>Ga0123356_10002440_pt1 | contig 19884 bp, 19 predicted proteins | sample TergutEmb28metaG_2_FD_92546 | JGI IMG/M metagenome (GOLD analysis project Ga0123356, IMG submission 92546) | Embiratermes neotenicus P3 segment gut microbial communities from Petit-Saut dam, French Guiana - Emb289 P3 | ecosystem: Host-associated > Arthropoda: Insects > Digestive system > Gut ... | reverse complement strand
GTCGACGTTGACAAGCTTGTGCGCGACGGATACCGAGCGCGCGGCCTCAAGCATGGAATCTTCGGCGATGAATTGATATGAGAATCTTGTGTCGCGGGCAAGAAGGCGGCGTTCGAAAATCCGCGTCGCGGCCATCATGTCGTCGCCGATCCTCGCATGGTTGCCGGATAGGGGCATCACAAGGCCGACTTTGATTACCGGCCTGTCGCCAATATCTTCGCGCCGCCCGCCGAAAAATATCGCAACAATAAGAAGCGCGACCCCGGCTACACCGATCCAAAATTTTTTCTTCATTCTTTCACCGTTATAGGCATTCCGCCGCGGATTTCCTTGTATACGGTCGCGACGACCGGATTTCCCGTGCTATCCACGCGCAGTTTTCCGACCGGAGTTTCAAGCCCGTCGGATAGCGCCCCGAACTTCGCCGCCACCTGACGCGCAGTTGGTTTACCCTCGTCGGCATAAGTATTCTCCCACGCGTTCGCGACAAGCATAAGCATGGTGTATACATACTCTCCGTAATAGGTATCGGTGCGCCCGGCGTCGCGGGTAAGACGGATTGCGAATTCCTGCTCGGCGGACGCGTCGTCGACCATGAACATTCCCTCGACCAACGACTTGTCGGTCAACATTCCAAGCGATTGGAACCCGGTGATTGGAATGCTAAGCCCGGCGTTTGCAAGCGCTCGCACGAACATATCTGCCTCGGGATTCAAAAGCTGCATGACTATCATGTCTGGGCGGTTGCGGGCTATGCGTTGCGCGATGATGGCGAAGTCCCGCTCGCCCGGATTTACCGTGAAGTGGTCGAGTATTTCCATACCCGGGCTTGCCTCCAACACCGGCTTTATCTCGGCAAGCATTGCGACGGACGCGGCGCGGTTGGTGCCGATGAAGGTTATACGCCGAACTCCTCGGCGCGACATACGGGCATAAAGCATTTCACCCGCCCGCACCAAATCCGGCGCGATACGAAAACTATAGCGCCCGTCTGCCGCACGCGGGTCTGCGGCGTATGCAAGTTGGATAAATCCTCGCCTCTCCGCCTCGGGCATGACGACAAGCGCCACGCCGGAAACATAATTGATAAGCGCGTCGATTTTGTTGATGCTTGAAAGCTTGCGAACGACGGTGATGGTGTTCTTGTCGGCGTTGAACCCTACGTCCTCGAATATAACTTCGTATCTATATTTTGCGTTCGGAAAATTGCGCGCGAAGTCCGCTTGGAAAAGCGCTTCGGCACGTTTCGCGTATTCTCCAAAGATTGCCCCGTCGCCGGACATCGGGAAAAGCGCGCCGATTCGAACGACGTTATCGTCGACCTCTCGCCGCCCGGAAAAAGTCAAAGCAAGCCCCGCCACCGCAACGGCGACCCCGGCTACACCGATCCAAAATTTCCGTTTACGTTCCATGTTATTTCTTTATTACCGCTTTGCCATTTTTGATTACGCGAAGCACGGCCGAAGTGTCAAGCACTCCGCTTGGACGCGAGGTTATGCGCCCGACCGCGGTTTCCATTCCGTCCGCCGTCTTAAGCATCATCGCCGCCACCTCTGCGTTGTTTATTTCTGGCTTCGCATACGCTTCGAACGCAGACGTCAAAACCTCGAGCATACTGTAAACGAACTGCGCGTATATAGGTGAACGCCCACCGAACCTAAGCGTGTATTCGCGCGCGAATTCGTCCGTCGCCGGCGCGTTGTCCGAGAAGACGAGGCCCTCGGCAAGCTCCTTGTGCTTGATGGACGCGGGTATTTCGATCCCGACCATGGGGATTGCCATTCTCGCTTGGCGATACTGGCGCAGGAACACATCGACCTCGGGAACGAAGAGTAGGTTCATGATCACGTCCGGCCTCTCCGCGCGGATTTTTTGTATTATGGTCCTGAAGTCGGTGTCGCCAGTGTTCACCCTGTGCGGCTCGGCCATACGGAGTCCAGGACGTTTTGCGACCGCTTCGCTAAGCCCGCGCAAATACACTTCACCCACCGCGATGTTGGTCATGACGACGCTGATGTTTTTGGCGCCCACCGATTCGATATGGTCAAGGATCAGTTCGACAAGCTGCGCCGGCGAAGTCGTAAGCGTAAAGTTGAAATCGCCGATCGCCACCGCCGGATCGGTCGAGGCGGACATGTGTATGACGCGGCTCCTCTCGGCGATGGGGCTGACCGCCAATCCGTGGCCGGAACTGAATGATAGGACGGCGTTCACCTTGTCGCTTGAAATCATTTTGTTTACGACCGATACGGTGTCTGCGACGCGGCTGCGGTTGTCCTCGATTATTATTTCATAGCGGTAATAGGCGCTTTCCGCGTCGAAGTTTTCCATGAACAGCTCCGCTGCGTTCTTGGTTTCCTCTCCGACGAACGCCATGTTGCCGGTCATCTGAGCGCTAAGGCCTATGCGGACAACGGGCTTTCCGCCTTCGACTTTACCGGGCGAAGAAAACGCCAGCGACAATACCGCGACCACCGCAACCGCCGCGCCCAAAATCCAAAATTTCCTATTCATTTTTTTCATAACTTACTCCTCTATTAATACAGCGACTCCTTCGCGGACTACACGAAGCGAAGGTTTGGTTTGCGCGACACCCGCCGCGTTGAAATGAAATTCTCCGATCGAGGAATCGAAGGTCATTCCGACAATGGCGTCCGCGACCGCTCCTGTGTCGGGCCCGGCATATTCGAATCCCGAAACGACTATGTCAAGCGCTGCGTATTGAAGTTCGGTCAACCAAGGGGCGTTGCGTCCGGTTTCAATCCGCATTTCCTCGTTGAACCACTCAAGCGGCGCGACAAGATCCACATAATACATTCCCTCGATAAGCGATTTGTCCTCCATATAGCTGAATGTATCCATGGCGGTAAGCAAAACGGTTTTGTTCTGCTCGCGGAATTGGCGTATGAAAATCTGAAGCTCCGGCGTGTGAAGTTGGACTACGACTATGTCGGGCTTGGCTGCAAGCATTCGCATGATTATTATCCTGAAATCCCTATCGCCCATGTTGGTCATAACGTTTGCGACGGTTTCTATTCCGACCTTGCCGGCTTCGCGCACCAACGCATCGCGCTGGGCGATATACCCGCCCTGGTTCATCGAAACTATCCCAATCCTTTTGACTTTGTTTTTCACGAATTGGCGGACAAGTTTTTGGGCCTCAAGGTCCGCGGGCGTGGCAAGAGTGAAATTGAATCTTCCCCTGGCCGCATTGTCATCTGTTGCGATCGCGACATGCACGACCTCGGCGCGCTCGGCAATCGGATTGATAGCAAGGCCGATGGCGGATTCTCCCGAGATTATGGCCTGCACCCGATCGACGCTTATAAGCTTGTTGGCCGCGGACACCGCACGCGCGGCCTCAAGCATCGAGTCTTCGGGAATGAATTTGTAATTGAAACGCGTGTCGCGCTCAAGAAGGCGGCGTTCGAAAACGCGCACGGCGGCCAACATATCGGAACCAAGCTGGGCGTATTGACCGGACAAAGGGATTATAAGGCCGACCTTGATCACCGGCTTGTCGTATACGGCGGCGCGTTTTCCAAACGCGAAACTCAAAGCTACTATAATTGCGACAGCCGCGCCCAGGATCCAAAGTTTTTTATTTTTCTTCATAGTTCACTCCTTAGCAACGGGCTTGCCGTTTTTGATTACGTGCCACACCGGCGGCACAGTGAAGAAACCTCTACCGGATTGCGTCGCCTTGCCAAGCGCCGGGCCGTCGAATTTTTTAAGCTGCCTAAGATATCCCGCGGCACTCTTGCCCCCGGCATTCTCGAACGCAGCGACCAAAAGCGCCGCTCCGTCATAGATGTATCCGGTGCAAAGGTCGTGCGCCTTGCCGTGCGTGCGGGCGAATACGCGGTCGTAAAGGTCGGAGCGCATACCGGCTATGCCTGCGAACTGTGCGCCCTCAAGCACGCTGAAATCCGCGATCGCGCTAAAAAAGTGGGTTGAATAAAGCGGCACATAGCCCATGCCGCCCTCGCGCAGCTGGCGTATGAAGATGTCAAGCGTCGGAGAGTATAGTATGATGACAAGCGCGTCCGGCCCTTGGTTTCTGATCTGTCGGACAATCGCCCTGAAATCCCTCTCGTCCTGGTTCACTATGTATTGCTTGTATTGTCCTTCATAGAATTCCTCGAAAATCGCCTCGACAGTTTTGATTGCCGACGACTCGTTCATGCCGACGATCGCTATATTTTTATATTTGTGCTTGATTTTTGATGCAAGCAGTTTCGCCTCGTCCTCGGGCGTGGTCGTGATCATGAAGCTTAGGTCGCCGTCCGCGATTCCTATTTCGGATACGCATACGCCCATGTTGACGATCCCGGCGCCCGAGGCAAGCGGAGCCGTGATCCGCCCGACTATCGAACCGAAGTAAATCACTGCGTCGACGCGGTCGGCGCGAAGCAGTTTGTTTGCGGCCGCAAGGATATTGCGACTGTTCCACGCATTGTCCTCGAGTATGAATTCATACCGGTTTTTAAGGTCGGAGCGCTTGGCAAGGTCCTCCTGGAATACGGCGATTACGGCCCTCATGCCGTCGCTTGCGAACACAAACTGGCCGGAAAGGGGAAGCGATACGCCGATTTTCACTACGGGCTTGTCATGGGAAATTTCGCGACCATCGACAACCGCGATCGCAGCGATAACGGCAATCGCCACCACGGCAACGATTCCAACAAAAAAACCAGCTCTTTTCTTCATTTCATTCCTTCACGGTTATAGACTTTCCGCCCACTATTTTCTGAAGCGTCGGTTCGGGCAAAAGTATCGTTCCGTCGTCAAGCGCGCGCAACCGGCCAAAAGGCGATTCGGTTCCCCTCGCGGCAAGCGGCATGGATTTCGCGACAAGCGCAGGATTCGGCCGCCGCCCCTCCTCGCCCGCAAGTTCGAACGCGCCGACAAGCACCTGCAACATAGCATAAACGTATTCGCTGTAATAAGTTCCCTGCTTGCCTGTGATTGCATTCACGCGCTCGGAGAATTCGTGGTCGGGTTTCGCGTCGTCGTATCCCCACATTCCCTCGGTTATTTTCTTATCCGCGATCGCGCCGATTGATTGATATCCCGTGATGGTAATGCCTAGATTCGCCCGCCGCGCCTGTGTTATGAAAATATCGGATATAGGGGAAAGCGCTTGCAACACGATGGAGTCCGCTCCCTCGGATTTTATGCGTTGCAACAATATACCGAAGTTCCGTTCGTCCGGGTTCACTGTGTGCGGCGAACCGGCAAGACGCAATACGTCCTGCTTGCCAAGCTCCTCTATGAATATCGGCACGAAAGCCTGCGACCCTGCGTCGCCCGCCGCCACGACAGCGACCTTACGATGACCGTCGGCGACAAGTTTTGCGATAAGCTTTCTCATCGCGACATTCCAATCCGACACCATGCGGAAATTGTATTCGCCTACACCTGTGCGCGGGTCGGAAGTCCACGATACCTGAATGATTTTTTTCTCCTCGGCTATAGGGGATATGGCAAGCGCCGCGCCGGACAACACGGTGAAAGTCGCGTCCACGCGCCCTCCTCCCGAGGTAAGGCGTCGCATAGCGGTCGCTGCCATCGCCGGCGACATCTGTATGTCCTCGTATATTATCTCATAGTTGTATTTGGCATTGGGATTCGCCGCGCGCCAATCGGCAAGGAACATTTCGGACACGTCCCGCGCAACGGTTCCGAATACCGCCATATCGCCGGACAGAGGGAGCATTTGCACAATTCGGATTACCGGCTTTTCGCCCGCCGGAGCACGCCGCACGAATGCGAAAGCTATCGCCGCGATAACGACGACAATCCCAAGCGCCGCGAAAATCTTTTTATACGCCAAGATAGGCCTCCTGCACTCGCTTGTTTTTCAAAACGTCCTCGGGCACCCCGGCGGCAAGCTTCTGCCCGTGGTCAAGCACGATGACGTTGTCGGCAAGGCGTCGGATAAGCCCTATGTTATGCTCGATTATGACAAGCGTTTTTCCTGCGCGCTTCAACTCGCCCAATAACTCGGCTACTTGTTCTACCACCGCCGGAAATAATCCCGTGAAGGGTTCGTCGAGCAAATAAATATCCGCGTCCTGTATTATCGCGCGGCCAAGCTCCAAGAGTTTGCGCTGCCCGTATGAAAGATCTTCTGCGTTCGCGCCGCGATGCGCCTCGAGGTGAATTTTTTTCAACATCGCATCGACCCGCGCCCCGTATCCGGCGATGCCTATTTCGCCAAGGCCTGCTCGCGTCCCGACACTTGCGATGGCAAGCAGCAGATTGTCCTCGACCGACAGTTGGTTTACAAGCCGCCCGTCCTGAAAAGTGCGGGCGATTTTAAGGTCGCGGAGCATGTCCGGCTCGATCACCTCGAACGTCTTGCCCGAAATCGTAATACTTCCCTCGGTCGGCTCAAGCGTTCCGGTCAAAAGGTTCATAAGCGTCGTCTTCCCGCTTCCGTTGGGACCTATCAAACCCGTCGCCACGCCGCTTGGAAAATAAATCGACAAAGCGTCCGCCGCGCGCAGTCCGCCGAATGTTTTGGTAAGCCCCTTGGTTTCTATTGCGCGTGGAAGCGTCGACATTGATACACTCATTTCACTGGCTCCAATTTTCCGTTTTTCACTATTTGAAGTTGTATTGGGGATATAAGCTGGCCATTGGGCAAAATTTTATAACGCCCGACTATGCCATCGAATTCGCCCATACTAAAAATCGCGCTCGCGACTTCGCCGGACGAAGGGATTTTACCATTCGCGCCCGCCTCCTCGAACGCGGACATTATCACCGTCGCCGAGTCGTATACAAGATGCGAAAGCCCGACCGGCGCGCTCTCGGCCAAACCGATATGACGCTTGAATTCAAACGGAGCAAGCGGCGACCCGGCGTTATACATTCCCTCGAAAGCTGCAAGGTCGTTCGCCGACGACAACGTATCCGTAAACACGAAAGTCTGGGGCAGATTTTGCAATCTCACCTCTCGCGCCAAAAGGCTAAGCGCAGGTTCGAACGCATGCACCACCGCCGCGCCGCCGCCGTATGTTTTTATCCGCCGCGCAAGCAATGCGAAGTCCCGCTCGTCGGGATTATAGCGTTGCAAGTCATACGCTATTCCACGACGACGCAATGCTGGCTCAAGCAGGGCCAACATCTCGTCTGCCTGGCTTACGTTGGTGAAGACAAGCGAAGTTTTCCCAATCCCGCGCCCGTCCAAAAATTCGACGATTTTTTCCATCGTTTCGGATAACGGCGGCAGATTGGAAAAATTGTATTCGCCAACAAGAAGGTCGGACGCGTATCCATGCGCGAAATGCAAAATCCCTCGTTCCGCCGCAACGCGCGACACTATGCGCCCATCCGCCGAGAAATAGGATATAAGCGCGTTTACGCGATCCACGGTGGCAAGCTTGAACGCGGTGTTCTGCACCTTACCGGGCAACCCGGCATTGTCCTCGAATACCGCGCGATAGAAGAATATGTTGCCGGTCTTGGCGTTCATATCACGAACCGCCGCGGCCACAGCCTTCTTCACCGCCCCTCCGAACGGAGCCATGTTGCCGGACAGCTGAAGCGTAGCGCCGATCTTCACAACTGGCTTGCCGCCCGCCGTATCCTCGCGCGAAGCGAATAAAGCCATCACGGCAACGACAACCGCCGCAGCAACAATACCAACCCAAAGCTTCCTTTTTTTCAAACCTACTCCTTCAGCCTGATAAGCTTGCCGTTTTCGATTTTATATAACACCATTTTGGATAGGAATGCGCCACGCGGCGATATTGTCATGCGTCCCAATATGCCGTCGAACTCGCCGACCTTGTGTATTTCGGCGGATATTGCCGCGCCCGAGGGAACCACGCCGCCACTCGCCGCACCCGCGCGCTCGGTCGCATCCGCGAATATCTTGACCGCGTCATAAAAGTATGGAGCATACAAAGTCATTACCGTGCCATGCCCGAACCGCGCAAGGAATTTTTCGTCCCCGAATGGCGAGCTTAGGATATAGAATCCCTCAAGCACTTCTGTGTTGCCCGTATGCGAAATGGAATCAAGGCCGAGCATTGTCGCGCTCACGCCCTGCAGCCGCATTTCGCGTATGAAGATTTCTATTTCCGGCGAGCCGGCCGAAATCATGATTATGTCGGGATTCCACTCCTTGATGTTTCGCACAAGCATCTTGAAGTCGCGCTCGCCGCGGTTGATTGCGAACTCGCGTGTTTCACCCTTGATCCTTGCCCTCAAGTCGCCGACAAGTTCAAGTATGGTGCCCGATTGTTGCAACGCTAGGGCTACGCGCTTGGACCGCCGAGCATTTGCGAATTCGGACGCGCCGCGGGCGACCTCGGACGATTGATAGAAAAGCGTGAAGTTGTAAACGCCGTCAAGAATGTCGACGACCGGCGTGCCGTGCATGCCGATTATCCTATTCGCCGTTATGACCGGTTCCGCCGCACGCGCCGAAGCCGAGAAGAAAGTCATAAGCATGTTGACCCTATCGCCGAATACAAGCTTGTTCGCAAGCGGCACCGTCTGCCGCGCTTCCTGCCTGTTGTCCTCGAACACCGCGCGATAGAAGAATTTGTTATGGGGATTCTTGTTGACGTCGTCAATAGCGAATTCGATTCCCTTTCTTACGAACGATCCTGTGTGAGCCATATCGCCGGTAAGCGGGAGTATCGCGCCGATTCGAACGACGGGCTTGTCAGAAACTTCTTCGCGCCCGCCGGACATGGCAAGCACCAACGCGACGACGGCAGCGCCGATAACTCCGGCAAGCAATCTTTTGTTTTTCTTTTTCATGGTATCTCCTTTACATTCTGTATTTGCCCAAAAATCCCTTGGGCTTGAAAACCATCATTAATACAAGCGCCGAGCCGTATATGATCTGCTGCATCTGCGCCGCGATCGAAAACGGCAGGCCGATGAAACGCAATACCTCGGGCAACGATAGCAAGATAAGCGCGCCAAGCACGGCGCCTCGCGAACTCGCAAGCCCTCCAATGATTATGATCGTGAACAAAAATATTCCCTCTTTCACTTGGAATGTGGTAGGGTCGATGAAGGCGATGTATGAGGCAAAAAGTCCCCCCGCCACACCGGCCACCACCGCGCTAAGTCCGAACAAAATCGACTTGATCCGCCGCGTGGGATAGCCCATCACCTGCGCCAGCTGTTCGTCCTCGCGTATGGCTTTTGCCGCGCGCCCGAAAGACGAGCGGTCGATCCAGCGGTAAATCCCGAACACGATTCCAAGTATGAAAAGGCACAACATTAAAAAGCCAAGATTCGTATCTATGCTATATCCGAATATCGACGGCTTGGGAATGCCGAATATACCCAACGGCCCGCGCGTCAGCTCTTTCCAGTTCAAAAGCACCGAGAACACTATGATCGAAAATCCCATCGACACTACGGCATAGTAATCGGACTTCCATCGCGACAGGATCCGCCCGACGATACCTGCCGCCACTATATTGATTACCGCGCCAAGACCAAGGGATACGAAGAAGTTGAGCCCCAACTCGGTCATTCCGATCGCGGTCGCGTATGCGCCGATGCCATAGAACGCCGCCTGCGCCAGCGACAATAATCCCGCCATTCCCACGACCATGTTAAGCGACAGCGCCAGCACGCCGTAAATCGAAAATAATATTCCAAGGTTTAATAGGTATTCCATTACTCGATCACCACTACCTTTCCGTCCACGACCTTTTTAATCGCCGCTTCTGATTCGATTAGATTGTTCGGAAGCACCTTTATCGCGCCCACCGCGCCGACATAGCCGGTCAAACCGCGGATCGCTTCCACCACCTCGTCGGAATCCGCTATGCGTCCGTGCGTGCGCCAGAAGTCGCCGAAGACTCGCGCGAATATCATCGTCGCGTCGTATGCGTATGCGACGCCGTAGGTGTTGTCCGTCTTGAATTTCGATTTATAGGCGGTGATCAAAGCGGCGTCGCCCTCGGCCGCATCGACGAAAACCATGCCCTCGAATATGGATTTGTTTTCCACAAAGTTGGGCACTTCGATCGAGGTGATAGGAGTCGTGATCCTCTTCTCGCCGATCACCCGCATAAGCAAGTCCGCGGTCGGCGATACGGTTAGGATCATCAGCATATCCGGCTTCTCCAACATAGCCTTGTCGACGATGGGGCCGAAGTTGCGCTCGGTGCCTACGAACGAAATTGTGGTGATGTCTATTTCTCCCTTCGCGGCTTCAAGAAGTCCTTCGTGTATGGCGATCGCGCCGGGGTGTTGAAGCACGAACGACACCATGCGGCGCACGTTGTTTTCACGCAAGAGCTGCATGGATTTTTTCGCCTGCGCTGCCGGCAACGACCAATGAAGGAATCCGTATTTTCCGGACGTAGCAGTTTCCAATACCGAAGAGTTCACGGCTATCAAAGGCGTCCCGCTGCGGTTCGCGATGGTAGCGGCCGACCCGTCGGAAATCGCCGAGCATGTGATAAGCGCATTCACGCGGTCGACCGACACCAATTTATTGGCGGCCATGGCTGCACGCGCGGGCATATACCCGTCGTCCTCGACGATCAGCTTGAATTGCACGGGCGAGTTTTCAATTCGCGAAAGCGCGAACTCTATCGCCTGCCTGCAATTCGTGCCCATGGTCGACATGTCCCCGCTCATGGGACCGATGACACCGATTTTTACAATTGGTTTGTCAGAGGACACTTCTCTTACCCCTCCCCACAGCAACGCCGCAACGGCCACTATCGCAATCGTCGCCGCGCCGATGACAAATTTCTTGTTCTTCTTTTTCATGTATTACTCCTTCACCGTTATAAGTCTTCCGTTTTCGAATTTATAAACTACCACCTGGGATTGAAAAGCTCCACGCGGCGATATTTTCACATGCCCAAGCGCTCCTTCGAACGAGCCTAGCTTGTGAATTTCGGCGCTCACCGCCTCGGCCTCCACGCTTCCTGCACGCTCCACGGCATCGGCATACACCATAACGGCGTCATAAAAATACGGAGAATATAGCGTCGCCTGCGACCCGAACCGCTCGAAAAATTCCTCGTTGCCAAGCGATTGGCTTACGATATAGAATCCCTCAAGGAAGGGCTGCATACCGACTCCGTTTATCAAATCGAACCCGACCTTTGTGCCCTCGATTCCTTGTAATCTCATCTCGCGGATAAACAATTCAAGCTCGGGCGACATGGTGAAAAGGAAAATCAAGTCTGGATTCCATTGCTTGATCTGACGCGCGACGGTCTTGAAATCGCGGTCGCCGACGTTGATTGTGAAATCCCGCACCTCGGCGTTGATTTGGGACCTAAGCCCGACCGTCATTTCCTGCGCCGCGCCGGAATTTTGCAAAGCCAATACGACCCGCTTGGGATTTTTGGAATTGATGAATTTGGATATGGCGGCGACGTTTATCTCCGCATCGTTGAAAAGCGTGAAGTTATAGACTCCGTCAAGCACGTCCGCGACCGGCGCGGCATTAAGCCCGATAATCCTGTTCTGCACGACCATAGGCGCCGCGGCCCGCGCACTTGCCGAGAATTGGGGTATAATGGCGTGCACCCGGTCGTTAAGGATCATTTTTGTGGCAAGCGGCGCGCCCAACCGCGCCTCCATCCTGTGGTCTTCGAATATCGCGCGATAGATGAATTTGTTGTCGGGATTTTTATTCACGTCCTCGATCGCAAGTTCGATTCCCCTCTTGGCCGCTTGACCGACATGCGCCACGTCACCGGTAAGGGAAAGTATCGCGCCGATTTTAACGACCGGCTTCCCGCCGCCGACATCACGCTTGTTAAACGTCCCGAACGCGCCCGCGAAGAACGCCAACATTCCGATTACTATCCAAAATTTCTTTTCCTTTTTCTTCATTCCTTCACCTCTATGCGAACAGGCTTTCCGTTTTTCATTTCAAAGAAGGACAAGGTGTTGTGGATAAGCCGGCCGCCGCGCCTAAGCTGCATTTCCCCGAACACTCCGGTATGTCCGGCGACTCCGGCCGCGACCGAACCGGCCCCTTCGAACATGCGGACAAGGATATTTATGTTGTCATACATTCCGGCGGACGCGGGATTAGGGGAATGACCGAAGCGGGCGAGATATACTTCCTTGAACCCGTCGTCCCCCGACGGATAGTCAAGCCATATCGCCCCGTTCAAAAACTCGGGATACTCGGCGTATGCGATTGTGTAAAGCCCGCTTATCATACCCGCATAGCCGGCGCGGCGCAGATCGCGTCCGAATAAACTTAAATGTGGTTCGATAGCATAAAGGAAAACCACGTCGGGTTTCGCGCGCATGATGTTGGCGATTTCGGCCTGAAGATTTGTATGTCCGACCGCAACCATCTCGCGCGCCACGACCTTTATTCCGCGCCGCGTCAACTCCGGCTCGAGATGACCGAGTATTATCACGGCCGCAGGATATTCTGTGCCCGCGAACGCCACGCGTTTCCAACCACGCGACGCGAACCAATCCGCTATTCGACGGGTGGATTCGTCCATGTCGGTAGAATTCACAAAGTTGAATTCACCGTCGGCGATATCGTTGTTCGCTGCCGAGGATATATGCGTGATCCGATCGCGCGCGGCAAGCGGCTTGATAATCTGCCCCGCGCCGGAATCGATACTGATCAACGCGCGGACACGATCGACCTTCACAAGCTTGTTGTATATCGCCGGCACGCGGTTTATGTTGGACTCGGTGTTTTCGGACACAAGCACATAGCGGTATTTGTTGCCGGGATTTTTATTGGCATGCTCGACTGCAAGAACTGTGCCGTGATGGGCATACGCACCAAGCCCCGCCGCCCCGCCGGTGATTGGAAGTATGGTTCCGATTTTGATTACCGGCTTGTCGTTCACGTCTTCACGAAGTAGCAAAGCGGCCGCGACGATTGCGATTGTTGCGATTATTGCGATAACTATCCAAACCCATTTTTTCATTTTATAATCACCTGTCGCCCGCCCCTGATTTCTTTAAGCGTTGCCGAGGAATGGAAAATCCCGTCCTTATCCTGGACAAGCCTTCCCACCACTCCGTCGAATTCGCGCAGTCCGACCAAAACGTCGATAGCACCCGCCCGGTCCGGCGCGACCTCGAACGCGTGGACTATCATCATAACGTTGTCATAGATTTGGCCTATGCCCCACGACACTTCGGATTTACTGTGCCGCATGATCTCGTCCGATATAGCGCCCTCCGCGGTGGCTGTATCCACGAACCATAATCCTTCGATGATAGATGGATCGGCGATAGTGTTGAACATCTCGATCGATGTGATGGTGGCCGTATCGCCGGCCTCGCGGAGTTGGCGTATGAATATGCTCATCATCGGATCGAAAAGGCGCAGCACGTATATGTCGACGCCGGACGCACGCATTCTCGCTATGTCGGATTTGAAATCGCGCACGTCGCCGTTGAATACGTGAAGCGAATTTTTAATCCCCGCCGCCGAAAGCTTGTCGCGCAACATCTCGGAATTAGCAAGCGACCCGGATTGGTTCAAGGATATTATAGCGACGTTCTTAAATCCTCGCGCTTTGATGATTTCGGTCATCTTTTGGGTCGTGGCCTCCGGCATAGTCCAGTTGATGAAGTTGTATCGCCCTTTCGCGCCCGCCCTGTCGACCGAGATTCCGAAATGGATCACGCGGCCTCTCTCGGCGATTGCGGATACCACGTTGACCACTTCTGCAGAGAAGCTTAGCATCGCGTCGACCCGGTCCACCGACACCATCTTGTTGGCTATGTTCGCAGCCACCGGCATCTGAAGCCTGCTGTCTTCTGTTATCAAACGGTATTCATATCGGTTCCCGGGATTTTTATTGGCGTGAAGAACGGCGATTTCCGCCGCGCCCTTCATGGCATGGCCAAGATGCGCCGAGTTTCCGGTCAAAGGGAATATCAGCCCTATTTTCACCACAGGCCGCCCGTCGGTCATTTTACCCCCCCCCGAGCCAAGCGCGAACGCCACAACCGCTACAACAGCCGCCGCCGCAATTCCGATCCAAATTTTTGACAAGCGTCTTTTCATTTCAACATCTCCACTTTTCCGTCCCGCATTACCTTGACCACTGGCGCCGAGTGCATGACGCCCCGCTCGTTCATGAATATCTTTTCGTTCACGCCCACATAGCCGGCAAGCACGCCGCGCAGTTTCCCCTCGACTTCGCTCTCGTCCCAGGTTTTAGGCAAGCCGTGTTTTTCAATCGCCAACATCATTATCATCGCGCCGTCGTATGACATAAGGCTCATGCTTTCCGGCGGGACGCGAAATTCTCTAACATAGTCGGCCGTGAATTTTTCCCCGCCGTCCTTTGCGAAGTCGACGAACTCAACCCCTTCGAAAAGCCTCCTGTCGGCGGCGTATGCGAACATGAACGCACCGGTGATTGGCGCTTCCACTCCGGCAACACGAAGCGCACGCGCGGCGATGGACATCTCCGGCTCTTGCGAATAAAGGAAGACGGCGTCGGGATTGATGCGCCGGATTTTGGCCGCCTCGGTCGCAAAGTCCCGCTCGCCGCGGGCGAAAAGCGACTCGTATACGATTTCGATATTATGAGCCTTCATCTGCGCCCGCATAGAGCCCAAGAAAAACGCGCTTGCCGGATTGTTCATACCGAACACAACGATATTCTTCACGCCCCGGGATTTAAGGTGGCGCGCCAACGCGGCAAACATATCGTCCGGCTCGTATGCGTTGACATAGTTGAATTTATTGTCGGCTATGTCGTGGCTAGAGGAAACTGATATATGAAGGATTTTATCTGCGCTAGCATGGTCGCGCACAGCCAAAGCTATACCGGAATTGGCGGTTGTCAGCGCGGCAATTTTATCGACATTTTTAAGCTTGCTATAAATAGGCAGCCCGCGCCGAATATCAAAACCCGAATCCTCGGCCACAACGCGATAGAAGTATTTGTTGCCCTCGCGTTTGTTCATGTGTATCACGGCAAGGCGCATGCCGTAAAGCGCGGATTGCCCGATTTGCGCGTCCCCTCCCGCAAGGTCGAGTATAGCGCCGATTTTAACCTCCGGCTTGCCGTAAACATTTTCGCGCGAACCCGAAAGGAAAAACAGGACCGCCGCAACAGCCGCAACCGCGGCAACAATCCAAATTTTCCTCCGCGTTCCGTTCTTCATTGTTTCTTGACCTTCTCGAAGATTCCATTTGGACGTAGCCATAACATGGCGATGAAGATCACGAAGGCGACCGTGTCGCGCCACTGCGAAGCGAAAAGCCATACTCCAAGGTTCTCGGCTCCGGCCAAAATCATCGCGCCCAGATATGCGCCGAGTATAGACGGTCCGCCGATGATTGCGGCGATCATTCCCTTGAATAGAAGGTGGAAGCCCATGGTGGGTTCCATGCCGGTATCGAAACCGACCAAAATTCCGTATGCGCCAAGGATCGCTCCGACAATACCGGCGACGATCATGACTACACGGCCTGTGTTAAGGCCGATAAGGTCGGACAACGATGGCGAGTCGTGTATCGCTCGCACCTCTTTTCCGAAAAATGTTTTCCTAAGCAAAAGCGATATGGCGACAAGAACGACGATCGCGAACACCACCATCACGAACTGCGCGGTGGGAATTCCGGCGATTTTCGAGAAGTCAAGCGCCGAGCCAAGCGTCCGATACTGCGGCCCGTAAATCAAATGTATCACCGATTCGAAAATCGTATACACGCCAAGCGATACGACAAGCAACACCATAGGCGACGCGCCCTTCTCGCGCACCGGCCTGTATATGAAAGCTTCCAAAGCCCATGTGAAAACCGCGACGGCAAGCATAACGATCGGCCACGACCACGCCGCCCCTCCGAACGTAAGGCCAAGATATGCGCCAAGCGCCGCGCTTGCTCCAAGCGTAAGGTTGAAAAACGGCGACACCCAATACATAAGCCTGAACGCCATGGCCATCAAAGCATAGCCGGAACCGATAATTAAAGTGTTAATAAGCAGCTGTGTTATCATAGTCATAAATAATAACCCAATACTTAGGGAAATGCTAGCGTTTTCTTAATTTACCCCCCCCCGTGATACTTGTGTAAATTCATACAGATACAAAGCAAGCCATGAACGCCGAGCTGGCGGCGGCGCACTCCTAGTGCGCGCTGACCTGCGTGGGGGCGGCGTTCAGCGCGCTTTACGCTCTCTACGTTCGCTTAAAAGACAAAATATCAGCTTGCATTTGCAATTCGCGACGCTATAATAGCCACCTCTGCGGAGAGGTGGCAGAGTGGTCGAATGCGGCGGTCTCGAAAACCGTTATACCGCAAGGTATCGTAGGTTCGAATCCTATCCTCTCCGCCATGAATTTTCAATACGTCCAAAAGAGAGGGAGATTCAATGAACAGCAGCAACACCCCTCCCCATCAAAATTTTACAACGAAAATCAAAAACTCTTCCATGACCTTGGAACCTGCATTCGGCAAAAATGCTGTCGCAATCATGATGGCTGCGGACGAAAACTACGCCCCTATCGCCGGCGTAATGCTAAAATCGATCATAGACCTTGCCGATAAAAACAGAAATTATGATATAACAATCATAGGAAAAATATCCGAGAAGAAAACAAAAATTCTAATGTCGATGGCTCGGCAAAACATCGCCGTTCGAGTTGTGGATATAAAACCGCTTCTGAAAGACTTCGATTTCTCCGTCTTCAAAACCCGTCGGCATTTTACGATCGAGGCGTATTACCGTTTCTTTATACCGAAGCTTTTTTCGAAATATGAAAAAGTTCTATACCTTGATGTGGACATGATAGCGTTTCGCGACGTGGCGGAACTTTATGATACCGAAATAGGAGGCAACTGGTGGGCCGCGTCAAAGGAGGCTGTCATACAGATCATGGTTAAAAAATCTAGCCATTCTTCGGACGATGTCGCGCTGATCGAATATCTAAAGAATACTTTGAATATGGATAACTTCGATTATTTCAACTCCGGCGTGATGTTGTGGAACATCAGGCAATGCGTTAAGAACGATGTTTGCGAACGCCTTGTCGAACGCTTGGCGGAAATAAAAACCCCTTTGTGGGTCGACCAATGCGTCATGAACTCGCTTGCGAATGGAAAGAATATACATTGGCTTTCCAATCGCTGGAATGCGGAATGGCACAGCGAGCATATTGTGGAAAAGGGCTCGGAAGCGCACAGGGAGATATCAAGCTTGATCGACAACGCGTTCATACTCCATTTCACCTCGGGCGCGAAGCCATGGAACAATTTGAATAGGCCGCGCGCCGAAATATTCTGGCAACATGCGTGCCAAAATCCGTTTTTCGCAATGATAATGGGAAAACATGTCGAGCACAAGCTTATGGGCGCAAAGACCGGGCAAAACGGCTCTCGCCTTCCGAAATGGCTTGGCAATTTGATTTGCTGTTTTATTCCAAAGCGCAAAAACCGCCGCCGCTTCCGCAAGAAATACATCGGGGCCTGAATTCATCGTCCCTATAGAAGGCCAATTTTCCTATTGCAATAGGAATAATTATATTTTATAATGATTATATAAAATAACAAAGAGGGGCCATGGCTGGGAAAGAATTCATCGATCTGATGCAAAGGAACATCTTCATCACGGGCTGGCTACAGTCGCACATGAAGGTCAAGGGCGAGTCCGCGTCATACTCGAAACAGCACCTTCGCACCCTCATGCGCATTTCCATAATCGGGCGCGTGCGGCTAAAGGACCTGTCGAAATACGACGAGGTTCCGACGTCCAACCTCTGCACGATGCTCAAACACCTTGTGCATGACGGCCTTATCAAATCCCAGCGCGACAAGGCCGATCATCGCAACGTCTGGTATTCGCTTAGCAAAAAGGGCGAAACCTTCTCGAAAAAAGTGATCGCCGAGCTGCGCTCCATGATCGCGGAAATGTTCTCGCCTCTTAATAAAACACAGGAAAAGCGCCTGTCCGCCGCGCTTAAAACCATGAACGAGATCATGGGCGAACTAAAGCAATCCTATATAAACGGTGAAGCAAAATGAAAAATATTTTTATCGCGGCCTCGATGGTTTTATGCGCCGCCGCAACAAACGCGATGGAGCTTTCTCTTGAGCGCGCGGTCGAAATGATAGCCGCTGAATCGCAAGACCTGAAGAAGGCCGAGTTCAATGTATCGCGCGCCCGCTCCGGCCTTGATTCGGTCAAGTCCAACCGCCGGCCCCAAATAAGCGCAAGCGCCACATATATGAATATCATCAACGTCGAGAATCCAGGCCGACCGCTTGGCTTCGACCTATCGGGCTTCGGCGACGACCTCCCGGACGGAGTGCCGGCATTCATCGAGTTTCCCGATAACATAGGCATAGCCGGCCTCTCGATAAATCAGCCGATATATACCTTCGGAAGAATTGGAAACGCAGCCGATGCGGCGCACCATGCGATCTCGGGCGCACGCTCGGGATCCGAACTTGCCAAACGCGAGATACGTGCCGCGGCGGCTCAAATCTATTGGACGGCGCGCATGACGGACGAGATCGTGCGCATCGCCGACAAGAATCTTAAATCCTCCAAAGATGCCGAGAGAAGGCTTACCGACGCCGGCCGCGCCAACCGCTCGAACCTTGTGAAAATCCTTGCCGATATAGCGGCCAAGGAAATAGCCCTTTCGGACGCCGAGTTCAATCGCGACTCGGCGCATCGCTTGCTCAAAATCATGGCCGGCATAGAGGAGGCCGCGCCGCTGAATCTTACCGACAATTTTCCGAAACGGTTTGAGCATTTAACCGTTGCGCAAGAGTTAACGCGAAATCCTGAATGGGATATGCTCGAGGCGCAAGCACGAATGCAAATGTCCCAGGCCGCCGCGCGCGCCTCCGAAAATCGCCCCGTTCTTGGCGCGACTGCATCGTATAACTATGTCATGATGCACACCGAGCCAGGAGTCTGGCGCGGCAATGATTCGCAAAGCGCGATGGTCGGCCTCTCGCTCCAGATCCCGCTTTTCGATGGCGGGCAGGCGCGCGCGAATTCGCGCATGGATCGCCTTGCGGCCGAGGCTACGCGGCAGGATCTTGACAAGTCGCGCCGCATGAAAATGAACGAATACAGGGACGCCCTCCTCAACCACGAACGCCTTCTTGCAAACTTGGACAAGCTCGACCGGGCGCACGATTTGGCCGAACGCGCGGTTCAGATTTCGATGGATAGATTTGCCGCCGGCCAGACAAGCGCCGTCGAACTCTCCGACGTTCAATCTGCGCTTATGCAAATGGACATGGCGGTCATCGGCGCCAAGTTTAATATCATTATGGCCGAAGAGGCGATAAGGAAACTTTCGGGGGAAACCAATGAATAAATCGAAATATTATATCTTGGCCGGCGCGGCGTTGATCGCGATCCTTGCCATAAATCGCGCGATAGAAATCAGCCGCGAAAACGCCCGCGAGATATTCAACACCGCACGGTATAATAACGCGCACGGCGAACCGGTAGAGGTAATAACGGCGCAAAACAAAACCGGCACGCTCAAATTCCCGGTCGCAGTCCGATACGGCCGCATACTCGTATCCTCCGCTCGCGTAAACGATTTCAAGGTCGGTCAGACTCTGACTTCGGGCGGAGTGATAGTAAACATAGCGCGTCGCATAGATCTTGACACCGGCCTTTTGGTGATCACCGCCAAGGCGCCAAGCGGCAACACTTTCGTGCGCGCAGAGTATAACGGCGCCTTCGTCCCGCTCTCCGCGATCCACGGCGATAAAATTATGATCGCACATGACGGCCGCGCCACCGAACGCAAGATAACCGTCATAGCACAGGATATGGAGCACGCCGTAATCCGCGGCGTCCAAGACGGCGAGGAAATAATCTTAACCGCCATAGAACCAAACACCAAGATTAGAAAAGTGAGATAAGCCATGCTGGAATTTTTCGTCCGCCGCCCCGT
>Ga0123356_10002439_pt1 | contig 19900 bp, 18 predicted proteins | sample TergutEmb28metaG_2_FD_92546 | JGI IMG/M metagenome (GOLD analysis project Ga0123356, IMG submission 92546) | Embiratermes neotenicus P3 segment gut microbial communities from Petit-Saut dam, French Guiana - Emb289 P3 | ecosystem: Host-associated > Arthropoda: Insects > Digestive system > Gut ... | reverse complement strand
CTTCGTCGCCTTTTTCACCAAAAATTTTGTAAAAAAGGAAGTTGTTTAGAGGGTCGAACTTTGCCGACCTGAAAGATATATTTTTCATACATATATATGGCACACAGATGCGTGGTGCTTGACCGAAAATGAAAATATTTTGAAAATTTTTAAGAATTTTTACCACGAACCAAACGAACACACACGAACGGGAGGAAAAATGGAAAAATCAGGCGGAAAAGGCAGCTGCTACTGGTTTTGGGAAGCAACAGCTACCACATTTTAAAATTGTTAAGTCACAGTCTGCGTCGTACAGGCATGGCGGGCTGCGGGGCTGCGGGCAGGGAAAACAATTTTTGCAGCTCCCTGCGAAAGAGACTTCGCAGAAGGCTCTGTAGCAGATTCCGGCAAATGTTTTCTCTGCACGCAGACCCGCAGCCCGCCATGCCTGTACGGAGAGGTATTTAAATATACATTTTTAAGTAACCAATATCCCGGTTCGGAGTTTATTTTATAAGTGAATTTGCAATTTCTACTTGACAAATTCACCATTAATATAAGAGAATTCTATAAAGAGATACCATTATGAGGAGTTATTCAATGGCTAAACGTATTATAGTGACAATTTTAATGATTTGTCTTGTTTTTGGGACAGCGGCGGCGCAGGCCAGAGAGACTGCCAGAGGGCATATAACCCAGGGGCAGGAACACATGGCTTCGGAGAACTTTGCGGGAGCGGTGGCGTCATTTGAGGCTGCACTCAGGCTGGAACGGAATAACAGGCAGGCTCAAACCCTGTTAAGAGAAGCGCAGGAAAAGAGGATGGGGCAGGCTTTTGCCAATGCTCAGGATCTTGTTAAAGAAAACAAGTTTCCGGAAGCTATTGCTCTGTTTAATTTGGCTATCCAATATGCGCCTCCGGGATATAATACCCGTAATATACAGACTGCCAGAAATGACGCGCAAAGGGCGATGGTTGAGTATAATGAACGGACAGCGCAAGCTGAAGCTCAGGCTAAGGCTGCAGCAGAGCAGGCTGAAGCCCAGGCTAAGGCTGATGCAGAAGCGCAGCAGACCCGGGAACGCACCGAGCAGTCTCAGCAGGCAGTTAAAAACGCGAATGAATTATTTATTAACGGACGTTATCCTGAAGCAATAGCCCTGTATGACAGCGCGCTTTCTTTGGGCGGGTTAACTGCGGCTGAAACTACAGAAACCCAGCGCCTTATCGCGGAAGCCCGTGAAATTCAGGAATTAATGACATCATTTAACCGTCCATTGCGCGATGAAGATTTTGATGTTTTACAAAACCGCGATGCAACCATTACTATTGTAAAATATAAAGCAGCAGGAAAGAAAACTGTAAGAATTGCCGGAACCGAACACTCTGTTTATTACGGTATTCTTAATGTAGGTATTCCTTCAAGGTTATATAATCAAAATGTTACGATTATAGGTCCGAATTCTTTTCAGGATATGGGGCTGACAAGCGTCGTTATCCCTGAATGGGTAACAGAAATAGGCGCCGGCGCGTTTGCAAATAACAGGCTGGAAAGAGTAACTTTTGGAATACGTCTTAGATTTATCAGAGGCGTAAATCCCGAAGGACGGATGGAAGTAGCGGCACCCGGCGCATTTGAAGGTAACACCAGATTAAACGCGATAACCATACCGAATACCGTAACAGAGATAGGAACAAGAGCTTTTAGAAACTGCGGTTTAACAACCCTTTCACTCGGCACTCAGGTTAATACAATCGGCGAAAGCGCATTCAGGGACAACAGATTAGCAGTTGTAACTTTGCCCAATAGCATAAGACATATAAGGCGTTATGCGTTCCACGGTAATCAGATACAGTCAATGACGCTTCCTCAGGGGATAGAAACAGTTTATGATGATGCTTTCACCAATAACCCGATGACAGCGGTTGTAATTCCTCCGTCGTTGGCGCAGTTGATTACGCTTAACGGACAGCCTTGTCCGCGTATCGGCGGAGATCATGTGCTTTTAACAGCGCACATTCCTTCTTTCCCGGATACTCTGGAAAGAGTAACCTTCCCTGCAAACGTAAACGACAGAAACTTAAACGGCTTTGAAGAAAACTTAAGAAACTTCTACATAGGACAAAACAGAGCAGCCGGAACTTATGTGAAAAGAGGACCAATCTGGTCAAGACAGTAGAGTGTTAAACAAATTGCTCTCTGCGCAGGCGGGGCGGTCTGCGGGTCAGCGTGCATGGAAAACATTTGCCGGAATCTGCTACAGAGCCAACATCCTGCATCCTTCGGATGCAAGGATGTAAGTCTCTTCCGCAGAGAGCTGCAAAAATTGTTTTCCTTGCCCGCAGCCCCACAGCCCGCCCCGCCTGCGCAATTTATACATTTGTTTAACATTTAAATAGCTAAAAATATTACCACTATAACTAAAATTTAAAAAGAAAGATTCCTACTTTATTTTTGAACATGTAAAATTGATATACCGTTGTGTGCTCAGGTCGGGCTGCGGGGCTGCAGGGCTCTGTAGCAGGCTCTTAGAAAAAGTTTTTGCACCATGCAGACCCGCAGCCCGACCTGAGCACACAGAGAGCAAATAAAATTATTTTTAACAAATTCTAATATTCTTCCCAGGCTTTAATTTCCAGTTCCGCTCCGTTGTGCAAAGTTTCCAGCGCGTCGATGAATTCCTTCGCAACCTTAATGTTGGTAAACAGCGGAATATCAAAATCTACAGCCATGCGGCGTATCGTATAATCGTTCTTTAATTCCAGAGCCGCGTTGTTTTTTGGGATATTGATTATCATGTCAATTTTGCGCTCTTTGATTAAATCCGCTATATTCGGGGTTTTCTTTTCCAGTGGCCAGGCAAGAGCTGTCGCCGGAACCTGATTGTCCAAAAGGAACTTTGCGGTTCCGCGGGACGCGAAAAGCGTATGCCCCATTTTAACAAGTTTGCGCGCTGAATCAAGGAAGTCAAGTTTATCTATAATCGGACCTGTAGAAAGAAGTATTCTTGCGTTTGCTTTTGGGATTTTGTAGCCGACAGAAAGCAGCGCTTTTAAAAGCGCGTCTGAAATGCTGGAGCCTATGCAGCCAACCTCTCCCGTACTTGCCATCTCAACTCCGCTGACAGGGTCTGCTCCGTGAAGACGTGAAAAACTGAACTGCGCGGCTTTTACCCCAACGCAATTTAATTCAAGGGCGGAGACCATCGACTTTTCTACATGTTCATCCAGCATGGCTTTAACTGCCATCTCGATCATGTTTACGCGGCTAACTTTTGAGCAGAACGGGAAACTGCGGCTAGAGCGCAGATTACATTCGATTACACGCACATGACCTCTTTGCGCGAGGAACTGGATATTAAAAGGACCTGTAATATCAAGCGCTTTGGCAATCTTTTCGCTTATTTCCTTTATTTTGCGCAGGGTTTCAACATACAGGCGCTGTGCGGGAAGAACAACAGTAGCGTCGCCTGAATGTACACCGGCATTTTCAATGTGCTCTGTGATTGCATGAAATAAAATATCTCCGTTTTTGGCAACAGCGTCTATTTCTATTTCCCTTGAGTTTTCTACAAACTTGGAAATAACAACAGGGTGTTCGGGAGAAACATCGGTGGCAAGATTTAGGAATTTTTCAAGGCTAGAATCGTCCCACGCGACATTCATGGCGGCTCCGGAAAGCACATAACTTGGGCGTATGAGCACGGGGTATCCGGCAGATTTTGCAAATTCTTTTGCAGACGCGTGGTTTGTAAGTTCTTTCCATTCCGGCTGCCCGATACCGAGTTTATCCAGCAGGGCAGAAAATTTATTGCGGTCTTCCGCCATATCTATGGATTGCGGTGTAGTTCCGTAAATGTGAACGCCGCAGTCATGAAGTTTTGTCGCAAGGTTATTCGGGATTTGCCCTCCCATGGATACAATGATCCCGTTGGGATTTTCGCGTTCATAAATATCAAGCACACGTTCAAGGGTTAACTCTTCAAAGTAAAGCCTGTCGCACATATCGTAATCTGTGGAAACTGTTTCAGGATTGCAGTTTACCATGATAGAGTGGCGCCCTGAATTTCTCACTGTTTGAACAGCGTTTACGCAGCACCAGTCAAACTCTACGCTGCTTCCTATTCTGTAAACGCCGGAACCAAGCACCATTACCCCGCGTCCCGAAGAACTTACATCATCCACCTGAACTGCCGCTGTCGGGGAGCAGGTGTTTCCGTAGGTCATGTAGAGGTAATTATTTTTTGCCTGGTATTCCGCGGCAAGTGTGTCAATTTGTTTGATAGCGGGTAAAATCCGATGTTCCTTGCGGAAAGCGCGTACTTCCATTTCGGATAATCCTGTGCAAGAGCCGATGCGCGCGTCGGAGAACCCAAGCTGTTTTGCGCGGGCGAGCAGAGGATTGGGTATTGGGAAAGAGGAATTGGTTTTTTTTGTTTTTACTGCCAGGTTTCTTAGCTGTTGTTCTGTTTTTTGAATGTTTGACAATTTGCTTAAAAACCATTTGTCTATTTTTGTTAGCTTGTGAATTTTGTCTACAGACCAGCCTTCGCACAGGGCGCGGTAAATAACATAAATGCGCCTGTCTGTCGGTTTTACAAGCGCTTCGCGGATTTTAGCGTCGAGGCTTCCGGGTTTTGAGAAACTGGCTCCGCAAAGAGAGTCGTCTCCGGAAAGACCGCATGCTCCAATGCCTGTCATGCGAAGGGCTTTTTGTATCGCTTCTTCGAATGTTCTTGCAATGGACATTACTTCCCCTACGGATTTCATTTCCGAGCCGATGCGTAAATCTACATTTTTGAATTTGGTAAGATCCCAGCGCGGCACTTTTACTACGATATAATCCAGCGCCGGTTCAAAGAATGATTTTGTAGCGCGGGTGATGCGGTTTTCTATTTCCAGCATGGAGTAACCTAGCGCGATTTTTGCGGCAATAAACGCAAGAGGGTAACCTGTCGCTTTTGAAGCAAGCGCCGAGCTGCGCGAAAGACGCGCGTTTACTTCGATTATGCGGTAATCTTCTGAAAACGGATCGAGGGCAAACTGGATATTACATTCGCCTATGATGCCAAGATGGCGTATAACGTCGATGCCGACTCTTCTTAGTTTACCCAGTTCTGAATCAGAGAGTGTCTGCGCGGGAGAGACAACGATGCTTTCACCCGTGTGTATTCCCAAAGGATCGAAGTTTTCCATGCTGGCAACCGTTATGCAGTTGTCTCCGGAATCTCTTACAATTTCAAATTCGATTTCTTTCCAGCCGCCAAGCCATTCTTCCACAAGTATCTGGGGAGCAGAGCCTGTTTCGTTTTTTCTGGCAAAAACCATCGTGCATTTTTTTGTAAGTTCAGCTTCATTTTTGCAGATGCCGGAACCGGCTCCTCCAAGTGTAAACGCTACGCGAGTCATTACGGGGTAGCCTATTTCTTGCGCGGCTTTTAAGGCTGCGGCGGTTTCGGTTACGGCAAAGCTGCGGGGAGTTAATGCTCCTATTTCGTCAAGACGTTTAACGAATAACTGGCGGTCTTCCGTGTCTTCTATTGTTTTTACCGGGGTGCCCAGCACCTTTACGTTGTTTTTTGCCAGAGTGCCTTCTCTTTCCAGCGCTACGCCGCAGTTAAGGGCTGTCTGTCCGCCGAAGGAGAGCAGCAGAGCATCGGGTTTTTCTTTTTCGATAACTTTGCGCACATATTCGGGTGTTACAGGAAGAAAATAAGTTGAGTCAGCCATACCTTCGCTTGTCTGAATCGTGGCGATATTCGGGTTAATCAAAATTGTTTTAATGCCTTCTTCGCGCAGCGCTTTAATTGCCTGAGAACCCGAATAATCAAATTCTCCTGCCTGTCCGATTTTTAATCCGCCCGAACCAAGTATAAGAACTTTGCTTGGGAGTTGAGTTTTGTGAGATGTATTGTTTGTCATTTTTTTGCTTCCTTTACCTGGTTGATAAAAATATCAAAGAGATATTCACAGTCGCGCGAACCCGGGCATCCTTCAGGATAAAATTGTACAGCGCTAAAGGGTTTGTTTTCGCAGATTATTCCTTCGATTGTGCCGTCGTTTGCATTTGTAAACCATTGTTTCCAGCCCTGAAGCAGGGTATTTGAGCGCACCGCGTAACTGTGGTTTTGTGTGGTGATATAACAGCGGTTTGTGCCTTCCTCGATGCTCGGCTGGTTCTGCCCCCTGTGGCCAAAGGGAAGCTTGTAAGTGTCTGCTCCTGCCGCAAGCGCGATAATAAGGTTTCCAAGCCCTATGCCAAAGATAGGTTTAGACGAAGATAAAGCGGTACGTACATTTTCGATTAGTTTTTTGTATTCTTTGGGGTCGCCCGGTCCGTTTGAGATTAAAAGCCCATCGTAATCAATGCCGCTAAAATCCAGATTGCACGGGATTCTGATAATCTCTACGCCGCGGCTTATAAGGCACCTTATTGTATTTGCTTTTACGCCGCAGTCAACAAGCGCTATTTTTAAACCTGCGTTTTTTGAATAGGTTTTAATTTCGTTAAGTGAAACTCCCGCATGATTGGACTGATTTATTTTATTTATGGAAACATCGGTTTTTCCTTTTTTATCGATAAGGATTTTTCCGCGCATTGTTCCGCGTTCACGAAGGCGGATTGCAAGCGAGCGTGTATCAATGCCGTAGATGCCGGGAATTTTTCCTTTTTCCAGCCATGATGATAACGAAATTTTACAGGAATAATGGCTGGGTTCTTCGCAAAGATCCGATACGATAAGACCTGCCGCCTGTATTTTTTCTGATTCAAGATATACGGGAATTCCATGTTCGTCAAAAAAAGGCGCGCCGTTCTTGTTAACAGGCACGCCACAGTTACCGGCAATCGGCCAGGTACATACGAAAATCTGTCCCTTACAGGCAGGATCTGTTATTGCCTGAACAAGCCCCGCCATCCCGGTATTAAAAACAACCTCTCCCGCGGCGGATTTATTCTTTCCAAAAGCCCAGCCTTCAAATTCACTGCCGTCTTCCAAAATCAGTTTTGCGGTTTGTAAAGTTTTATCTTTCATTGGTGCTCCTTGGCGGTTTGCGCCTTATAACCTTGCAGCTATTTTTTCTATAAAATCCCAGGAATTGAGAATCTTGGCTGGCGGAGGATCTGAAAGTTTTGCCAAATCTCCTGTCATTATTCCTTCTTCGATTGTATCCAATACAGAGACTTCCAGCCGTTTTGCAAAATCCGCCAAATCCGGCGTGCCGTCCAATTCGCCGCGTTTTGCAAGCGCTCCAGTCCACGCAAAAATGAGCGCTGCGGGATTGGTGCTTGTTTTTTCTCCTTTTTGCCAGCGGTAGTAATGCTGCTGCACCGTCCCGTGAGCCGCTTCGTATTCAAAGACACCTGATGGAGAAACAAGAACGCTGGTCATCATTGCAAGGCTTCCCGCGGCGCTTGCGATCATGTCGCTTTGAACATCGCCGTCGTAATTTTTGCATGCCCATAAAAAACCGCCCTCGCTCTTTACAACACGCGCCACAGCATCATCTATCAATGTGTAAAAATAATCGATGCCCGCTGCCGCGCACTTTTCTTTAAATTCGGTTTCGTATATTTCATTAAAAATAGTCTTAAAACGACCGTCGTATATTTTGGAAATAGTATCTTTTGTGGCAAACCAGACCGGCAGTTTTTCGCCGATGGCATAAAGAAAACAGGCGCGGGCAAAACTTCTGATAGAGTCGTCCATATTGTGCATTCCCTGCACGATACCGCTTCCCGCGAAATCCGCGACTTTTATGCGGCTCTCTGTCCCGTCTTTTTTTGTATAAACCAGCTCCACCTTGCCGGGCGCGTTTATTTCCATTTCTGCCGCTTTGTAAACATCTCCGTAAGCATGACGGCCAATGACAATCGGCGCTTTCCAGGTATTCACAGAAGGCTTAATCCGGTTAACGGAGATGGGTTTGCGGAAAACTGTCCCATCCAGAATTGCCCTGATTGTAGCATTGGGGCTGGGCAGCAGGTATTTTAAGTCGTATTCCTTTTTTCGCTCTGAATTTGCGGTAATTGTCGCGCATTTTACCCCAACACCCAGCTTTTTAATCGCTTCTGCCGACTTGACGGTTATCTCGTCATTGGTATCATCGCGGCTTTTGAGCCCAAGGTCGTAATACTCAATTTTAAGGTCTATAAACGGAATAAGCAGTTTTTGCTTTATTACATCCCACAAAACGCGGGTCATCTCGTCCCCGTCTATCTCGACAATCGGGGTTTTCATGCTGATTTTTGCCATAGTAGAATTATAGCGATTTTAACAATTTTAGTAAATGCAGTGAAAAAAGATTTTTTGCTTTTTTTGGCGGAAAAAACCAGTAAAAATAAGCCCTTGAAATGGCAAAAATGCCATGATTTTCAGTATTATGCTCCCCATTGTTCTTTTTTTTATTCCGGCAAATATGAATATTCGTTTTTTAGCAGCAAATTAAATCTATATTCAATTTCATTGTATATTTTATTTCTTAATTGTTTATATTTAAAATTATCATATACAATCTTTGAAACAGGATTTTTATTAAATGATTCATGAAGTAAAAAAACATCTTTCTCTTCTTTGGAATCCAGGGCTTTATTATATAATTCAATTGTTTTATTTAAAATATTTAAATCATTATAATAAAATTTATCTTTTTTTCTGTTTTCCATATCTAAGCTTTCCTGTTTCAATTCTGAACCATAAGCACCTGCTATATTTGCAATTATCAATTTTAATTTCAGCATGTTTTTTGTATTTATTAAAGGATTAATTTTAATATTCTCCAATACTTCTGCATCAGAATGATCTAACAATCTATCTGTAGATTTTTTATTTTTAATTAAATCATCTTTAGATATAATATCAATATTAACACCATCAATTTCTACTGTATTTTTTCTTTTATAACAGTCATTTATATCTATACCATCAGCATTACTTATTACCTCAATTTTCATGGGAGAATTACCTATAAATATATATCCCTTATGTTCTTTTAAAATATCTATATTTACATGAGATGCTTTAAAATCATCGAAAACATTTATTAATTTTTTTAAATTTTTATCATCAACAGAAACAATAAAATCAATATCTTTTGTTGCTCTTGGATTACTATAATACCCTACAGCCCATCCTCCCAGCAAAAGATATTTTACTTTATGCTTGTTAAGAAGCTTTATAAAATCTTTGAACTCTTCCGGTAGTTGCTTCATTGCCATAAAAACACTCCCTTAAGTAAGTTATTGTTTCAAATTTTTCCTTACCAAGTACAAAAAGACAATATTCATTATCAATTATTTTTGCATCTTCCAATGTTCCGCAAAATACTTCTATTTTTTCATTTATTTTTAAAATATTGTTAAAATTATCAGGATTTCTCTTTTTAGATGTTTTTTTAATCATATACTTTGCCCCTTTCTTTCAATTCCCTTATAAATTTCTGGTTTTATACCTATATATTACAAAAAACCTATACAAAAGTATACCATAATGACAATAATTTGTCAAGAAAAACTAACAAAAAACTAACAAAAAACATTGCTCCGGAGGGCTGGAAAAAGCATAAAAAGTTTCATAGGATACTTGCAATATTTTTTTATTTATGATAAAAATGAGGTTAATAAACAATGGTTTATGTAACGCTTTAGGCTTAATGCGGTACTGTTCAAAAGCCACCTTAGCTCAGTTGGTAGAGCAGCAGACTGAAAATCTGCGTGTCTGGAGTTCAATTCTCCGAGGTGGCAAAGTTAAGAAATTGCAATTATTCTGCCGCTGCGTTCACCGTAGATTTGATAATGCCTATAAAAAATTGTAAAACGTTGTGACTTGGCGCTCTTGCCACGATACACTTGTCAAGTGGTACTCAAACTTTCAGGAAATCTGTAAATAACACGTCTATATCGGTATTAATAGTTTTTTTAAGATTTTTCATTAAGCCAAGCAGTTTTCGGGCGGAATTGGTTTCTTTTTTATTCTGACTTGCAAATTCGGGGATTAGCAACTGGAAACACTCAATCTGAAGGGCAGTGGATAATCTTGTTATAGTTTTATGCGGCTTAATAATCAAAAAAATGATGTTTTTAATTATGAAAAATTTGCAAAGCGGCATTTTCCCGTGTTTTGTGTTTTAGGAAACAATGAACCAATATACGGAATTAAGAAAAAACAGGAAATTGATGCAGGCATTGGAGAAACTGTTTACATGATAAATGAATATATTTTTATTGCATATTTAAAACGCGGAAAAGTTTATATTATTGACGGAATAAAGTTTTTGGTATTGGGCGGGGCTTTTTCAATAGATAAAGACTGCCGGATACCTGATGTAACATGGTGGAAGGAAGAATATTGGGAAGAGCGGGAAAAGAAAGAATTATTCAAATTATTGGAAACCGATAATTCATTTGATTGTGTTTTGTCTCATACCGGTCCCAGGTTTATAAATAATGAATTATTCAAATTTAATGAAAGATTTATTGATGAAGTTGCAATATTAAATGATAAGATACATAATAATATTCAATTTAAATACTGGTGGAGCGGACACTGGCATGAAGACGAATATTTTATTAATGAGGAAACGAAACAAAGATATCAATATTTATACAGAACTACCAAAATACTTGAAAAGATAAAAAACCAATTAATTGTACATAATGAATATGGACTTAAGAATCCGTTGTTTTAAACTGCTGCGCTTTTTTTACCTTGCAGGTAAAAATAAATATTGAGCCTTTTGCGGGTTCGGATTCAAAGCGGATATCTCCGTCCATCATTTGAGCGATACATTTTGATAAAGGCAGGCCTATTCCGATGCCTCCGTATTTTCTTGTTTTGCTGCCGTCAACCTGTTCGAATAGGGAAAACAGGATTTTTTGCTGATCCTTTGATATTCCAATTCCGTTATCAATGACCTCGGTTTTAAGCGTTATTGTTTCGTTTTCTTCATTTAGGATATCTAAACTTAAACTTACTTTACTCTGAACGGGTGAAAATTTGATTGCATTTGTCAGCAAATGGATAATTACCTGAGCTATACGTTTTTCGTCGCCTATAAGAGTATCCGGTATTGATTGTGATATGGAAAGAGAAAGCTTTTGCCCCTTCTTTTTTAAATCGTGATTTGTTTTTTTTAGAACTTTTTTGATCATGGAATTAATAGAGAACTGCGATTCAACCAGCATAAATGCGCTGCTTCCGTCTGATACATCAAGCATATTTAGAAGCATAGAATGTAAATGAGTAGATGAATCGATTATTTTATCAATCCATGACTTTATTTGATCAACTTCATGGGACATTTTTGCCAGTTCCGTAAAACCAATTATAGCGTTCATGGGAGTAAGCATTTCATGGGTCATGCGTGCCAAAAATTCGCTTTTTGCGCGGCTTGAGTGTTCGGCAATTTTTCTGTTGTACTCTGTCTTCAATTTTTCGCTTGTTTCTTCTGCTGTCAATAACAATGGACACTGTCCTTGTTCAGCCGGTAAACATGAGAATTCTGAACTTGATAATGGGTTAATACTTTTCAATGTTAGTATTGTCTTACACATTGAGAGTAATAAAATCACCTAAAAAGAAAAAAAAGTAATCGCAAAAATCACCCTTTTGGATGTTAAATTAGCTTTTGTTCCATTGCGATACGAATAAGATTTGGCAGGTTTTTAGCCCCTGTTTTGGTATAAATCATGTTTATTGTTGTTTTTACTGTATTGATAGAAAGGTTATGGCTGGAGGCGATTTCTGTGCGGGAAAGACCATTGGAAAGATCGTTTAGAATTTCTTTCTCTCTGGGAGACAGGTTGAAAATACCTTTTTTTTCTATGGCTTGCTGATTGTATTCAATTATGATATTTGTCTGACTTTTGGCATAAGAAGATGCTTTTTGATTGATATTTTCCAGCCAGGTTACTGGAATGCTGTCTCTAAATTCTTTAAGCGCTGCGGCGGTAAGGGTGCGCATATCTTTGCCGAGTTCAATAAAGGGCATTATAAGGTTATTGGATTCGGATGCTTTATAGGCTTCAAGCAAAGCGGCAAAGGATTTATCTTTATTTTTCTTTCTGTAATGCACACAAGCTTCTATTGCCAGCATTTCTACCCGCTGGAACAGAAAAGACTCTCTTTGTTTCATTTCCTGTATGTATGATAAAAGCGGAGTGTAATTTCTTGATTTATAGCAGAACCGGGCTTTAATCTGATTGGCAAAATTTTCCTTAAAAGTGGCATGATGGTACGGAGAAAAATCATCCTGAAGCCAATCAGGCATATTTTCCGGCATTTCCAGTATATAAAAATACCACGAAAGCGATATATCGTAGTTGGTAAAACGGTTGGAATAATCATTTTCGTCCCTTAGGGTTTTTAATTTATTTAAGATCTGCCGGGCTTTTGAATAATTCCCCTGCAATACAGCAATTCGCAGAGTATAGAATAAAGCTCTGTGAACAAATTCTGTCTGTCCTTTCTCCGGTGTCCGTTTTAACGCGCTTGCGAAAAGATTTTCCGCAGAGGATATATCTCCCTGATAATATTTTAGTTCTCCCAGCGCTAAATCGGCGTGCCCTGTATCAAAATCTATAAAACAATTTGACAGATGCGCAACTGTCCGCTTTAATGCCGCTATGAATTCTTCCGGCGCGCCTTTTCTTTCTGATCCTACAATGCAAATCCATGCGCCGGGACTTGGGCTGATATAATTTCCGGGATCAACCGGCGTTGGAAAACATTTGCTGAGTTTTTCAAAATATTTATCAAAGTCGTAAATGTCATCTGTTAAACCCTTTGCGAATCGCATTCTTGCCCAGCTATAATAAATACCAGCCAATGTGTTTTTTATCTCTGAGTGTTCCGGTAATTCAAGGTATTTTGCTTCATAGAATTCCGCCAGTTCAATTGCTTTTTTTATTTGTCCCTGAGATACATAACTGCGTAAATGTATAGCGGCAAGATAACCTGTAGTTTCAAATACTTTCGCCGGCGCCCGTTCCAGAATGGCTGCGGTATATTTTGCGATATCCGGCGGTATCTGTACCGGTAAATCTGGAAATACAGATGCTATTGAATTATAATCTTTATTAATTTCAAAGTAGGCAAGCGCATCCAGAAAATAACCGTTTTTTTTGCACCAGTCCCCGGCAATATTATATGTTTTTTGTTTTTGTTCTTCTGAAAGTGTTCCCTGTTTAGATGCCAAAAATTCCAGATACAAAGGATGAATAAGATACGCATTGATATAATTATCACGGCGTACATAAGCATTTTGTTTTTCCAGTTCGGCTATAAGCTCTTCATCACCCATTGCCAAAAGCGCGATAAGTTCAATGGCTAAATGATCTATAAGTGAAAGCTGGATTAAAAATGACTGTAAGCGTTTTGATAATTCATCCCAATCCTGCGCTTCCATTAATTGAAAAATATTCGTCTTCATTGCATTGCGCAGATAGCCGCCGTAGCCCGGCGCTTTTTGATACGACCTTGCGATAATGTTAATCGCAAAAGCCCAGCCGCCGGTATCTTTCATAATTTCACGAAGGCTCTCAGGTCCGGGCGGGATATTTTGGCTGCGCGGGAAACTTTGATGCAAAATGCGGAAATATTGGGAAAGTTCGCTTTCTGTAAAACGCAAGGAGTCCTCGTTGATTTTAAATACCTGATTTTTGGTTTCAAGGGCTGTAATATTTACGCTTGGTGTACAGCGGGAAATCAAAAAAAGTGAGGTTCCCGGCGGCAATTTAAAAATAACACATTCATTAAAGAAGCGGATAATGGAAGGGTCTTCTATTAAATGAAAATCATCCAGGACTATAACCCTGCGTTTTGTTTCAATATATTTATGCCATAAGTAAAGATATTGATTTTTCTTGTCTTTTGTATCCGGAAAACCAAGTTCGCCGATTGCTTTTGCAAGCGGTTTGTTTTCCTTTGTCATGTTATTAATGTAGTTTTCCCAAAGACGCGATCTTATATTGTCACGCTCTGACAGTTGAATCCATGATTTTGATGTTTCGTAACTATTCAGAAAATCATGCACCGCGCTCGTTTTTCCGTAACCGGCGCCGGCACAGATCACAACTACCGGGTATTTCACGGCTTCCATAAACAGGCTATTCAGTCTTGGACGCCAGAAATAGTAGGGATTACGGCTGTCATCGGAACGGTTTTGCGCGTTTTCCATCAATTTGTTTTCTCATTTTTTATTGATGCTATGTCTGCTGTTGTTCCCGCGGCAAAGACAGGTATATTGGTTGACATATTCTGCCAGAGCCCCTGCAGCACATTGCCGGGACCGACTTCAAAACAAACATCTATGCCAAAGGATGCGATAGCAGTTTCTTCATCAACCCAGCGGACAGGGGACGTAATTTGAAGGGCAGCGAGTTTTTTGGCTTCCTGCGCGCTGGTGATTTCCTTCCCTGTGACATTGGACAGGACAGTAACTGTCGGGTCTCGGAAACTAATGGTTTCCAGCACCGGGATAAATTCCTCAACAGCGCTTGCCATAAGAGGGGAGTGGAAAGGACCTGCTACCGGTAAACCTATTGCCCTTTTAGCGCCTGCCTCTTTAAAACGAATTGCCGCCTGTTCCAGCGCGCGAGCTGTTCCGCTGACAACTATCTGTTTAGGCGAATTAATGTTAGCCGCGTAAAGATCACTAATATCGTCCCATTGCTTAATTAGTTCTTCCGCATGCTGCGGGGAAAGACCTACAACGACAAGCATTCCTGGCACATTGCCTTGCGAATTGCCTTCTTTTTTTTGCAGGCTGTCAATTGTTTTTTGCATTGCTTCCCCTCTGGATTTAACCAGGCGGAAACAATCAGGGATATCTATTACATTTGCGCAAGCAAGCGCGGCATATTCACCAAGGCTGAAACCCGCGCAAAGGGCAGGGCTGTAACCTTGTTCTTCAAGATAGACGGCTGCGGCAAGATTAGCGGTTGTAATAGCCGGCTGAGAAACATCTGTACGCTTTAAAGTATCAGAATCGGATAAAAGAAGTTTTTTTACATCGGTTTTAAATATTTCTGATGCTGTATCAAAAAGCAATTTTACTTTATCAGATACGAGTAAATCCATCGCCATGCCGGAATACTGCGCTCCCTGACCCGGAAAAAGGTATGCTATCTTTTTATCCATAGGTTATTTATAAGTAATGTTTGGCAATGCTGTGACGGATGTTTTTATCCAGATTAGACAGCCATTTAATTATTTGACTTGATCTTGCCGAAGATTCAATAGCTATATTATTTCTGTTACCGGTAGTAATAGTCACTGTTACAGGATGTCTGCCGTATTGTACCTGAACAATTGCATTATCTCCGTCATTTGATACAACTCTGGGAGTGTACCTTCTAAAATAATATATTGTTGCTCTAACGGCTTCGTCTACAAATATTTCCGAATCATATACGCTGGGAAGGTTAACATCGTAAGATAATAAAGCATCCTGCGCAAAAACACCGGAAATGATCAATCCAACAAATAGTACAAAAAACACTAATTTTTTCATTATATATCCTCCATAATGAAGTGTACTCCAAAGTATACATTATGTAAAGGGGTTTTATTTCAATTAATGTTTTAAATGTTCAATAATCATTTGCTATAATAAGCCGCCGTTAACTGAAATTACCTGCCGTGTGATATATGATGCCGATTCAGAAAGAAGGAATACCGCTAAAGCTGCCACTTCTTCCGGTTTGCCGATTCTGCCCATTGGTATTAATGGCAGAGCTATATCCATAGGTAAATCCGCTATCATGTCAGTTTCTATGAGCCCGGGCGCTATGCAATTTACTGTTATGGAACGGCTTGCAAGTTCCGCAGCAAGAGCTTTGGTCGCGCCGATTATCCCGGCTTTTGCCGCGCTGTAATTTACTTGTCCGCGATTTCCCATAATCCCCGACATTGATGAAAGAGTGATGATCCTGCCGCGTTTTTTACGGCATAAAGGCATTATAAGCGGATGGAGCACATTGTAAAAACTGTCAAGATCGGTGCGAAGAACCGAATCCCAATCATCGCCTGTTAACGCGGGAAAGGCATTGTCTTTGCAAATGCCGGCATTGCAGATAATTCCCCAAAAAGCGCCGTTTGCTTCGGTCAAATTTTCCAGTTTTTCGCGGCATTCATTTCTGTCGCTCACATCAAACTGAATTAATTCGATTTTGCCTCCTTTATCAAGGATTTCCCTTTTAAGGGTTTCAGCCTCTTCTTTACCTTTGTTGTAATGCGCTGTAATGCTGTAACCTGCTTCGGCTCCGGCAAGCGCGATTGCGCGGCCTATGCCTCTGCTTGCGCCTGTTATAAGAACTCTTTTTTCGCTCAATTGATTTCTTCCTTATTATTTATTTTGTTAATCTGATCATTATCTGCTTCCATAACTGTTAGTTTTCCGCAAAGAACTATTTTGCCGTCCAGTAAAATTTCTCCGTAAAAATTATAAACAGGAGCCATATTCTGAATTTCTTTTGTCTTAATTGTTAGTATGCTTCCTTCTTTATAAAATGGAATCTCTATAGTTAGCGCAGACACTGATAAAATAAATCCGATTTTAGGCGGCTGGCCTTTTTCCCGCAAGATTTGCATGTCTCTTATGCCGGCAAAAGCTGCGATAGACTGCGCTATAAATTCAAATCCAACCCAGGCAGGAACACCTGATATTTCTGAATCATAAAAGATGCAATCCTGCGTTATTTTATATTCAGCTTCAATTGTACATTCTTGCGGGTTATAGTTATTGATCCTGTCAAGAAGAAACATTTTTCCTTTGTGAGGAATGATGGATAATAGTTCCTGCCTGTCTAGCATAAGGTTCATAAAATCCTCTAAAATGGGTGTTATGTCATATTATATAGGTTTATCAATTTTGTCAAATAAAAAGGCAGCAAGCGCGGAAGCAAGGCGAATTTTGTCCGTTTTTAACCCCGGGGCAGAAATAAGAGAAGATGCAAACGGACGGCCTTATTTTCCATGTTGTGATGCCGACTTTAATATTTCACATTGTAAAAGACCGCGCGAATACAGCACAGGCGCTTTAACGGCGGTTTCGTTTACAAGGGGAGCGCGTACCGGCTGTGATATTGAACAGGTTCGTTACAGGGAAAATGCCGGGGAAATAGCAAAAACATACTTTTCTGCTTCTGAAATTAACTATATATCCGGTTCAGATGAAAAAGCAAGTTTTTTTAAAATATGGACATTAAAAGAATGTTATATAAAACTCCGCGGGATGTCGGTATTTGATATGGCTTCTGTTCCATCCTTTATTAAAGATGATGGTTCTTTTGGTTTTTGCAGCAGCGAGAATTTACATTTACCGCTTTTTTTTAGTCTTTATGATTTGTCTTACGGCAATGAACAGTACATTCTTTGCGCAGTTGCAGAAGGAGGAAATTTTAAACCGCCAGAAGTACGATGGTTTTCTCAATCTCCTTTTATCTGTAAAAACATAATAGAAATAAAAGCGTAAGCTTATTGTTTATTTGCTTTAATAATATTTTCTATTTTGTCAATCAGAATTTGGGGGCAGACAAAACAGGATTCTTTTTTATTTACATCTAAAGCCATTTGGGTAGATTGACCTTTTGTTGTTATAAGCCCTGTTTTTAGATTACGAATTTCAAATTTAATTCTTAAACGGTTTTCATATTCATCCAGTATGGCTTTAACAACCGCCTTGTCTCTGTACTGAAGTATCCCGATATATTTTGCAGAAACCTCGATTATGGGAAAAGCATATCCGGATTCTCTCATATCATCGTAATTATAGCCGATTTTTTCCAGAAGGGCGCGCCGTCCTGTTTCAAAAAAGTCAATGTAATTTCCGTGCCATACAACATTCATGGGATCGCAATGATAAAATTCAACGGTTATTTCTGTTTCTGTATAGATGTTATAAGGACCGTTAACCTGCCGTTCTTTCATAATCTTTCTCCTTCCCAAAATCCTATATTGCGGAATTTTTGATTGCGGCAATGCACTAAATCTTCCGGCTCTAAAGCGCAAAGGTTTTCCAGCTCTTTTACCAGTATTTCCCTGATTGTTTTTGCAGTCCGGCACGGATCAGTATGAGCTCCTTGTGCAGGTTCGGGAATTACTCCGTCAATTACTTTGAAATTTAACAGGTCTTCTGAGGTAATTCGCAGCATGGCGGCAGCTTCTTTTGCTTTGGAAGCATCCCTAAGAAGAATCGATGCGCAGCCTTCCGGGCTGATTACAGAATAGACGGCATTTTCCAGCATATAGATTTTATCGGCGACACCAAGTCCCAAAGCTCCGCCGGATCCGCCTTCGCCGATAATGATGCAAATGACAGGAATTAAAAGCTGGGAGAAATCGCGTAAATTATGCGCAATTGCTTCGCCGATACCGCGTTCTTCCGCTCCCATTCCCGGATACGCGCCGGAAGTATCAATAAAGGTAATAACCGGTCTTTTAAATTTTTCGGCTTCTTTGGCAAGCCGCAGCGCCTTGCGGTATCCTTCCGGGTTAGCCATGCCGTAATTACGCCGGACATTTTCTTTAAAAGTGCGGCCTTTTTGATTGGAAATAATCGTAACAGGTCTTGAATCCAGAAAAGCCAATCCGCCTACAATTGCAGGATCGTCTCCGTAAACCCTGTCTCCATGGAGTTCAATAAAATTGTCAAAGATGCGGGTGATGTAATCCATTGCATAGGGTCTTTGCGGATGACGGGCAAGTTCAACTTTTTTCCATGCAGTATCGCAGCTCATGTTTTTCTCCTGTGCAAATCGATAAGGGCAGAAATTACTTTCTTTTGGTCTTTGCGGGGGACAATTATATCTACAAAGCCTTTTTCCATCTGAAATTCCGCACGCTGGAATCCTTTGGGAAGTTTTTGTTTTATTGTTCCTTCGATAACACGCGGACCTGCAAACCCGATTAAAGCGTCAGGTTCAGCCATAATAATATTGGCAAGCATTGCAAAGGAAGCGGTTACGCCGCCTGTGGTAGGATCGCAAAGCACTACAAAGTAGGGGATACCTTCTTTGGAAAGAGCGGCTGCCGCGCTTGCTGTTTTTGCCATCTGAAAAAGAGAAATAATTCCTTCCTGCATTCTCGCTCCGCCGGATGTTGTATAAATAATTACCGGTTTTTTCTCCATGGCGCCTTTTAAAAATACGCGGCTTACTTTTTCTCCAACGACAGATCCCATAGATCCGCCCATAAAATCAAATGTCATAATTCCCAGAATTACCGGTTTTCCTTCTATTGTGCAGGTTCCTGTAATTATTGCTTCATTCATGTTTGTTTTGTCTTTTGCTATTGATAGTTTTTCTTCATAGCCGGAAAAACCCGCAGGATTCAGAGAATTAAGATCTCCTGAAATTTCTGTAAAACTGCCGCTGTCTGCAAGATAATCGATCCTTTTTTGCGGATGTATTTTATAATGCAAACCGCATTCGGGGCAGGTGTATAAAGCATTTATTACTTCTTTTTCGTTGTAAGGAATATTGCATCCCGGGCAAAAATCTTTTTCAGTCATGTGGTATGCTTGTAGTATACACTCGGAGGCGCGGGTTGGCAAGGACTCTCGCGGATGCGCGGGGGGAAGATTGGCAAGGACTCACGCGGACCGCAAACCGAAGGTTTGAAGGAGGCGCGGAGGACGCGGAGGAAGAGGGAAGAGGGGGAAGATTGCCAAGACTCTCGCAGAGGCGCGGAGGACGCGGAGGACGCGGAGAGGAAGAAGAGGGAAGAATTTTTACCACGAACCACACGGACGGACACGAACGGACACGAACGGAAGAAGGGGGGAGGGGTTGGGAATTTATATGTCCCTTTAAATTCCCAATTATCTGCTGATTTTTTGAGGTAAAACGTATCCTCGGCGCTGGCAGAAAATAGTTGTTATGTTCATTAAAATAAACATTTTATAGAGGCATCTTGACTTTTT
>Ga0123356_10002438_pt1 | contig 19901 bp, 17 predicted proteins | sample TergutEmb28metaG_2_FD_92546 | JGI IMG/M metagenome (GOLD analysis project Ga0123356, IMG submission 92546) | Embiratermes neotenicus P3 segment gut microbial communities from Petit-Saut dam, French Guiana - Emb289 P3 | ecosystem: Host-associated > Arthropoda: Insects > Digestive system > Gut ... | reverse complement strand
TGAGCAGTGCGTGCTTATTGACATGATACATATGGTGTTTATAGGCTGCAAAAAGGTCTTCTTTAGTCATTTGAAAGTGAAATTCAAACATGGCGAAACCTCCCTTATGCCCACATCATACACAATTGTAGCGTATTTTTCAAATGCTTTTCGCCGTGTTGCTTCCCCACAACAGAAATGGTATACTATACCGGATTCCAACGGGTCAGGAGGAAGTGTGCGGATGGATGTATTAAAACTAATCTTTGGCGATGGCAATGCCACCGAACTCAAGCGCTTGCACAAAATTGTGGACGCTATTGACAGCTTTGAAGAGGCACATAAAAAGCTAACAGAAGAACAGATAAAGGCGCAAACCCAAATCTTTCGTGACCGCCTGGCCAATGGCGAAACACTAAACGACATCCTGCCCGAAGCCTTTTCGTTGGTGCGGGAGGCCACTGACCGCATCTACGGCAAGCGGCATTTCCGCGTGCAGATGATCGGCGGCATCGTGCTGCACCAGGGGCGCATCGCCGAGATGAAAACCGGTGAGGGAAAAACGCTGACGGCGGCCTTGGCTTCCTATCTAAACGCGTTGGAAGGCAAGGGCGTGCATATTGTGACCGTCAACGATTACTTGGCCCGCTTCCAGGGCGACGAAATCGGGCGCATCCATCGGTATCTGGGGCTTACGGTGGGCATTATCCTGCATGGCCTTACCAACGACGAGCGCCGGGATGCCTACGCGTGCGACATTACCTACGCTACCAACAACGAGCTGGGCTTTGACTACCTGCGCGACAACATGGTGATCCACTTTAAAGAAATGGTGCAGCGCGGGCATAACTTTGCCATCGTGGACGAAGTGGACTCCATACTCATCGACGAGGCCCGCACGCCCCTGATCATCTCTGGCCAGGGCGAAAAGTCCACCGAAATGTATACCCGTGCCGATCAGTTTGTTTTGCGCCTGCGGGAGGGCGAGGGCGCAGACTATGTGAAGGACGAAAAGCAAAAAACCTGCAACCTTACCGAGCAGGGCACCCGCAAGGCCGAGCAGCACTTTGGCCTGGAAAACCTTGCGGATATGGAAAACAACGAAATCGTTCACCACATCAATGCTGCACTGCGTGCCCACAGCCTGATGAAACGCGACGTGGACTACGTGGTGCAAAACGATCAGGTAGTGATCGTGGATGAGTTCACCGGCCGCCTGATGGTAGGCCGCCGCTATAGCGACGGTTTGCACCAGGCCATCGAGGCCAAGGAACGTGTTAAGGTGGAGCGGGAGAGCAAGACCCTGGCCACCATCACCTTTCAAAACTACTTCCGGATGTATAAAAAACTGTCCGGCATGACGGGTACGGCCAAAACAGAGGAGCCGGAGTTTAAGAGCATCTATAAGCTGGACGTGGTGCAGGTGCCCACCAACATGCCCATGGTCCGCAGGGACATGAACGACCTGGTGTATCAGAACGTAAAGATTAAATTTGGCGCGGTGATCGACCAGATCGCTGAGCGCCACGCTGCTGGCCAGCCGGTGCTGGTGGGTACGGTGTCGGTGGAGACTTCGGAATTGGTGAGCCGTTTGCTTACCATGCGCGGCATCAAACACGAGGTGCTTAACGCCAAGTATCACGACAAAGAGGCCGAGATTGTGGCCCAGGCCGGTCATTACGGCGCGGTGACCATCGCCACCAACATGGCGGGCCGCGGCACCGACATATTGCTGGGCGGCAACCCGGAGTACCTGGCCCGCCGTGCGCTGCGCCAGCAGGGATATGAAGAAGAGGTTATCGAGGAGGCCATGGGCCACAACGAGCATGTGACCCAAGAGGTGCTCGAAATCCGCAAGCTGTATCGGGAGCAGTACAGCGCCTTTAAAAAACAAACCGACGATCAGCACGACCGGGTGGTGGCGGTGGGTGGTTTGCACATCATCGGCACCGAAAGGCACGAGTCCCGCCGCATCGACAATCAGTTGCGAGGCCGTTCCGGCCGCCAGGGCGATCCCGGTTCCTCCCAGTTCATCATCTCTTTGCAAGATGACCTGCTGCGCCTGTTTGGCAGCGACCGTATCTCCGGTATGATCAGCAGGCTGGGTTTGTCCGACGATCAGCCCATCGAAGCCAACCTGCTTACCAAACAAATCGAAAACGCGCAAAAGCGCATCGAGGGCCGCAACTTTGATATCCGCAAAAATGTGCTGCAGTACGACGATGTGATGAACCAGCAGCGCGAGGTGATCTACTCCCAGCGCCGCAAGGTGCTCGAGGGCGAGGACATGCGCGGCCAGATCATGGGTATGCTGCGCCAGATCATAGACGAAGCGGTGGCCTCCTACACCGGCCGGGGCGAGGAGTTTGAGGAGTGGGATTACAGCGGGCTCACCGAATACCTGGAAAGGCTGTGTGTGGCGCCTGGCACCTTGGCGGCATGCAGGCCCCGAGCCGAAAAATGGATCCGCGACGAACTTCAAGAATACCTCCACGAGCAGGCCACCGACTTCTACACCAAACGCGAGGCGCTGATCACCGGGATCAACATCGACATGCGTGAGCTGGAGCGGTCTTGGCTGCTGGGCGCTGTGGACAACCATTGGATGAACCACATCGACGGCATGGATCATCTGCGCGACGGCATCGGCCTGCGCGCCTACGGCAACAAAAACCCGGTGGTGGAGTTCAAATTTGAGAGCTACGAGATGTTCGACGAGATGGTGCGCCTGATCCGGGAGGAGACCCTGAGGCGGCTGTACTTTACACCGGTGCAACAGCCTGTGGAGCGCAAGCGGGTGGCGGTGGAGACCCAGGCCAAGGCTAAGGCCGCCGCAAACGCGGGCGCTGGCGCAGGCGGTGAACCTAACCGCCCCAAAAAGGCCGATGCAAAAGTAGGGCGCAACGAGCCCTGCCCCTGCGGGAGTGGAAAAAAGCACAAGAATTGTTGCGGGAAGGCAGTGTAGGGCGACGGGATAGAAACGATGCAGAGAGATTTTATCGCCAAAATCTATGAGTCGGTGAGGATAGATAAGCACGTCATCATGCCGAATCATATCCATATGATCATGGTGATGAATTGTGGCCGCGGGCGCTACTGGGATTGAGATCTAAACAAAAAGGAGGAACCGGAGATGAAGGGATTGTTTTTAGCAGTCATCGTGAGCATACTGGCGGTTAGCCTGTACGCGGGAGTTCCCGTTGCGGGCAACGAGGAAACACTTGGTGGTCCTATTGCGATTGCGGCGCCGGTGCCCACCCCTGAGCCTGCGATCAAACCTGTGGACGCCACAGATAAAACCGCCGAGGAATGGCTTGCCGCAGGCCGTGAACTGTGGTGGTATGAGGATCGTTACGAGGAAGCCAGTGAGGCCTTTACCAATGCCATCGAATTGGATCCCAAGCTTGTGCGGGCCTACAATCTGCGCGCCTGGATGTACTATATGTTGGATCGCCACGACGAAGCCCTTGCCGACTATGCGATCATCATCCACATGGATTCAGTGGATCGGGATGACCTTTTGGAAGCCCTCGAAGAGAGAGGCAGCTTATTGAGCATGATGGGTTTGTACGCCGAGGCGATTGCCGATTATGCGGCGGCCATTGCCCTTGCGCCGGAAAAGCAGAAAAATTATACAGCAAGAGAACGGGCGCTGGAAAGTCTCGCAGCCACCGGAACCGATGTATCAGGGTATGAAGTGATGCAACCCCCTCCGCCAGAACCGATGGCAGACGTGGCAGACAAAACCGCCGACGAATGGCTCGCCGAAGGCCGCACATTGTGGTTTGATGATCGCTACGAGGAGGCCAGCGTGGCCTTTTCCAACGCCATCGAACTGGATCCCGGCCTTGTGCGGGCTTACAATCTGCGCGCCTGGATGTACTATATGTTGGATCGTTATGAAGAAGCGCTTGCTGACTATACGATTATCATCAACATGGACTCAGTGGACCGGGATGATCTTTTGGAAGCGCTTGAAGAGAGAGGAAATTTGCTGAATACGATGGGTTTGTACGCCGAGGCGATTGCCGATTACACGGTCGCAATTACCCTTGCCCCTGAAAAGGAAAGCAATTATACGGCCAAAGAGCAGGCGCTGGAAAGGCTGGCGGCTACCGGGGCCGATGTGTCGGGGTTATAGCGGGAAGCAAGCGCTGCTTTAAGGAGGATGAACCATGGGGGAAATTACGAAGGTATATAAACAAAGCGTTGGTGCGATGAGGTTCATCGGCAAAAAATACGGAAACGATGATCGCGTAGACGGATCGTTTGGTGCAAAATGGGGAGAATGGTTCGAAAACAATTGGTTTGAGGCGCTTGAAAGGCAAAGCAACGGGCAACTCAAGGAAATCTACGAAGATGGCGACGCATACATTGGTTTGATGCGCGAAAAAGATGGCGTGTTTGATTATTGGATTGGCATGTTTGCACCGCAAAACGCCACTGTGCCCCAAGGCTTTGAGCATGTAGACTTCCCCCAAGGCGAGTTGGGCGTATGCTGGGTTTACGGAAAGGAATGGGAAGTATATGCGCAAGAAGGGCCCTGCGGAGAACGGCTTGAAAAAGAAGGTTATGACGTAAATACGGATTGGTGCTTTGAGCGTTACGTTTGTCCCCGTTTTACAACGCCCGATGAGCAAGGCAATGTTGTGCTGGATATTTGTTTTTACATAAAGTAAAAAAGAGTGCAAAGGAAGTGAGCAGGATGATCGAACTGGATCAATACAGGCAAGATTTGGCCAACATTCGGGAAAGCATCACACAGGCAGGTGAATCCCTTTGACCTGGCCCACATGAGGGATGAACTGGCCGAGCTGCAAGAAGAGATGAACGTTCCGGATTTTTGGAACGATACCGGCAAATCCGCCAAGGTGAACCAGCGCGTGAAGCAGTTGGAAGACAAACTGGCCTTTTTTGCCGCCCTGGGCCGCAGGGCCGACGATGCCGAGGCGCTGATCGAACTGGCCCAGGAGGTTGACGATCAAGAGACCGCCGACGAGGTGGGCGGAGAGCTCCGTGCGTTAAAAACCGATCTGCACGCGCTGCATTTGGAAACCCTGCTGCGTGGGGAGTACGATCACAACAATGCCATCCTGTCCCTCCACGCCGGGGCAGGAGGAACCGAAGCCCAGGACTGGGCGCAAATGCTCTACCGTATGTACACCCGCTACTGCGAACGCCGGGGTTATACGGTAAAACTGCTGGACTTCCAAGACGGCGACGAGGCTGGCGTAAAGTCTGTTACCATGGAGGTGGCTGGGGAGAACGCCTACGGTTTTTTGCGGCCCGAAAAGGGTGTGCACAGGCTGGTGCGTATATCGCCCTTTGACTCCAACGCGCGCCGACATACCTCCTTTGCTTCCCTGGACGTAGCCCCTATTTTGGAAGACCAAGCCCTCGACCTCAACATGGACGAGGTGCGCATCGACACCTACCGGGCATCGGGCGCGGGCGGCCAGCATGTAAACCGTACGGACTCCGCGGTGCGCATGACCCACATCCCCAGCGGCATTGTGGTGCAGTGCCAAAACGAGCGCTCCCAGATGCAAAACCGCGAGGTATGCATCATGATGCTGAAGTCCAAACTGCTGGAGTTGCGCGAGCGCGAGAAGGAAGAGAAGATGAGCGACATCAAGGGTGAGATGAAAAAGATCGAGTGGGGGAGCCAGATCCGCTCCTACGTGTTCCACCCGTACAGCATGGTGAAGGATCACCGCACCGGCTACGAGGTGGGTTCCACTGCCGGGGTGATGGACGGGGATTTGGACGGCTTTGTGACCGCGTATTTGCAGATGCAGTGATGAGTAAAACAAAGAGAAGGACAAAAGCGGATTTTAGGGGCCGCGCCATGGCGTGGCTCTTTCTGGTGTGTGCGCTGCTGGGATGCCTGTTAGCGCTTACGTTGCGGCCAGCATTCTATGGTGGATTTGAGGCCGTTCCCCGTGCATTAAATGGCGATTTGGAAGGATTGCGCTCGTATGCGTTTACCGAGCGCGAAATCGCCCACATGGCCGATGTGGCGCATTTGTACCTCCTTGCAAAGATCGTGCTGTGCGTGGGCGCGGTGCTGTTCCTCGCCCTTGCGGTGTGGACATACTGCAAGCCGCAACACAAAAAAAGCGTGGCCAAGGGCGCGCTGCTGGGTGTGGCCGATGCATTTGTGTTGATGGGAGCCATCGTATTGTGGGCAGTGATCGATTTTCGGTCAGCTTTTTGGGCGTTTCATCATATCGCTTTTACCAACGACCTGTGGCTGCTTGATCCAAACGACCTGTTGATCCGAATGATGCCCCAGGCCTTTTTTGAGCATGCGGCGCGGCAAATTGCCCTGTGCTGGGCGGGATGCGCCGCAATATGGTGTGTGGGCTGGGGTATTGTGCGAATGAGAACAAAACAAGAACGAAATTGAAGTCCTACCTTGTATGGAATTGCTCTGTATGCTATACTTTGGGCAGAAATAAAAAAATCGCCGTGCAGTGAGGCTACACGGCGGCTCTCTTGCAAATAAATGATTTGCCATGGGGATTCGTCCTCGTGAAGGAGACCCGCTCTCCACGCCCATTCTAACATGTTACTACTTTGTTGTCAAATCCCTGCTTGGAGTTGTATGAGCGCGAGAAGGAGCGCGAGAAGGAAAAAATGAGCGACATCAAGAGTGAAATAAAAAAGAAGAAAAGGGTAAAAGCGGATTTTAGAGGTCGTGCCATGGCGTGGCTCTTTTTGATGTGCGCGTTGCTCGGGTGTTTGCTGTGGGTGACGCTGCGACGTGTGCACTATTTCTCATACTGGAACGGTAATATTCGGGCCCAAGTCTTCGGTGTTTCCAGCGGTGTGTTTGACGCGATTCCCCGTGCGCTGAACGGCGATTTGGATGCGCTACGCTTGACTATGCGCGATGGGGAGGGGCAAGAAAAGCAAGTTTTTACCGAGCTGGAGATCGCCCATATGGGCGATGTGGCGGAGTTGTACCGCCTTGCAAAGATCGTGATGTGCGTATTTGGAGCGATGTTCTTAGCGCTTTTGTTGTGGACCGGGTTTCGATGCTGGCGGAAGAAAAAATGGACTGGTGTCGCCGAGGGTGCGTTGAGAGGTGCACGTGATGTGATGCTTTTGTACATAGCCGTTTTCTTGTGGGTGTTAATCGATTTTCGATCTGCCTTTTGGGCTTTTCGTCGCATCGTTTTTGCCAATGACCTATGGCTATTGGATCCAAACGGTATGCTGATCCAACTGATGCCGGAATCTTTTTTTCAGGCAACGTTTTTTAAAATGGGAACGTACTGGATATGTTTTTTTGCCGGGCTGTGGAATATGTGCTGGCAAGCCGTGCGGAAGAAAGCGGAGGCGAAAGAATGACAACCATACTGGCCATCGAAACTTCCTGCGACGAGACTGCCGTGGCCGTGGTGCGCGGCGGGCGGCAGGTGCTTTCGAATGTATTGTTTTCGCAGATCAACCTGCATGCGGAGTACGGCGGCGTGGTGCCGGAAATCGCCTCCCGCAAGCATGTGGAAAGCCTGAACCCATTGGTGGACGAGGCGCTCCGCCAGGCAAAGCTGAGCCTCGCCGATATGGACGCGATTGCCGTAACCCAGGGGCCGGGGTTGGTAGGTGCGCTGCTGATCGGCGTATCCTGCGCCAAGGCCTTGGCATTTGCCACGGGCAAACCCCTGGTGGCTGTGCATCATATTGAGGGCCATGTGAGCGCCAATTACATTGCCCATCCCGATTTGGAGCCGCCCTTTGTGTGCCTGGTGGCGTCGGGTGGTCATTCGCATATTCTGTTTGTAGAGGATTATGGCCGCTATCGGCTGCTGGGGCAAACCTTGGATGATGCCGCCGGTGAGGCCTTCGACAAGGCGGCGCGGGTGTTGGGGTTGCCTTATCCGGGCGGGCCGCTGCTGGACGAGTTGGCGGAGAGGGGCGATCCCCACGCGCTGGCGCTGCCCAAACCCGCGCCCCAGGGCCGGTACGATTATAGTTTTAGCGGCATCAAAACGGCGCTGATCAACGCGGTGCACAAATTGCGGCAGACAGGGAAGGAGATACCGGCAGCCGACATCGCGGCCTCCTTTCGCTATGCGGTGGTGGAATCGCTGATTGAGCGGGTGATGCTGGCCGCCACAGATACGGCTGCGCCTGCGCTGGCCCTGGCCGGCGGGGTGGCTGCCAACCGGCTGCTCCGCCGACGCCTTCAGCAGGAAGCCGATACAGCCGGGCTGCCCCTGTACATGCCGCCTTTGGAGCTATGTACCGACAACGCCGCCATGATCGGCAGCGCCGCTTTCTATCGGCTGATGCGTGGCGAGATCGCCGATTTGTCGCTTAATGCTGATCCCGGATTGGCGTTGTTGTAGTGAATGCATAAACATGAGAGAAGCTCGCGCAATATACTCGTCCTGCTGCCTTTGCGGGCGGTTTTTTTGTATATGCGGGGTTCAGAAAACCCGCGATTGCGCATATGCTTCATCGTCATAGGGGCGCAAAATCAACAGCTGCGCCATGTGGATAACCCGGCCTTTTTTGGAAATTCGTGATGCTTTTCTGTGGAAAAATACGCGTGAGGCAGGCCGAATCAGCTTTTTTCTGTGGATAACCCTGTGGAGAGTGTGGAAATAGTTTGATTTTTTGAATGATCTGTTGGTAGAACGAATATCGCGATGGGATCAAAAGTGTCTGCACCCTCGGATATGCATGCTATATAAAACGGTATGAAGCCGGGGTTAAGATTTGCTAGGGAATCACGTGGCCTGGAGCTGTATAATCGCTGTATACTCTATGCTTACTGAGAATGTATATCGGCGCGGAAAGAGGTTGGTGGCGCTATGAAGAAGATACTCACATACCTGTGGCCAACGATGTGGCTGGTGGCCACCGGTTGCTGCGCCCTGGCACTAGCCCTTTCCGGTGTGTATAACCGGCAGACCTCCGCTGTGCCGGTAAGCCTGCCGGAGGATATTGCCCCCTCGTCGGCGCTGTCCAGCTTTTGTATTGCCATCGACGCGGGCCACGGGGGCTACGACGGCGGGGCTGTGGGGCGCAAATCCCGTGTGATCGAAAAGGAGCTTAATTTGGACGTAACCCTGCGCCTGCGGGAGTTGCTCCGCGCCCAGGGCGCCCACGTGATCATGACCCGGGACGGGGACTATTCACTCTGCGACGACAATCCGCCCATCCGCCGAAAACTCCAGGACATGCAGCGGCGCGCCCTGCTGGTGTTGGAGGGCGGCGCGGAGCTGTTGCTGAGCATCCACATGAACGAATATTCCAACGGGCGGCAGGCCGGGCCCCAGGTGTTTTTCCGCGAGGGATGCCCCGCCGGAAGGGCCCTGGCCCAATCCCTGCAAATCGCCATGAATGAAGGGCTCCAACCCCAGCGAAATCGCCAGATCAACACCGGTGACTACTATATTCTTACCCTGGGCATCCCTTCGGCGCTGGTGGAATGCGGTTTTTTGTCCAACGCCCAAGAGGAGGCGCTGCTGCAAGACGCTGCGTACAGGGAGCGGGTGGCCCGCAGCATCCGGGATGGGGTGCTGGCCTGGGCGGCGCTGGAGGAGAGGCCGGAGGCGTTGCCTAAGCGGCAGAGGTAGTTACAAGTTACAAATGCGAATCAAGTGTAGGGCGCGTCCAGTGGCCGCGCCCTACAACCAGCAAGCCTGCCGTTCCTGTAGGGGCGATTATCAATCGCCCGCCGCCTAAAGCCAACACGGGTTTGTGCGATACAGCGGGCGATTGATAATCGCCCCTACATATCACCCCCGAAACTCGTAACTTGTAACTTGTAACTCGTCCCCTAACTTGTTATAATAACCCCGACCGCGTGGCCGGGGTTTCCTGTTGCGCGGATAAAGGAGGCTGTGTATGCCACAACGCAACCTGCGTGTGGAGCTGATCCGCCATACCGATGACCCGGATGCCGCTGTGGCGCTGGCCGCGCGGCTTTGCTATGCCAAGGCGGACTTCGATACGCTGGCCCAGCGGGTCGCCGCCCGGGACCAGGCCGCTTTTGTGCGTGGCGTGATGGAGAGCGGGCATCTATCTACCGTGGAGCACGCAAGCTTTACCTTTGCGGTGGAGGGGGTATCCCGCTCCCTGCTGGCACAGATCACCCGCCACCGGATCGCTAGCTTTAGCGTGCAATCCCAACGATATGTATCGATGGAAGCGGGTTTTGATTACGTGGTGCCGCCCGCCATTGAGGCCCTGGGCGAGCAGGCTTTGGCCCGCTATCATGATCAAATGAAGCAGATGCACCGTTGGTACGCCCAGTGGCAGCACGAATTGGGTGGAAGCGGCGAAAAAGCAAACGAGGATGCCCGGTTTGTGTTGCCCAACGCATGTGCTACCCGCCTGTTGGTGACCATGAACGCGCGGGAGTTGCTGCACTTTTTTTCACTGCGCTGCTGCATGCGCGCCCAGTGGGAGATTCGGGAGCTGGCCTGGGAGATGCTTGAGCAGGCGCGGCGTGTGGCCCCCACACTGTTTTCCGGGGCGGGGCCGGGATGCCTAGGGGGCGAATGCCCCGAGGGAGAGAGAAGTTGCGGACGGAAACAAGAAGTCCGCGCAAGGAGAGATATACATGGCGAATGACCGAAAAGGCAAAGACGGCCCTAAGTGGTACGAGCAAAAGGGCAAAAGGCCCGGAGCCCGCAGCGGCCCGGTTGGGGAATGGACCAGGGCCACGGGCCGGGATAAGGCGCGCTTTTATCAGGAAACCGAAAGACCGGCGCGGCCGGTACGGCCCGATAGGCCGGTGCGGCCGGCGCAACCGATGCGGCCGGCAAGACCCGACATGCCCCCCCGGCCCAGGTATGCCGAAGAGCCGGTTTGGGAGCCCGATCTGCCCCGGGATAACATGCTGGCCGGGCGCAACCCCATCCGCGAGGCTCTAAAGTCGGGGCGCGATATGGAAAAGCTGCTGGTGGCCCGTGGCGACCTGAGTGGATCGGCCAGGGAGATCATCGCCATCGCCAAGGAGCGGCGTATCGTGGTGCAAGAGGTGGACAGGACGCGGCTGGACGCCCTGGCGCCGGGTCATCAGGGCATGGTGGCTTTTGCGTCGGCCTTCCGGTATTCCACCGTGGAAGATATGCTGGCCCGGGCCAAAGAACGGGATCAGCCGCCCTTTTTGGTGGTGCTGGATGGCATCACCGATCCCCACAACCTAGGGGCCATCATCCGCAGCGCCGAGTGCGCGGGGGCCCATGGGGTGATTGTGGCCGAGCGGCGCGCCGTGGGTTTAACGCCCGCGGCAGTAAAGGCCTCCGCCGGGGCGGTGGAGTACCTGCCGGTGGCCCGCGTGGGCAATATCCCACGGGTGATTGAGCAACTTAAGCAGCAGGGCGTATGGCTCTATGCTGCCGTGACCGAAGGGGAGCGGTACGATACATGCGACCTGTCCGGCCCGGTGGCGCTGGTGATCGGCGCGGAGGGGGAGGGCCTCTCCCGGCTGGTGCTGGAGAAGTGTGATCACCGGGTGGCGCTGCCCCTGCAAGGGCGCATCGGCTCACTGAACGCGTCGGTGGCGGCTGGTATACTGCTCTACGAAGTGCTTCGCCACCGTCAGCCCAAAGCATGAAGCCTCTTTTGCTGGTGGATGGGTACAATATCATCGGCGCTTGGCCCCAAGCCGTGCACGAGGGCTGGAGCATCGAAGAGGCGCGGGAGCGGCTCCAGCGGGCGCTGGAGGACTACGCCGGGTATGCCGGCGTGGAAGTGGTGCTGGTGTTCGACGGGCACCTAAGCGACCGCAGGCAGCGCAGCCGCGACCGTACCGGCAACCTAACCTGCGTGTTCACCAAAAAGGGCGAAACGGCGGATCATTACATCGAAGCCACAGCCAACAACAACCCCAGGCGTAGGCCGCTGCAGGTGGCTACGTCCGATGGCGTGCAACAAACCGTGGTGTTGGGGCGCGGGGCGGAGCGGGTATCGGCCCGGGAGCTGTTGCGCGACCTAATCGAAGTGCGGGCACGGGGCAACCGCGCCCATGCGGCGGCGCCCGTGGCATCCAACCGCAACCCCTTGGAGGAGAGGCTGCCGCCCGAGCAGCGGGAGCGGTTGGAGCGGATGCGGAGGCAGAGGGATTAGGGGTTAGGGAATAGGGATTAGGAGAGAAAGGAGGAGCACGCACTGTGGAAAAAGACATAAATGAGGCCGTGAGCCGACTCAAAGATATGCCGGACGAAGGGATCGCCCTGCTTGCCCAGCAGGGGGATGATCAGGCGTCGGAGCACTTGCTTAACAAGTACAAAAATTTTGTGCGCTCCAAAGCGCGCTCCTACTTTTTGATTGGCGCGGATCACGAAGATATCGTGCAGGAGGGTATGATTGGCCTGTTTAAGGCGGTGCGCGACTACCGCCCGGAACGCCTCTCGTCCTTTCGGGCCTTTGCCGAGCTGTGCATCACCCGCCAGATCATTACCGCCATCAAAACCGCCACCCGCCAGAAACACATCCCCCTCAACTCCTATGTGTCCCTCAACAAACCTATTTATGATGAAGAGTCCGACCGCACGCTGCTGGATGTGATCACCGAGGGCCGGGTCTCCAATCCGGAGGATTTACTCATCGGCCAGGAGGACTTGCGCCGCATTGAGGGCAAGATTGGCGAGATGCTGTCGGATTTGGAGTGGGAGGTGCTCACCTCATACTTGGATGGGCGCAGCTACCAAGAGATCGCCGAGGATTTGGGCCGCCACGTAAAGTCCATCGACAATGCGCTGCAGCGGGTGAAGCGCAAGCTGGAAAAGCTGATGGAGGAGCAGTTGCCCACATAGAACAGCAAAAAAGCGCGGCGGGAGTGAAGCTCCGTGCCGCGCTTTGTTCAGGAAAACTCGGTCTGTTACTCTTCTACCTTGCTAAAAACCATCTTCATGCTTATTCCTTCTTCTTCCATCTCGATGAACAGGACGCCATCTTCATACGTGAGGCCCATTTCCTCGCCTTCTTCGTCCTCATCCTCACTGTCCTGGATCATGGTAACCAGGCCGTTCTCAATGGCCCAAGTCCCAGTCTCATCTTCCCCATCCGCTTGCACAAGCACGGTATAGTCTTCGTTGAATGTAAAGACCATATCCAGCCCCATATCGGCAGGGTCATAGGACTCGCCCAGCAACTCAAAGGCAGTGAGTTTCCAGGTTCCAACGATGTCGGCGGGGTTGGGATCGGCCAGCGCGCCCACGCACAGCACGGATAGGGCCAGGACCAGAGCGGTTGTTAGCGATAGAAATTTTTTCACCAGAATACCCTCCTCTAAATTTGAATGAAGTTTCCAAATCACATTGTACTCCTGTTTGTGTAGGATAGCAAGTACCACCACGGAAAATTTTGTTGACAAAGCAACTGCATTTGGATACAATAGCAATCGTATGGCAGGCGGGCGTGCGGGTGTAACTCAATGGTAGAGTGCCAGCTTCCCAAGCTGGTTACGTGGGTTCGATTCCCATCACCCGCTCCATACAGAAGTATTGCGCCCGGACAAGCCGGGCACGCTGCCGGCACAAAAACACAAAACTGCACAGAATGCGAGGAGGATCCCCATGGCGAAAGCAAAATTCGAACGCACAAAGCCGCACGTAAACATCGGCACCATCGGACACGTTGACCACGGCAAAACGACGCTCACGGCGGCGATTACCTTTGTGCTCAACAAGGCCACGGGCGGCGCCCAGGCCATGAAGTACGACGACATCGACAAGGCCCCCGAAGAGAAGGCCCGCGGAATCACCATCAACACCGCCCACGTGGAGTACGAAACCGCCAACCGCCACTACGCCCATGTGGACTGCCCCGGCCATGCCGACTATGTTAAGAACATGATCACCGGCGCGGCCCAGATGGACGGCGCGATCCTGGTGGTGTCCAGCCCCGACGGCCCCATGCCCCAGACTCGCGAGCACATCCTGTTGGCCCGCCAGGTAGGCGTGCACTACATGGTAGTGTTTATGAACAAAACCGACATGATGGACGACGAGGAGCTCTTGGAGCTGGTGGAGATGGAGATCCGCGAGCTGCTGAGCACCTATCAGTTCCCCGGCGACGATATCCCGATCGTAAAGGGATCGGCGCTGAAGGCCCTGGAGTACGTAACCGGCGGCGGTTCCGACGTGGTGAACGAGCCGGCGTGCAAGTGCATTTTCGAGCTGATGGAAGCCGTGGACAGCTACATCCCCTCCCCGGAGCGGGCCACTGACCTGCCCTTCCTGATGCCTGTTGAAGACGTATTTTCCATCACCGGCCGCGGCACCGTGGCCACCGGCCGCGTAGAGCGCGGTAGCGTTAAGGTTTCCGAAACCGTGGAGATCGTAGGCCTGATGGACAAGAGCCGCCCCGTGGTTGTAACCGGCGTGGAAATGTTCCGCAAGCTGCTGGATTATGCCGAGGCCGGCGACAACGTGGGCCTGCTGCTCCGCGGCGTGCAGCGCACCGAGATCGAGCGCGGCCAAGTGCTGGCCAAGCCCGGCTCCATCCATCCCCATGTCCACTACATGGGCGAGGTATACGTGCTCACCAAGGAAGAGGGCGGGCGTCACACGCCGTTCTTTAACGGCTACAGGCCCCAGTTCTACTTCCGCACCACCGACGTTACCGGCAACATCAAGCTGCCCGACGGCGTAGAGATGGTTATGCCCGGCGACAACGTGCAAATGGAATGCACGCTGATCACACCCATCGCCATCGAAGAGAAGCTGCGCTTCGCCATCCGCGAAGGCGGCCGCACGGTGGGTTCGGGTGTTGTAACCAAGGTGTTGGCGGATTAATCCAATCGAACAGAAGGTTCCCGGAATAATCCGGGAACCTTTTTCGTTTATATGGCAATTCATGAGAATGGAGCATAACACAATGCGCAAAAGAAAAGGGATCGTATTGCTGCTGGTGATGTGCCTGGTTTTATGGGGCGTGTCTTTTGTTTCTGCCGAAGAAGACCCGTTTGACGATCTGTGGGATCGGATTGACGGCTCCACCGCCACCGTCCCCTTGGTGCAGGCGATGCGTTTGCACTTCCAGGGTAAAGAGGCGCGGCTGCAGCACAGTACCACGTCCTTTGCTTATGAGAAGTTGTGTAATGACTACTTCGATATCGATCTCATTTTTGTGACACCACCCTCTCCGGGAGATCTCGACGTTGCCTGGAACCAAGCCGTGGAGCTGGAGACCATTCCGGTGACGCGGGAGGCGCTGGTGTTTCTGAATAACGTACAGAACCCTGTGGAGTCCCTTACCGTGCAGGAACTGCGCGATATCTACACCGGGCGCTTTATTAACTGGAGCGAGGTGGGTGGCCAGGATGCGGCGATCCTGCCATTCCAGCGGCCGTACCGCTCCGGCAGTCAATCCCTGTTCCTGGCTTGCCTAATGGGCAGTGAAACACCCATGGAGCCCGCAATGGATTTGCTGGTGGAAAGCATGGGCCTCTTGATTGATCAGGTTTCGGCTTATAACAATGGGCCCGGCGCTTTGGGTTACTCCGTATTTTATTATGCCACGCGGATGTACGCCAACGAAAAAGTCTGCGTGCTGGCTGTGGACGGTGTGATGCCCAATGCGCAAACCATAGCCGACGGCACGTATCCGCTGAGCACTCATTATTATGCTGTGCTGCGCAAGGATACGCCGCCGGATCATCCGGCGCGCCAACTGGTGGCCTGGCTGCTCAGCGAAGAAGGGCAGCGGCTGGTGGCGGAGGCGGGGTATGTACCCCTGATCGGCGATGTGCCTGCCCAACCGGAAGTGGACGCCGAGGAGTGGGCGCGTACCCGCGTATCCAGCGGAACCGGCGGCACGGAGCCAAGAGAGCATACGTTCCATGTTTGGTACCGCACTATGATCCCCGAACTTCCCGAGGATGTGAGGACGCTGGCCGGCGCGTGGTGGGCGCAGGCGTCGATGGAATTATATGGGGAGGAAACGGAGCTCGTAGCCGCGTCCTACAGGCCCGGAAGCAGCGCGATATTGAACCTGGCTATGCGCACCGACAGCGACGAGGAGGGCAACTTCCAGCGGCGTACCGCCGTGGTGGACATCGGGCAAAAGAAAATCCTTCAACTTTCGGACTTGTTTTATGACGGGGTAAACTACATCGATTACATCAACAGCCACATCGCCTTTTCCGCCGACAGGGGTTCGGTTCACTGGGAGGGGGTGCCTCCTAGGCCTTCGGAAGAAAATAACCTAACCATATTTACCGGCCTGCCCAACGATCATCCGTACTTTTTGTTTTTTGACGCCCATACCGTCGAGTTGCTCTTTGACGGCGGCAGCCCCTTCTGGGATCAGAGTGGGGAGTATTACTATGAGCCGGTGCGCGTATTTGTGCCGCTCAACCACTGGGTGAGCCCCTGGGGCGGGTGCACAGTGGAAACCAGTTACCGAGACCATCCGACATCAGCGGAAAGGGCATATGTGGGAGCATTATTATTTCCCGTACCTTCGCTGCGTATAGATGGCGGCAATATGCCCGAGGCCGAGGCGAGGATCAACGCCAAGTTGGCTCAGATTGCCCAGCGCCACATCGCCGAAGTGGATTCCTGGGTATGTGATGACGAATGGCCGGAGATCAGAACTGAGGTTTTTGGCCAATATGCCGCGGTAATGTTTTGCCTTATAGGGCAGCATCCCATGGGTGGCGCCGAAGTAAAAAGCGAGCTAAGCATCAATATATTCGATCTGCACACCGGTGAATGGTTTGACACCGATGAACTGTTTGATACCTGGAAAGATTCGCCGCAAGCCGTGTATGTTGCCCGGGATACTTGGCAGGAGCCCCAGGAAATCCTGACGGACTACCGGCTCCCCGAGGGCATGCGCCCGGCTTCCATTCGGTTAGGGTACACCTACCCGGAAGGGCTGACCCTGAACTACTACTTTGACATCATCGAAGAGGGCTGGCTTTGGATGGAATTGCCCCTCTTGTTCATTCTACAGGAGGAGAAATCATCATGAAAAAACTGCTGGCGATATGCCTAGCCCTCACCATGTGCTGGATCGTGCCCCTGGCCGCCGCCGAAGAAGACCGGTTTGCAAACCTGTGGAGTTGGATCGACGGCTCCACGGCCACCATCCCCTTGGTGCAGGCGATGCGTGTACACTTTTTTGACCAAGGAATGGCAAGGGAAGGAGTGCATTTGGACCTGGAAGTGGAGCACAGCACTACGTCCCGCGCATACGAGAAACTATGTGATGGGGATGTGGATTTGATTTTTGTGACGCCGCCCTCGCCCGAAGACCTTGCCATCGCCGAGGAAGCAGGCGTTGAGTTGGAAATCATCCCGGTGACGCGGGAGGCGCTGGTGTTTCTGAACAATGTGCTCAATCCTGTGGAATCCCTTGCCGTGCAGGAGTTGCGCGACATTTACACCGGGCGGGTCACCAGTTGGAGCGAGGTGGGCGGAGAGGATGCGGCGATCCTGCCCTACCAGCGGCCGCCTCGTTCCGGCAGCCAAACCCTGTTTCTGGCTTGCTTAATGGGGGACGAAACGCCCATGGCGCCCACAATGAACCTGGTGCTGGACTCCATGAGCCGGTTGGTCGATCAGGTGTCGGCCTATAACAATGCGCCCAACGCCTTGGGTTACTCGGTGTTTTATTTCGCCACACGGATGTACATGAACGAAAACGTGCGCGTATTGGCGGTGGACGGCGTGATGCCCAGCCCGCAGACTATATCGGATGGCACGTATCCGCTGTGCACCAACTATTTTGCCGTGCTGCGCAAGGATACGCCGCCTGATGATCCGGCACGTGAGTTAGTTGCCTGGTTGCTTTCCAATGAGGGGCAGCGTGTGGCGGCTCAGGCGGGGTATGTGCCTATGGAAGGTATGCCCATCGAGTTGGAGGTAGATGCCCAGGCCCGGGCGCGTTTTTATGAATCCAGCGGAACCGGCGGCACCAAGTCCAGGAGCCATGTGTTTTATGATCTGTATGAGGATGAAATCCCTGAGCTTCCCGCAGATGTACATGCCCTGGCCAACCAATGGTGGGGGCGGGCTGCTAGGGAAATAGGACTATATGTAACAGGCCCATCTGTGTGGTATGATGATGACGAGTATGAGGATTATGACTATGACTATGAAGAATTTGATCCTGCAAGCACCGCGATCATAAATCTTTTTATGCGCGCAGAGCGGCGTTGGGACGAGGATTATGACGATTGGCAGTACGGTGATTACAACCTGCGCACCGCCGTGGTCGACATCGAGCAAAAAAAGATTTTGCAGCTTTCCGATTTGTTCTACGATGGCGTCAATTATATTGATTACATTAATAGGAATATCGCGTTTTCCGCGGGCAGCACTACCCTCCACTGGGAGGAGCTCAGCTTTGGGCCTTCCGAAGAGAACAACTTAAGTGTGTTTACCGGCTTGCCCAACGATTATCCCTACTTTTTGTTCTACGATGAGCATACCATCGAGCTTTTGTTCGACAGTGACAACCCCTTTTGGAGAGATGATGGGAATGATTGGACAAGTCAGCCTCGCATATTTGTGCCCCTTAATCACTGGGTGAGTCCGTGGGGAAGGTGCACGGTGGATATCACCTATCGGGAGCATCCATTGCCCGGAGGGGAAGTATTCCACGTGCCTTCGTTGCGTATTGACGACGGCCATGTGCCGGAGGCCGAGGCAAAAATCAACGCCAGGTTGGCCGAAATTGCTGGGGAGCACATCCGCAGCTACGATGAATGGGTGCCTGAATGGCTTCAAAGAGTAGAAATAGGTTATTATTCCACGGGCCATTATGTTACTGTGTATTTTCGAATAGTGGTGGGTGAACCTGGCACCCAAACTTCTATACGCGGCACACTCACGGGAGGTAAGTTCAATCTCCATACCGGCGAATGGCTCGATACTGATGAAATCTTTGACCGCTGGAAGGATTCGCCGCAAGTCATTTATGAAGGCCAACAGAGCCGGGACATTCCTTTTGAACCGATGCCTGGATATCATCCTCCGGAGGGGCTGCGCCCGATATCGGCTTCGTTGGGCTACTCTGCTGAAAGAGAAGCGACGCTGTTTTACGAAATTTCCGACATCCCCGAGCTTTGGATGCGGATGCGTCTGCCGTTATCACTATTGGCAAATAAAAATGGAGAGTGACAAGATGCGCAACAAGAGATGGATCGTATGGCTGCTCGTGTTATGCTTGGTTTTTGGGACGGGGTTTTTTGTGCCCTTGGCAACCGCTGAAAACGATCCGTTTGCTGATCTGTGGGATCGGATCGACGGCTCCACCGCCACCATCCCATTGGTGCAGGCGATGCGTTTGCACTTTCAGGGCCAAGAAGCGAAAGCGGAGCACAGCACCACGGCCCGCGCCTACGAGAGATTGTGTGCGTATCAGGTGGATTTGATCTTTGTGACGCCGCCCTCGCCGGAAGACCTTGCTATCGCTGAACAAGCTGGAGTGGAGTTGGAAGTGATCCCGGTGACGCGGGAAGCGTTAGTGTTTCTGAACAATGTGCTCAATCCTGTGGAATCCCTTGCCGTGCAGGAGTTGCGCGACATTTACACCGGGCGGGTCACCAGCTGGAGCGAGGTGGGCGGAGAGGATGCGACAATTCGAGCCTTTCAGCGCCAGCCCCGCTCCGGCAGTCAAACCCTATTCCTGGCCTGCCTGATGGGCGATGAGGCGCCCATGGAGCCGGAAAAGGAATTGGTAGACACCATGAGTGGGCTGATCGAGCAGGTTTCGGCTTACAACAGCGCGCCCAATGCCTTGGGCTACACGGTGTTTTATTACGCCACGCAGATGTACATGAGCGAGAACATCCGCGTATTGGCCGTGGACGGCGTGACGCCCAGCGTGCAGACCATATCCGACGGCACGTATCCGCTGTGCACCAACTACTACGCCGTGCTGCGCAAAGATACCCCAACCGATGCCCTGGCGCGTGAGTTTGTGGCCTGGTTGCTGTCTGA
>Ga0123356_10002437_pt1 | contig 19905 bp, 16 predicted proteins | sample TergutEmb28metaG_2_FD_92546 | JGI IMG/M metagenome (GOLD analysis project Ga0123356, IMG submission 92546) | Embiratermes neotenicus P3 segment gut microbial communities from Petit-Saut dam, French Guiana - Emb289 P3 | ecosystem: Host-associated > Arthropoda: Insects > Digestive system > Gut ... | reverse complement strand
TGTAGAGTTTATAAGGAGGTTTTTAGATTGTTGCTTAAGTTGTATGCGGTAATAGTACAGCTTGGTTAGTACATAGGCTTGCCAAGTCTAGGACCCGGGTTCAAATCCCGGTTACCGCACCAGTAACACGGGTACAATGCGATCCCTAAGTTTTAGGTTTAATAATCCCCAAAACTAACTGACGTTTCTGTAACATCCTGCTTTGCTTGTTTGCGTTGAATGTTAACCGGTTTGATTGTTGTACTGTTGTTATGGTTGGTCTTGTTTGAGTTATTGTTTTGATTTTTTGGAATAGAAGAATAATCCTGTCCCCAAGGTTCCAACTATTATAACCAATATAGCCGCAATAAGATAGATTGAAGAGGAAAGATTTGAAGTCTCAGGGATAACCGACGGAGAAGTAACCAATGACAGAGTACCATTGTAACCCATTGGTATGTATTGCTCATTAGTAGAGACAACAACCCCATCAGTATAATGTCCGCCTACTACATACAAAATATCATTAATAACTACCACACCAAACTGACAACGATAAGCAGACATATCTTTAGCAAATGCCCAAGTGTCACCTACAGGATCATAAACTTGATTAGACAACTCTGTGATGCCCTCCGATGTACCGCCTAGAACATAAACGCTCTGAGGCGCATAAACACCAGTTGTCACCCCAGCACAATTAAGATTAAACCAATAGGGTTTTGCTGGTGCACTCCCCTCACTCCACACATCAGTTGCAGGGTCATAAATTCGGGTTTTCGGTTCGCTATGTATTCCCTCAAAATAACCCGTGACCACTATTTTGTCATCTACCACGACTGAAACGCTATGCGGCTCAGATGAAGGAGATATGGAGATTTTTTGGGGCATAAATGTTTTTTGAGTCCAGAAATCCTCAACTGGATCATACATGAACAAATCGTACTTTGTCATAACAAAAAAGTTTCCATTCACAACACAAGCATACATGGCACCCTCAACTGGCATAGACGTTTTAGTGCTCCAACTATTAGTTGCTATATCATAAACTTCAATTACGCTAATTGGACTATAGGGTGGCACTTGTTCAGCAGTATAACCGCCTATACAGTAAATTTTTACTGTATGAGCTAAACAGGCGTTTTATAGAAAATCGGTGTAATTCAAAACTATCCTTACTATATCAGAACATACAAATTGAAATATATATCGGAGTGTAGCAAAGTTGGCGCTCCGAATTTTTATAAAAATTTTTGCCCCTGTTGGGTGTGCTGACCGCGCCACGCAAGGGCATTTTTGTGTTGCGCAAAAAGCGGGTCGGGTCTTTCCCTTCCGTCGGTCTTTTCTAAAACGGGTCTATCCTGTTATGGCTGGCTCTGTTAATTTCTCTTTTTTTGTTGATAATGCTCGAAAAATAAGAAGGGCGCACTTACAAGTTGCTTCGCAACATTGCATAACGGACAAACCCCGCAGAATATGCTGTCTTGAAGGATTTTTAGGGCGGGAGGTTCCGTAGTGGGCATTTATCATCTGCATCTGCAAAACATCAGTCGAAGCTCAGGACGCTCCGCAACAGGCGCGGCGGCATACCGAGCAGGCGAAAAACTACGCTTAGTAGAGAAAGCCGCCTACAGAGCAGGCGAAGAATTACGCGACCAAGACACACAAATAACCCACGACTACACCAAAAAAAGCGGCGTAGTACACAAAGAAATAATTCTGCCCGAAGATGCGCCGCCCGAGTTTGAGGATAGAGAAACCCTTTGGAACTTTGTAGACGCAAGCGAAAAACGCAAAGACGCCCGCCTCGCAAAAGAAATCAATGTCGCACTGCCGACAGAATTTGATTTAGACGAGCAAATTGAGGTTTTACACAAGTACATAAAGGAGAATTTCACCGACAAGGGCGTAATTGTTGATTTAAACGTCCACAACACAGGCAACGGCAACCCACACGCTCACCTTATGTTTCCGACCCGCCACGTTACGCCGGAGGGGTTTGGCAAGAAAAATACGGATTTGGATAGCAAGGTAAATTTGTTGATTTGGCGGGAAAGCTGGGCGAAAATAAATAACCACAAATTTGAAGAAAAGGGGCTTGATGAGCGTATCGACCATCGCACCTTAGAGGCGCAGGGGATAAATCGAGAGCCAACTGTTCACATGGGACATAAGGCTTGGGCATTAGAGAAAAAGGGTGTGCAGACCGAGCGGGGCAACATAAACCGCGACATCAAACGCCGCAACGACGAACGCGCCGCAAAAGCAGAAGCGGAGTGCAAAGATGACCCGCAGGACGGCAACGCTACGTCTGATAATAAGCCGCCTGCGTTGAAAAAATGGGGCGGCAGTGCGGAGCGCGACGCCCTGATGTCGGCGAAACGTAATATACGAGAAATTGAAACACACCTAAAAGCCGAAAAAGCGGAACAAATTGTGGAGAAATTACAGGAACAGCGCGAAGCCCGCCGCGAAACTGAAAAAATAGCACGGCACCTGAACGAGTTAAAAGAAACCGACGCCGAACTTGACAAAGAACTGCACCCCTTGCTTCGGGAAAACGAGACGTATAAACGAGAAATTCCACAACTCGACTACCTCATCGAAGGCATGGATGAACACATCAAAAACATTGAGATGTTGCAGGACAAGGTCGCACAAATTCAAGCAGAATATCAAAAACTGCCATTTTGGGAAGGTAAGCGCAAAAAAGAACTGGCTAAGGAAATCGAAAAGCTAGAGGGAAACATCAGGGTTGCACGGCACAACTTTAAGAAAAAGTATGGCATCGACCCCGAACAAGCCATCATAAAAATACAGCGTGTCCGTGAGAAAATCCGCGAAAGAGAAAACGCAATAGAGAGAAATAACGTCCAAATATCAAAGATTAGAGAACGTCAAGCCGCAATCAGAATCGAATATCAAACACAAAAACTCCTAAATGAATCTCGCCCCGACCGTCAACAAATAGAGCAGTTATTAGAAAAAATGAACAAACCGCCCGAATCCGTCCGCGAAAGATTACGGCAAAATGAACTCGACCGCCGCCTTAACACCATCACCAAAGAAGATTTCCAAAAAATCATCGAGAAACTGCCGCAAAAACAAGCGGAAATCATAATAAAAGAGCGCCAACGTGCCGAAATGAAAAAGCTACAAGAGCAAGCCCAAAAAGAAAAAACCATAATAATTGAGCGAGACCGCTAAAATGGACTGATTGTTCCGCAGTGAGAGTCGCAGACTACCGAAAGGGGCTGTTAATACTGGAAAATCAACGGGTATCAATACGCAAATGGCTATTGCGCAGACAGCATAAAAGACGGCTAAACATTTTCCGCGAAGAAAATAGTCCGAAAATTATCGAGGACGCGCCATCAAGCACAAGAGAATTCATAGCAATAATACGGAAAATGCCGCGCAGAAAAACTAAAGCGAAAAAACGCCGCAGATAAACACTAATGGTAAAGTCGTTCGTTCAAGGTCGTTTAAAGTCGTTCATAGCGTCGCTACGGTTCTCGGTCGCTCTGCGGATAAATGCGGTCTCCTCCCCGCTGGCGGGTTCCCCTCCGCACGCGTCGCTACCCTCGAACCTGCGCGACGAGCCAAAAAAACTCACTTAGAAAGAAAGGAAGGATGCAGTGATAAGAAATCACTGCCTAAACCTCAAACCTTACATTTCGCAAAGGAGAGAAAAGAAACATTCAATAATTCGTTAGACTGTGCATTCCACAAAATAGCTCCAAAACCCCGCCCCTAAAACTTGAACGCGTCCGACGTGTTAACACCATTTCACGGCGGGCGCGTTCATAAATTCTTATATCAAGTTTTTGCAAAATAGCGACCCGCTAAATATTTTACGATTAAGTACTATTTTTTTGACATCTTTATGCTCTGTCGTCCGCTGTCTTTTTGTTCTCCAAAGTTATCAAGTGGATTAAACCTATCAAAATTACGCTTCAAATCCGAACCAAACATTTCAGCATATTCCTTAACTATATCTATTGAACTATGCCCCAAAATACTTTTCAACCTAAAAATGTCCCCACCGTTCAAAATCCAGTTTTTGGCAAACGTATGACGATAGAGATGTATGCTTGTTTTTTCAACGCCTCTTGAGCGGTTATATGTTTGTATAGCAGCTGTAAAAGCAGGTTTATTCATTTTATCGCCGTGCCGAGTACAAAATAGATAGTCAGTTGGTTCACCCTTGCGGTATAGTAAGTAATCAAGCAAAATTTTTTCAAGCCGCGCAGACAAAGGAATCACATATTGCCGCCGACTTTTAACCTTCTTAAGTATAATCTCATGATTTTGAAAATCAACATCAGATATTTTTAACTCGCATATAGTGCCGAGCCTATTACCAGTACCAAGCAGATAATTTGATATGACCCAGTTGCGATACTCCGCAAAACTACAGTTTTTAGTGTTGGGTTTAGCAAGCAAAAGTTTGAGTTCAGCATCCGTATAAGTGTTTTTAACCTTCTTTTCCTGCTTAATGAGTTTAACCTTAAATTGCGGCATATACTCACGCTCCATAAAAAAATACAAAACCGACCGAAGCCCACGAAGATATGTATTAACCGAAACACTGGATATTTTCTTATTCTTCAAGTATGTAATATAATCCTCGACAACATCAAGCGTAACATCATAACAATAGTTTTTACCATCAAAAAAAGCGGTAAAATACCTTATTGCGTCTTGATAACACTCGATGCTTTCTTCTGATAAATTCATGTTGCGCTTAACTCGAACAAACTGCTCAAATGCCGAATTGATAGTAGCATTTGAGGTTGACCTTTGTAGTTGGATTAGTCCTTTCATTTTTATCACCTCATCATAGTATTAGGGTATGCAAAAGACGGCAAAATAGTCGCTCTAATTACCCCTAAAATGTGCAAATAATCAGGGATACTTTTTGGGAAAATATGCGTCTTAGTTTGTCCAAATTTGATAAAATGAAAAGTGGACAAGCCATTGACCCATGCGGGTTTGTCCACTACGTTCCAAAAATTACCATACCATCAGAAACTTGGGAAAAAAGTACATCTGATTTGGAATTATCCAGAATTTTCCAATTAGTTTGATGGTATGAAATTTTTAAGAATTGAGCGGAATTGTTCCACATGAATGACTGATTATTTTCCAATTAGTCGTACTGATTACCTGCATTGCAAATATTTTATTTCATTGCGTCCAAAATGTCAAGCATTATTTTTTTAAAATTTTAGCAGAACAGGGTTTGATAAAACAAAGTTAAAATATAGAGGTTGGCTAAAGAAATAGCGGATGGCTAATATGGTTGAGTTTGGTGAAGAAAAAGCGGCAGGGAAAAACGGGGAGCCGCCACAATCTACGCCATCTCAGACGGAGCGAGAAAAGGATAAGCAAACACATTTTGACGAGATTATCCGTATACAAAAGGATATGATATTTTTAGAAAGTGTTCGTAAGGTGACAAATGATGAGCCGAGCAGGGAGTCTCTTGGGCGGTCGGTTGAGATTTTGAGGGAAACGCAGGGGAAGCTGTACAGGTCGCTTTATGTTAGGTATGGGATAGATGTTGAGGAAGCCGATAAAATTATAGACAACAAAAAATCAGAGGCTGATACGTTGGCGGCGCTTCGTGAGCGGGTTGCGATGTATGGCTATGGGGCGATTAAGGAATTTGAAAATAGCGGGCAATTTGACGTAGGGACATTAAAAGACCTTGCGAACAGAGCAGTAAACGTACGGGGAACACCAGAACCGCCACAAGTCACACAAACACAAACTACATCAAGCCAAGCGGAGCAGGAAAAAATCGTTGCCAATCTTATTGAATTAAGCAATCGAGAAAAATGGATTAATCAACAGCTTACACTTGCACGAAAAACATTAAGTTCCGACGAAATTAAGGAGTTAAAACAGGATCGCGACCAAACAAGGCAGGAATACAAAGAAAAATTCGCCGAAATTGTAAAACGACCCGATAGGGAACAAATAATAAAAATGTGGGAAAACGCCCTAAAACTTGAATTAAAAATAGAGCGGGAAGCAAAAGCAAAAGAACAAGATAAAATGCCGTCCAAAACCAAATAAAATTAATGGAAAATTTATAAACAAAAATCCCGCTAATATAACAACCGAACGGCAGGTTGACATATTGAGCTATTCGGGAGAAATAGGCGAAAAAGCCCTTGAAGCACTTGCGCAATTCGGCTTGCAGCACGGCGGAAAAGCCGCACAAATAGCGGCGGGGTTTCTGAAGAAAAAAACAGATGATGATTTGGTCGCGCTTCTAAACTCAATGGAAGCCAAAAACCCAAAAGCACACGAATCATTACTAAGCAATGAGCCGCACGGCGTATTTTTCGGCAAACAGTACGGCAGATACGTAATCAAACCCGAAGAAACCGACGGACATGTCTTAGTGATCGGCGGCCCAGGTACAGGCAAAAGCACATGCATAGCCATTCCCACGTTACGACATTGGCGGGGAAGCGTTTTTGCCATAGACATCAAAGGTGAACTATACCAAAACACACACCAACACCGTCCCAACATCAAAGTTTTCGCGCCCGAAAACGAAAACGCCCCCTATGGTTACGACCCGTATTTTTCCCTCAAACACAGCAACAACCCCGCACAGGAAGCCCGCGCCATAGCCCAAGCCATAATCCCCCTGCCGCCCAACATAAAAGACACCTTTTGGATAGACAGCGCCCAAACCATACTAACAGGCGCGATTTTGCATTATCACGAGTGCGAATATACTTTTATTGGAACGCTCAAAGAAATCTTAGACCAAAAAGCGCGGGATTTACTTGACATTATCTCCGAAAGTCCCAGCGACAAAGCGCGGCGTTGCGTGCTAAATTGCAGCGACATGGACAGCAAAACCATGATGAGCATTTTCCCCCACATGACCAACGCAGTTGAGGCGATTGTAAATAACGACACACTTGTCGCGGCGTTGTCTAAAACAGAGGTTATAACCCCCGAAAACTTGGAAAAGGGGCAAGATGTCTACATACAAATCCCCGAATACCTTCTGGAACAATGGAAAACCCTTGTAATCCTTATCATAAATCAATTCATCACCTTTTTTGAACGGCGCAAAGAAGAAGACAAAAGCGACCCCCAAAGCGGCAAAAACAGACCGATATTGATGTTGCTTGATGAGTTCCCGCGAATAGGCAAAATCCCCAAAATCATTAGCGGCTTGGCAACGCTACGGTCTAAAAAAATCACGGTCTGCCTTGTCGCGCAAAGTCTGGCACAGTTAGAACATATCTATGGCAGAACGGCGCGAAAGGTCATCGCCGACACATGCGCCTACAAAGCCGTTTTAGGCGCGACCGATGCGGAAACACAAAAATATTTCTCCCAATTGGTCGGCACTTATGAGAAACTGAAAAACCAAAAGAGCAAAAACTTCGACCCGATTTTCAACGTTCCCGCAGGAAACGGCGTACAAAGTTCTTTCGAGGACGGCAGACCCATCATAAAACCCGAAGAATTTGCCACCCTGCAAGAAGAACTTATCCTCTTATACCCTCGTCCTCTCAACTTTTGCAGAGTCCAAAAACAACCCTATTACTTGAAAAACGTGAATAAACCATGAATACCGCGCCAATAAAGCCGCTTAAAAAAACCTCCGAGGCATTTCTGCGCAACTTTTTTGTCGGTCTTTTAGGTTTGGTAACTTTGGGATTTGCCGCGCCCTACATCTATAAAAAACGCAATATAGCAAATCTGAACACGATGTCAAGGGTCGCGCTGGGCAGTGAGGTTGAAGGTGTAAAGTTTGCGGCAAATTACATGTATGTTGCTTTAATCGCGTTTTGGTTCCCTATTCCTGCCTTTGCGCTTTTCAGCAGTGCGATTACCCTACTACCTATCACTTTGCCTTTTACGATACCTATATCCGCTAACGTAATTATTCCGGTTTTAGGTATTTCAGTCGTTTCGGGGTTAATCCTTATGTGGTACATGTTAAAAATCGTGCAAGACATAAAGACGCGATTACTACAAATCGCTGTGAACTACGGACGCTCCGACGTAATCAGCCTATATTTGAATGATGTCGGCTTTTTTGGCTCTAACAGGGAAAAATTAAACCAACGAGCCTATAACAAATTGGTTGATGAGCATAACGCGCGTATTCAAAATGAGGCACGCGAAACGTATGAGCCGAATCCTCAAAACTCGCGTCAAACCTATTATTCAAGCTACCAACCTAATGAAGGGGCTGACGAATCGGATTATTACAGCGATAACGATTATGGCAATGATGATTTTAGGGCTAATGATAGCGATTATGCTAGTAATGTAGAAAATTCAAGTGCGGATATAGAAACTCCCTTTGAAATATTGGGCGTATCTGAAACAGCCTCGGAAAGTGAGGTTAAAGCCGCCTATCGGCAAAAGTGTATTTTGTGGCATCCCGATAAACTTACACCCGAACAAAGAAACGACCCGAAATTCAGCAAAATAGTAAACGATGAAATGAGCAGGATAAATAACGCATATGAACAGATAAAACAGCGCAAAGGTTGGAAATAGCGCGGATAAAACCCTTTTTTATGTTGATATTTAAGGTTGCAACCGACCGAACTTTGGAGGTCTAATGTTCGTTTCTGCTAGCTTTTGAACCTGTGTTTTAATAGGTGCCGAGACCTGCATAAATTACACCTCCAACTGTGAAAAACGAAGCAAAAACAGCTAAAAGTGCCAATCATTAAAAATTTTTGTACAAATGTAAATTTTTTTCTAAGAAACTATCGACATTCGAGCAAAGATATGCTATAATAAAAAATAGACAGCGTGTTTTTAAAAAAGTTTGGAAGGGGAATTTATGTGTCGAAATACAAAGGCGTTGATGAGGCAGTAAAATGGAGTTGGAAATTTCTTAAATCTTTACAAATTTATTATGACCATGCACCTCGTCATGGCGTAAAATTTGCACTACCTAATGATGCGCGAAAAGATGCGGCGATACTCTCAGAAAAGCTGAATGTTTCTTTCCTTGACAAGTTAGAAACCAAACTTGTAAGCGAAATAGACGGCAAAATAAACGAAAATAACGGAACACTTCAACGTGTGCGGAACATTCGCAAGCACGAGATTATAACTTATGGTGTTGATTTGCAAAAAGCTGTTCGGGAAACTCTTGATGAATTAGGTCTTCCGTCATGGCAAACAAAATTTATAGCTTATGGAAGCAAGGTGTCACCTAATTATTTTGCAGGATATTCCGGCATAGCACCAGAACATAAATCCGCAATATATGATTCGAGACAGCTTAAAACAATAGATGAAGCGATACTTTTATCTCCCGGAAACAAGTGGGCAAAAATAGGACGTTTGCGTTAATTAGCTTACCAAAAAATATAGATTGGTTATTGAAACAATTATTGCCTTGATAATTTTCTCAGTATTTTTTTGAATATACCTGTTTTATGTGTGCTTGGTGTTGCCGTTTGAGTGGGTGGGCAATTAGGGTGTTCACGGTCCCACACCGTAATTAAGTCGCGTAATTTGTCGAATCTCTTTATACCCTCGCAATGATGTATTATGTTCTCATCGTCTATTTGGATAGGTTGAGATTCTTCCCATGCCTTATTAAAAGCGTCTGTATATGCACTGATTTTTTGCGGGTCTATGGAAAGGTTGCCTCTTTTTAAGATGTTTGAATTCGGCATTTTTTCCCATACGAAATTTTTGCCGTATATACCGAAATCGTTCAATATATCTAAATCATGAATTCCGGCAAAAATATCATCAATAACATCGCGCTCAATTTTCTTAATTTCATAGTCGTTATTTTTATGAAGTTGAAAACATATCTCGTCATGTTTGGTTATTGGATTGTCGGAATCATAAATAAAAAGTCTTTTGATATTCTTCTTTTTAATTTTCATATGAATATTTTTGAGGTATGATGCCCCTTCGCCTGTAGAAAACCACTTTGTTCCTTCGCCACAAGATGCTGTTGCATAGAAATAACTATTATCATCATCTTTGGGAATGTTAAAAATTATTTTCGGGTATCTTCTAAATATGTTAGTTTCAATTTTAACCCATTCGCCGTCCCTAATAGAAGCTAGGTCGGTGTTTATGTTATCAATTTTTGTTTCATACAGTTTGACAATAAAGTGGTCTGCTGTATATTCCTGCGAAACTTCTTCAAAATTAAAAAATATGTCTAACAATTCTGATTTAATTTTTCCTTTCCTTACACGAAGGGAAGCTTGCTCTTTGGAGGACGCTTCAAGCGAGGTCAGCGATTTTTCATGTCTAAGCCAAATAGCAATTATCCGCCATGCGACAAAAATTGTTATACCCAATATAAAACTTTCAAACCCATTTAAGAAAAAAACAAAAGATGATACAAAAAATACAGCGGCAGAAATAAATATTGAAGCTACAAATTCAACAACTATGCCCACATACGGCGGTATTCTTTTCGGCATATTTTCATATTCAAACAATAGTCACATATTTTAATATATTCTTTTTTAAAATGTATTTTCTAAAGCCAAATCCCATGATTTATCTATGAAATAAATTAACATTTACCTTGTCCGATTCTGAGTGTGGAACAATTCCGTCTAAGATATTTCGATGAAGACTATTTTTCTATCCCAATTTTCTATTTCGGCGTATGTTTTGGCGTATTCTAAAACCACTGTTTTGACGTATTGGTATTCCTCGGCGGTTAGCTTTCTTTCGATGGGTGCAATGATTTTTCCGCTGTCGGCATAGAGGGCTAATATGTTGCCGACCGTTCCATAAAATAAATCTTCACCAATAAACTCAACCGTCATACCTTTGAGAATGCCATCACCAAAACTTACAGTCAACACGGAATCACGGAGCAAATTAATTTTGACCATAATCCGCACACCTTTTACAGCTACCTACAAAAAAGAGAAGATAGAGGGTTTTATCTGTTTGCACTATTTCCGTTTACGCAGTAACAGCAATACACAGCCGCCCGCTATTGCAACTATAGCAACCACAACCACAATCAACAGCACACTATCAAACCCGCCCGACTGACCATCATTATCGTCATTGGACGTGTTAGAATCAGGCGGGGAAGTTGGTTTATCATTTGAAGGGGTAGAATCATAGGGAACAATCGGCGCATCAGTCGGCGTGGGTTTGCTTGCAGACGAACTGCCGCCCCCGCCGGAATTGGAATTAGAACCGCCTGAGGACGTTGGATTAGCGCTCGGTGAAGGACTGCTTCCCCCGCCGGTGTTGTCGTTGTATGTGCCCGGACTGTTAAATATACCCTTGTCGAGATTGGCGATTTTGCCCCCGTTGATATTTTCGATTGTACCATAATTTGTGATTGTACCCCCGTTATTGTCAATAGTGCCGCTGTTGGTGATAGTGTTACGCATTGCATTATCAATTGTACCCCCGCTATTGTCGATAGTGCCGCTGTTAGTGAGCTTAGCCCCGCCGGTACCGCCGTTCACAATTTCACCCCCGCGATTATCAATCGTACCGCTATTGATGAAAGTGTGCGTGTTCCCGATATTGCCCCCGCGATTATCAATTATACCGCTGTTAGTGAAAGTGTTTTCATTACCGAGTCCCCCTATGATTTTACCCTCCTTATTGTTGGTAGCTGTACCCTTGTTGACAAAACCGCCGTCAATTATACCGCTGTTATCCATTGTACCCCAATTAGTGAGCCAGCCGCTGATTGTACCGCTGTTAGTGATTGTACCCCTGTTGTTGATTGTACTCCCGTACCCTTCTGATTTCAGAGTGCCCTTAACCGTTAGTGTAACGCCCGAATTGATTGTAAAACTGCCCGTAACTACGAGGGTAACGCCCGAATTGATTGTTAAGCTGTTACTGCTGACTGTAAGGGTGCCCGAAATTGTGATGTCTGTTGCGCCGCTCTCTAAGGCGGCCTTTAGTTCGGATTCGTTTGTTACCTCTGTTGTTTGCGCGGTTGCCGTCATAGATGTGATTTGTATTAACATAATCATCATGGTTAGTGCCATGAATATCGCTGTTATTTTTTTATATTGGGTTTTTTTCATGCTTAAAGCCCCGATACAAAGCTGCTCTGTCGCGGATATATAAATTTTATCGCCATATTGGCATAATTTACTTATTAATTTTCAAAAAGTGTACTTTTTGACGCTTATTTTTTCTTATATTGTATCTTATAAAAATCTTAAAGTCAAGTATCTTTACGAACATTTAACCGCCGTATTACCAAAATATAATAAGTCCACGCCTAAACCACACCTTAAATCCATTTCTGTAACTTCCATCAAAACCTACACCATTTAAATGGACGTTTTGACAGAGATTAACGAATTTTTCTTTGTAATTCAGTCATTCGGCGGTAAAAAGTGGATTCGCTCATTTGACACCTTTTGAGAATATCTGTTTTGTCAAATCGTTTGTTGTTCCATTGCTTAACAAATTCCGCAAAATTTACGGGTACGGGTTTAATCGGACGACCGAAACGAACCCCCCTTGTTTTCGCGGCGGCTATGCCCTCGGCTTGGCGTTGGCGTATGTTGTCACGCTCATTTTGTGCCACAAACGAAAGAATCTGCAAAACTAAGTCGCTTATGAAGGCTCCCATAAGGTCTTTGTGCAGGCGCGTGTCCAAAAGCGGCATATCAATAACCGCTATATCAACGCCCTTTTCCTTCGTCAATACGCGCCACTGATTTTGAATATCCTCATAGTTGCGCCCCAAACGGTCGATGCTCTTGATGTGCAGTAAATCGCCACTTTTAAGATGCCTAATGAGATTTTTGTACGCCGGACGGTCAAAATCTTTACCGCTCTGCTTGTCGATAAACACATTAGATGGCGGTATCCGCAACTCACTCATTGCAACGGTCTGCCGATCCTCGCTCTGCTCCTTGCTCGAAACTCTAACATATCCAAAAGTTTCCATGTTAATCACCCCTACCTATACGGTAACGCCAATTTTATCGGAGTGTCAATAATTTTTATGAAAATCCAACATAATATTGTTGACAACACAGCCAATATGATGTATAATATTTGTGAGGTGGTGAGATGACGATACATGATTATTGTACCGAAGGCGGCAAAAACCTAATCAAAGACGGCTTAAAAGCCTTCGACGGATTAGATACCCGACAGCTATATAGCAAGCTGTGGGAAATTAAATTTTTTGACAATCGCATTATGTACGTCATATTTGACAAAGACAATGTTCATTTCTTACACGCTTGCAAAAAACAAAAGGGCAAAGCGGAACAATTTGAACTTGATAAAGCTATCAATAGGGCAAAAGAACAAAATTTATTGTAGAGGGGTGTATGTCGTGCCATTTGAACCAGTTGATATTGAGCAGGAACAAAGAGAGTTTGAGGAATTATTAAAAGAACCTGAAGCAAAAACAGCTTATAACGAATTTGAACGTGAATATGCTTTTAGGCAAAAGTTGGCAGAGGCGAGAAAAGCCAATAATATCACCCAGCAGGAAATTCATAATAAAACGGGGTTGCCGCAACAGTCTATCAGCAGAATCGAAAAGGGTACGGCGCAAAAACGGAGTCCGACGCTTAGAACATTGTTGAAGTATGTTGACGCTATCGGCTACGAATTAACTTTAACACAAAAATAACATTTTAAACTTTATGATGAGAGCGATTTTTAGTAATATTAATGTTTTAATAGTTGCAACCGACCAAACTTTAGCGATTGTCATGTCCGATTGTGCGAGCTTAGAAATGAGGTTCAAAATAGGAGTACTAAAGGAACTGCACAGGCGACAACTTTTAAGCAAAGGAGAACTGGACGGAGCTATAAAAGCCGTGGAGGGGCAAACACGGCGTTGAGCGCACAAAAGGATAAAAGACGTGTTACCTAAACCAATATACAACACATCTTTATAGAGGCACCCAATTAGGTTACTTCAACGATAAATTCAAGCTCATCACTAATTGCAACCCCATCAACTTCCAAGTTATAATGTACGTAAAAAACATATGTTCCCGGTTCAACAAATTCATACTCAAAGACTTCCAATAGTTTATCATTTGTTTTTAGGATTTCGCTACACAGCGTTGTTATTTCAGCATGGCTTGCAGTGTCATCATTGATTTCGTGAAAGAATACACATGGCGTGCCAATACGGTAAATGGCAGTAACATCTTTACCGCAGCTATTGGTTATTGTTGCGTTAAATGATATTTTTTCACCCATATTAAAAACATAATTTTGCAAATCCACTTCGAGAGGAAAATTCTTTGCACTAATTTCCAATCCGTTTTCATCAAAATTTCCCTTTGAGACAGCACTTAAAGCAAACATAGTAAAAAAAACAGAAAGACAAACCACGGCAACAACAATCAAGAATTTATACGCAGATTTAGCCATTTCTCATTACTCGCCGGCTAAATACATAAAAAAAAGATGAAGTTAAAGTTTTGCTAAGAGACTATGACTGTATCAATGTATATATTGGCAGCAACCCCATTATCTTCGCGAATAGCCGCTATTGCAACGTATCGAAAAGTGTTGCTGCTCGAACCACAATTAATCCAAGTCATATCCGAACTAGGCGACACAAATTTAGCAGAGGTAGTGATTTCATCCCAACCACCAATACCCAAAGCGTTGTTGGTAACATATACATGAATCTGCGTTGTAGTACCTTCAGAACGCGCAAATATCGAAACCGTACCACTTGAGGCTTTGTTCAAGGTACACTCTATGTTTCCTCCGGAACCCTTGGTTGAACCACTAGCTATTTGAGTACATTTTCCATCAGGAAAACTGCCCAAAATATTACTACTAACGCCGACAGTTCCGGGACTATAAACCGTCTTTGTAGCGTCTAACGCATAACTGTATTGCAGAGGATAAAGATACGGCTCAATCCCAAAAGCCTTCTTAATTTCCCAAACAGGAGACACAATGGCAGTTTCATCCGAAGTAATCTGAATAGTTGCAATTCCCACTATCGTCTTAGGCGCCACCAGATTAGCCTGCACCTTCCCAAATGCACAGTAGACCGGTCCCCCACTATCGCCATTTCGTTGCAGATTTGACAGATGTATTTGCTTTGTAAATTTAGTGGTTCCAACATAATGTATCTCATCTACGCCAAGTACCTTTCCCGTAGTGAAGCCTGTGTTCGTCCCGATTTTATAGGTATCCAGTCCGGGCAGATAGTAATCAGTTGGATAATAATTGGTTAAAATATCTCCGTCAGGACGAGTACCCATTAATTGATACGATGCTTGCATGTAGGCTTGGTTTTCAAACTCAACAAATGCGGCATCAATACCATCAAATAGAGAGTCGCCGGCAGAAGCGTTCCCAATAGTTGTTCCCACGGCATTTTTAATTGTGGTGCCGACTGTTGCAATATGACCAGCAGTAACCACCCCATATTTGCCATTCCGAATAGCATTGAAACCCAGTGTCGGAGTGGGATTGCCAATGCTTAATGCAGAACCTGCCAAAGCATTGTTCGCCGCGTTTGATGCCGTTAGCTCATATTGTACTGCATTCCCAAACATAATACAGTCAGTATCAAACCCGTCAAACTTGGTTTGAAGAAACTCAACAACTGCGCCCTCCATTGTCCGGTCAACCAAACCGATCACGAGCGTGTTTGCCTGCACATTAACCCCGATGTTTCTAATATCAAAATCCGTCATAACATCAGCTACAGTCCGCTGAATATCCTTCAAGAAAGAAAACGAATACTTAGCAACCTCAAACACAACATCCTCATCATAACCCAATATAGCCCGATAAGCAAACTCCGTCTCCATATCCGCATCTTTAGTTAAAAGGATATGCAGATTATCATCCTCATCAATATAGGCACCCGCATACTCGGACGGATACACAATCTCCTCCACTAAGCCATAGTTACCCTCTACTAAAACAGTAGGAAAGCACCCAATTAAGTCTTGAAAAAGCGAAAAATAATACCAATTTCTATCAATCTCTTTTACCTCCCACAGCGGAAACTCAATCCCGACTACTTTAGGCATATCGGTTTCAATGTCTCCCACCCCATCAGATGCAAAAGCCGGAGTAAAAGCTGAAAACACAATCACCGAAACTAAGAGGATACCAGCCAACATCAGCAACGATTTTTTAAACAGGTAAATTCCCTCCAAAATAGCTGGTTAATTTTCCATTCAATAGGTCGCGAGATTTGTTTATATTTTCACTCGTCAGGTACGTCACAAGACACATACGCATTATTTTAATAGATTTCATGTTTTTATTCCCTATTTTCTCATTGCTCTTTATACGAGCAACATGAAAAAACCGGCAAGACATATTTAAATTTTTTGAATTCTAAAAATGATGTAAAAAAATGCTTGACAAAGGCGGGGGGGGGTGCTATAATGTATAATAGGAGTAGCGCAACTGCATAATTTTGTGTCAAATTCAACAGAATAAATAAAGTTTAAGACAAAGCTATAAAAGCCATAAACGAGCAATAATAGTGCGTAGAAATGTGAGATTATGAAGCGTGTCGCGGCTTATTGCAGGGTGTCAACCGAGCAAGATGACCAGTTAAACAGCTTAGAGAATCAAAAAAGGTATTTTGAGCAATATATCGGTAATAATTTGGATTGGGAATTTTGCGGACTCTACGTTGACGAGGGCATAAGCGGCACAAGCGTCGAAAAGCGTATCGGATTTAAAAAAATGATAACCGACGCAGAAAACAAAAAGTTTGATTTACTGCTAACAAAAGAAATTTCACGATTTGCCCGTAATACGCTTGATAGTATATTTTACACGCGCAAACTAAAGGATTTGGGCGTTGGTGTGTTCTTTATGGGCGACAACATCAACACCTTAGACGCTGACGCAGAACTGCGTTTGACAATGATGTCCTCGATTGCCCAAGAGGAAAGCCGAAAGACTTCCGAGCGGGTAAAATGGGGACAAAAGCGACAAATGGAACGAGGCTTTGCTTTTGGTGTGGGTGCGCTTGGCTACAACACAAAAAACGGCAAACTCACAATTAACGAAGATGAAGCAAAAACCGTTCGGCTCATATTCGACCTATATTTATCGGGCTTGGGTATATACCGCATACAAAAAGAACTTGAAAACAGAAACATTCCATCACCAAACGGAAGTTCGCGCTGGTCAACGGCAACCATACTAATCATACTTAAAAATGAAAAATACATCGGAACTCTAAAACAGAAAAAAACCCTAACAATCAACTACTTAACACATAAGCGAAAGACAAACGAGGGCGAAGAAAAACACATCATCGTAGAAAATAACCACACGCCTATTGTGGACAAGGAAACATTTGACAGAGCACAAAAAGAGCTACAGAGACGAAAGGCGACGGTCTCCGATAAAAGCCGATACTCTAACCGCTATGTTTGGAGCGGAAAAATCGAATGCGCTAAGTGTAAATCAAAGTTTGAACGCCGACACAACGAAACAAAACCAAACCCACCACAAATTGTTTGGCGGTGCTCCCAAGCGGTAAAACACGGGAAAGAGAAAATTAACGCACAGGGGCAAAAAGTTGGCTGTAATAACAAAGCCGTACACGAGGAATTTTTGAAAGAAAATTTCTTAGCCGTTCTTAACACTGTTATCGAAAACAAGGACTTAACTGTACAAGAGCTAAAAACCGCCGTACAGCAGGCGATTGCGAAAAGTCCCAATAATGCCGACGAGATGAAGTCAATCACGGCAAATATTGAAAGGATAAATGCGCGGAAATTAAAATTGGTGGACGCCTATTTTGACGGCTTGATGACACGTGATGAGTTTGAGGATACAAAAAACCGATATAACAAGCAACTTGACGCTTTAAAGAAGCAGTTATCAGCTTTGGAGCATGGTAATGAAACGGTCGAAACACTGCGGCAAAAGTTAGAGAAGATAGAAAGCGTTATTGAAAATTTGGCGCGGCTCAAAGAGTTTGGCGATTCGGTGTGTAGTGAGTTGTTGCATAGGGTTGTTGTCGATGGCAGAGAAAAAATCTCTATCTACCTTGCGACCAGCAAAAATGCGGATATGTTCGTTAAAATGCCTGTATCGTTCAGTAAGGGTTACCCTCATAAGTTGCAATAGCAAAATTAGTCCTAGGTGTAGGCATAGGTTCTAAAGTAGTCCACATATCAGACCCAGGATCATAGCATTCATTGGTACCCACAACACTGCTGGGTTCATAACCGAGTTCTGTTGTGCCGCCAATTGCATAGATTTTACCGTCCACAGCAACAACGCCCAAACAAGTTCTCGCTTGGGTCAGGGGTGTTTTTGTATTCCAAGAATCCGCAACTATTATGCAGAAACAGGATTAAGCGCTGTTGCAAATGTTGCGCTTATGAAAAAGAAAAGCAACAGGAAGGGAATAATTTTATTCATGCTTAACATATGCGTATTTGTGATTTTTCCTATTGTTAATTGGGTTGTGAGGCAAAAGTGGTTTGAGCTGTTTTCTTGGTTTACCCTTTTGGGTCATGACGAACGCATGAAAATTTGACAGACGGTTTTGAGGAAAGACTCCAGATACAAACAAGTCAAGCCCATTTTCAGATTCAAACGACTGAACCTTATTCCATAATGTCAGACTGCGTAACAACGTTTAGTTCTGAGATACTGCACTCACAATCAGCTGGTTTTCGTCTACAGTCCAACATTTTCTCAAAACAACAAAGAAATAAGACAAGCAAGTCAACCCTAATGCTATATTCTGTTGGATGTAAGACACCCCGGCACACCCAAGCATCATAAGCAAATGATCAACCTGGAAGCATCAACAGGATCTGGCAATCGATCAAAGATGAGCAATAGAAGGCATGAATAAAGAAAATAATAAATCGAAAATATCCATAAAACAGATTTTATCTGTAGTTGTTATAGCGTTAGGCATAATGATTGCTCTCATCGAGCCGTTTGATGGACTTGGACAGGTGGGGCATATTATGTTGGGTTCCATAATTATAGCGCTTGCAACATGGATATTTCGCCCAGGTAAAGGTACCTTTATCGTTGGGGCGATTATACTTTTTCTGGGTGGAAGCATTGCTGGAATACCGATACCGGATTTGGCAAGCGGCTTTTCCAATGCAACACTGTGGTTACTTATCCCCGCGATGTTTCTTGGTTATGCGTTGATGAAAACAGGTCTTGGAAAACGCATAGTATTTGCCCTCTTTAAACAGCTAAAATTAAGCTACATAAAAATCCTGATCGGCTGGTTTATCATAGGCATCATATTCGCGCTTATAACACCGTCGATAACGGTGCGCTTTTTGATTTTAACACCAATTGCAGTAGTTGTCGCTGATGCTTGTTGTCTTGAAAAACACAGCAAAGGCCGATCATTGGTAGTGATATCGGCATGGGTGGCCGCCATTTTCCCAGGCATCGCATGGCAAAACGGTTCACTGTTTGGTCCAGTGTTCACCTCATATTTACCCGAGGGATCCATGAGAAATATGGCCACCTCACAGATGTGGCTCCACACTATGGCGCCGTGGATAGTGTTTAGCTTGGTATTTATGGCAGTACTCTATTTTGTACTAAAACCCGAGCAAAAATTAACAGTAACCCAAGAACAGCTCTCAAAAATGTACGCTGATCTGGGAAAGCTGAGCAAGGAAGAGAAAGGGTGCATGGTAGCATTTGCTTTGTTGTTTATTGGTCTTATACTGCAAATATTTTTGCCCATTACAACTATTCAGGTTCTTTTCGCATCGCTCATACTATTGCTCTTGTTTGGTGTACTATCAGTCAAAGATATTTCACATGGTATAAGCTGGGATATCGTGGTGTTTTTTGGCATAATACTTAGTTTTTCACGAATCTGTGAAATATCAGGGATAACCATATGGCTCTCACCCACACTTGCCTCGCTACTAGGCCCAATTGCGGGATCACAAATTGTTTTCGTATTGGCTCTCT
>Ga0123356_10002436_pt1 | contig 19908 bp, 22 predicted proteins | sample TergutEmb28metaG_2_FD_92546 | JGI IMG/M metagenome (GOLD analysis project Ga0123356, IMG submission 92546) | Embiratermes neotenicus P3 segment gut microbial communities from Petit-Saut dam, French Guiana - Emb289 P3 | ecosystem: Host-associated > Arthropoda: Insects > Digestive system > Gut ... | reverse complement strand
TCCGGGTCGAACCAGCGGATCTTCTCTGGAACGGGACGTAACCACAGCACGGTGTTATCGCTCACGGTGAAATCAGCCGGCGTCAGCACCTTCACCGTGTGGTCGGCGATCTCGATGGTGAACATGAGCTGCGAACCCAATAGTTCTACGACGATCGTTTTTCCTGGGATCGCCCCGGGAGTTTGGGCTATGTCGGCCCGCACGTTCTCTCCGCGGATCCCCGCGAGCACCTGTCGGCCAGCCAACTCGCGCAGCTGTTCAGGTACTGGGAAGCCGTGTTCACCGACAAAGCCGCGAGGCTGGTCGCCATCCTGCTTGATGAGGACGGGGAGGAAGTTCATCGGCGGGTTGCCGATGAACCCGCCGACGAATGTGTTCGCCGGGCTGTCGTACACCTCCATGGCGCTGTCGCATTGCACGATCTCGCCGTCTCGCATCACGGCCAATCGATCCGCGAGGCTTAACGCCTCGACCTGGTCGTGCGTGACGTAGATGGTGGTCGTCTTCAGTTCATGGACGAGCTTCTTGAGGTCCGACCTGAATTTCAGCCGCAACAGGGCATCTAGGTTCGACAGCGGCTCGTCCATCAACAGCACGGATGGTTCGACGGCAATCGCACGGGCGACCGCCACGCGCTGACGCTGCCCGCCGGACAGCTGCGCCGGCCGCCGGCTGAGGAGTTCGCCGAGCTCGACGAGGCCGGCCGCCCATTGCACGCGATCCTCGATCGTGCGACGGTCGGTCTTCTTCATCTTCAGGCCGAACCCGATGTTGTCGAACACCGTGAGGTGCGGGAACACAGCGTAGTTCTGGAACACCATCGCGATGTCTCGCCGACGAGGCGGCAGCCATGTGATGTCCCGCTCGCCGATCGTGATACTGCCGCGCTCGGCGGTCTCCAGCCCCGCGATCATGCGCAGCACCGTGGTCTTTCCGCATCCGCTCGGGCCGAGTAGGACAAAGAACTCGCCGTCGTTGACTGTAAGCGTGAGGTCCCTGACCGCTTGCACGCGGCCTTGGTCATATGCCTTGCTCACGCCCTGGATCGCGATCTCGGCCATGACACCGCCTTCCTACAACCGGGCCTGTGCGGACCCCAGGCTGAATATGTAGCGCCGCACGAGCAGGATGAACAGGAATGTTGGGGCCATTAGCAGGAACGCGGCGGCATACTTGAACGGCTGGGGAGATATGTCGAGCGCGTTGAGCACGAGTGCCGGCAGCGTCGGGTGTTGCAGAGTGAGAACCGACGCCGCGAACACCTCGTTGTAGGAGGTCAGGACAGCAAAGATCGCGGCTGCCGCGAGGCCGGGAATCACCAGTGGAACCACAACCCGGATAAAGGCGCGAATCCTGCTACATCCGAAGACCTGAGCAGCCGCCTCGAGGTCGGCGGGGACGCTGGCGAACACGCCGCTTGTGATCAGCACGACAAACGGCAACGCCAGCGCAGTGTGCATGAACGCGACCGCCCAGATCGTGTCGTAGATCCCCAACTGCAGAAAGAACACGGCCAGCGGGATCGACAGGACCACCACCGGAAACGCGCGCGTGGACACGATCGTCACCCGGTAGCTGTCGCGCCCGCGGAACACGTGACGGGCGATGGCGTATCCCGCGGCGGAGCCCACCAGCATCGCCAGCGCGGAAGAGATCGCCGCGACGGCCAGGCTCCGCAGCAGCGCGCTCACCACGCCTTCGGAGTTCAGGAAGAACCTCATCGTGGCGAACGACAGCTTCGGGAACAGCGACAACGGATACTGATAGATCGCCGATGGGCTGCTGAACGTGCTGATCGTCAGCAGATAGATCGGGAACAAGATCCAGAAGACAAGCAGCGCGGTGCCGAGGGACCGACCGATTGCGCGGGCCACGCGCCGAGTCCGGCGCCGTTCGGGATGGCCGGCGAGACCGCGGGAGCCGGCGAGCGCGCTCACGCCAGCTGGTCCTTGCGCACCGGAATCACCACGAGGATCAGAACCGTGCTGACAACCGCAAATGCCATGATGAGGACGCCGTAGGCGGCAGCGAGATGTGGCAACTGGAACTGGGTGTACGCCGCGTTCGCCTTGGTCGCGAGCACGCTGAGGCTCGATCCCGCCAGCGCAACCACGGTCGCGAAGACCTCGAAGGCAAGTACCGTCCTGAGGATCAGGGCGGTGCGAAGTGTGGGCCGCAGCAGCGGGACCGTCACATGCCAGAACTTCTGCCACGGCGAGGCGTAAAACACGTCCGCAGCCTCCCCGTAATAGGCGGGTATACCCTGCAGGCCGCCCACCAGGATGATCACGATCAGCGACGTCGACCGCCACGCTTCGGCCACGACGATCGTCAGGATCACCAGCACGGGGTGCTGGTAGCTGAGCCAGATGATCGGCGTGTGGATGATGCCAAGCCGCGTCAGGATGCTGTTCAGCCAACCCTGTTCGGTGAAGATTGAATACCACAGAATCCCCGACGCGAGCTCGCTGATGCCGAGCGGGAGCATGTAGATGTACAGCCACAGCCCGGAACCCTTTACCCGGGAGTTCACCATCAGCGCCATCACCATCGCCAGCGCGAACTGCACTGGGAGGAGGATCCCCAACATGATGAGCGTGTTGGTTATCGACGATACGAACCCCGTGTCGGTGAACATCGTGTGCAGCGTCGAGAAGCCGAAGGCGCCACTCTGGCTGGTGAACGCGAGCCGTACTCCTTGGAAAAACGGGTAGGCGAAAAAGACCAGCAGGTAGACCACCGACGGCAACACCAGCACGTACGGGATCCACCCCGCTCGGCTCCGTCGCCGGAGCCGAGCGGTTCTCGTCTCGTCAGCCAACGCGGCAGACGCCATGGCTCGCCGGATCGGGTGCCCAGCAGGCGGCATGTGCGGACCTCAGCACCGACTGCAGCTTTACCGCTTGCTGCTGAAGCGTCGAGGCGACAGGACTGTTGTTGATAGCGATCGCGGTGAAGGTGTCCGTGAAGACCTTGTCGTAGGCATCAGATTGCGCTCCCAAACCGACAGGTAGTGCGGACACGATCGTGTGAGGCGACTTCACCATCGTCTCGATGCCGTGCGCCAACTCCCGCTCCCCGCTGGGAAGTGCGGATGGCAGCTGCGAGACCCCCACCGGTGGGAACCACGCTTCGAGCTTCAGCATATTGGCCGTCGTCTTGGGCTCGGTGAGGTACGCAATCAGCGCTTTGGCAGCGTCGACGTTCTTGCTGGTCTCGGGGATCGCGAGGCCACCCAAAACAGGTTCGTAGCCCAATCCCTTTGGCCCGCGCGGCGGGGGGAAAGCGACGAAGTCGTTGGGACGGCTCTTGAGCGCGTCGATCAGCCGTACCGCGTGGTCCCAGGCCACCCAGACCTCCCCGGACAGAAGCTGCTCCTGCATGAACGAGTAGGTGACGGACTGCGGGTTGGACGCGGCCCATGTCTGCTTGAACCAATTCCACATGTTGACGGCGGCCGGGCTCTTGAAGGTCGTATTGAGACCTCCCGTAAAACTCGGGTATGTGTTGCCCTGGAAGAAGCGCTTGATCAGGCCATCGGGGCTTGCGGGAAACCCAAGCAATGGTCGACCGGTCGCCTTCTGCAGCTTCTGGGCCCAGGCCAACAGGTCGTTGTAGGTCAGGTGATTGACGTTCTTGCCCGGAGGCAGATGGCGCAGGGCCTGTTTGTTGGCAACCATCAGATACGACGCTTGGATCCACGGTACGAACCGGGGCGCACCGCCGATCCTTGCCGACTTGAGGTACTGCGGCGGGAAGTGACGATTGGACAGCGCGTGCAGCACGTCGCTCATATCGCGGAGCTTGACCTGTGACGCGAGGCTGACGAAGTCGCCCTGCAGCCCCCCGATGAGATCGACCTTGTTGGTGCCCGCCTTCGACTGTGCGATCACCGAGTCGATGAACTGCGTCGTCTCGCTGAACGTGATGAAGTTCACCGGCGTCTTGAATCCGCTGAGGATATGGTTGCGCAGCGCCGCTTCCTCCGGGACGGTCGCAAGCTGATCGGACAGGAACAGCACCGGGTTACCGCCGCTGCTGCTCGAGTCGCGAGCAGCAGCGATGCCGGGAGTCACCAGCGAACCGGCGACAATCGCTCCCCCAAGTCGAAGCACATCGCGTCGGGACATCCCATCATGCTGCCCGACACCATTCGTTTGCTCAGCACCCATCTCACACCTCCATGATCACCTAGAACGAGAAACGTTCACTTGTAAACAGCCGATCATCCCACCAGACCGACAGATCGCCTCCAGGGGCCGTCGGGGGCGACCGAGCGCATCCGGGCCCGGTCGGTCCGCGCTCCTGCCAGCGCCACATCGTCAGAGAATCAGGACGCATGCCGCCACCCCTCCTCGACGGTGGTGATTCCCGAGAAGAGGTCGACCTCGAGGCCGGCGGAGTCGCGCGCCGGGCCGAGTTCGCCTCGCGCCAGCTGGAAGTACTCGGTGGTCAACACCTCGCGGCCGCGATTCTCCCCAGCAAGCGCATAGAACCGACCGTCCAGAACGAGCTGGGTTGCGTGAGCCGCCAGCGCAGCCCGTTTGGCTTCGTAGAACGCCGGGGCAACGACGAGCGATGTCACCTCGGTGTCATCCACGCCGCCGCGCAAGTCCTCAACCCGCTCGGCGACGGGAAAACTGCTCCCAGAACGCTTGAGCGCCTCAAGACTGGTGCGCAGCACCGACCTCGGCATCGCCGTCCAGTAGACCTTCCCGACCCGCCAGCGACCGTCGCCGCCATGCTCGCCCTGGGCCGCTGCATCGACCGCAGCGATCGCAACGCGGTGCGTCATGATGTGATCCGGGTGGCCATATCCGCCACGCGGGTCGTATGTGATGACGACCTGAGGCCGCACCTCCCGGATAACGCCGGCGGCCGCGGCGACCGCGGCGGCGAATCGCGTGGAGCTTTCCGATGCGCCCCAGAACGCGCGAGGCCGTGCATTTGCCGGGCTCCCCGTCATCCCGCTATCGCGGAACTCTCCGACACCCCCGAGCAACCGCCAATCGAAGACGCCGAGGTGCGTCACCGCCTGACCCAATTCCGCCAGCCGGTAGCCGCCGAGCTGATCGGCGTGCTCGGCCGAGAGCCCGGCCAGCCGGGGCAGACGGATCTTTCCCTCCTCACCAAGCGTGCACGTGACGAGCGTGACGTGTACGCCCTCGGCGGCATAACGAGCCATGGTGACGCCAGTGCTGATCGACTCGTCATCCGGATGCGCGTGGAACAGCAGCAGCCTCCGAGCGCAATTGCTCGCCTCGGTATCCGTGGCCGTCATGACTGGGCCGCCCGATCAGTCCGGGAGTTCGAGCGAGGCGTGCGACTGTGCGCGCGGCGCGCCAGTTCCTCCCAGGAGGCCGCCAGGGCAGTCGCGATCGCCCCGTGTAGCACCGCGCGGTTGCCGAGCTCTGAGATCTCAACACGCGGCTCAAACGGCGACAGCTGACCCAACTTCTTACGTACTGGCTGCAACAGCTCAGCATTGCCGGCGAGGCCACCACCCAGCAGCACGAGCTCCGGATCAAGGACGGGAGCGACCGCTGCAATAACCAATGCGATCCGCTCGGCCTCACCGGCGACCACGGCCTGCGCGATCTCATCGCCATCGCGCGCGGCCTCAAACACCTTCTGCGCAGTCACCCGACCGCGGAGCCCGAGTCCTCGAGCCCGTCGCACCGTCGCCGCCGCAGAAACATCCTGCCTCAGCATCCGCGTCCGCTTGCCGTTACCGCGGGTCGAACGACCGGACAGCGTCATGTAGCCGATCTCCCCGGCGAGGCCGTGCGCACCTCGAAGCAGTTCGCCGCCGACAACGATGCCGAGCCCGATCGCGGTCCCTACCCACAGGTAGATGAAGTGTGAGACGCCCGGGCCGAGCCCCGCCCACTGCTCCCCGAGGGCCGCAAGGTTCACGTCGTTGTCGACCTCAACCGGCGTATCGAACTGAGCGCGAAGGGCATCGACCAGACCACGACGTTCCCAGCCGGGGAGACTCGGCGCCAGCAGAACCTGGTGCCGATCGTGATCCACCACGCCCGGGCCACCGACCACTACCCGAACCACCTCGGCCCAGGGAACCTCTGCGTCCGCGGCTACCCGACGAGCGATGGCCCCGATGTGGGCGACGAGGCTCGCCGGGGAGCGGGACCGGTTGGGCTCTTCGCAGGTCGCGCGAAACTGACCGGTTAGGTCCGCCACCGCAGCCCGCAACCATTGCCGCCCGAGGTCCACGCCCACGACCCATCCGGCGCACGAGTTGATCGCGTACAGAGGAGCCGGAGCGCCCACGTGGCCGCTCGAGCGGCCAACAACGCACACCAGCCCGGCATCCTCCAAGCTGGACAACGCGAGCGACACTGTGGGCTTGGACAGCCCTGTCACGCGGACCAGCTGAGCGCGAGACATCGGTCCGCCGGCGCGGACAGCATCCAACAGCAGTCGTTCGTTGATCGCCCGTAGCAGGCTGGGTCTGCCCACGACTGGACCCACAGCACTGGCCAGCCGCCGCCCATCGCTCGCGGTGCCCTCGCCTACAATCATTAGGAAGCCTTGCTTACTATTGCGAGGAAAGTATCTCCGGCCTGGGGAATTGTCAAGGCCGGGTCTACAGTTTGACTAGCCCTGGTTCCCCGGCACACGGCGCGCCCTGAAGGCAGCGGAGGTGATGCAGACTGGTCCATGGACAAGTGGAGTTCACCAGTCCCGGGGAGGTCCGGCTGGTGCCGATGGAGATCCCCGAGCCAGCGGAGGGCGAGGTGTTGATCTCGACGATGTGGTCCGGCATTTCCGCAGGCACCGAGCTGACCGCGTTCACCGGGACCAACCCGTATCTGCACAAGCGGTGGGACCCAGGCCGGCGGCTGTTCGTCGACGGCGAGGCCACATTTCCCTACCCGCTACTCGGATGGGGTTACGAAGAGGTCGGCAGTGTGATTGCGGTCGGCGCGGGGGTCAACGATGACCTCGTCGGGCGGGTTGTTTGGGGGATCTGGGGTCATTGCGCGCTCGCAGTCCTACCGGAGACCACCGCGCGCCGGCAGTTGCTCCCACCCGAGGTTTCACCGGTCAGTGGGGTGTTCGCTCGGACTGGCGCGGTCGCCCTCAACGCCTTGCTCGACGCGAACCCGCGCTTGGACGAGATTCTGGTGGTCTTCGGGCAAGGCGTGATCGGGCTGCTGCTGACCGCGCTTGCCAGCGCCGCCGGAGCGCGCGTCGTCGCAGTCGACCCGATCAACGAGCGGCTCGCCTTGGCTGAGCGCTTCGGCGCTGCGGTCGTGATCTCGGACCCGGCGAAGGCGGCAGAGCGGGTCCGCGACCTGACCGCAAATCGGGGCGCGCCGGTGGCCGTCGACGTCAGCGGCAACGGAGCCGCACTGCACGAGGCGATCAGGACGGTTGGACTGAACGGGACTGTCGTTGCCTCAGGCTTCTACCAGGAGCCGATGAGCGATGTCCGGCTGGGTGAGGAGTTTCACCACAACCGGGTACGTCTGATCAGCTCGCAGATCGGCGGGGTGGATCCCGCGCTGGGCAGCCGCTGGGATCGCACCCAGCTCCACCAGGACGTGATGGCACGCATATCGGACGGCCGTCTCGACCCAACGTCCCTGGTCTCCCACGAGATTCCCGTAGCGGAATGCCAGTCCGCGTTCGACCTACTCACCTCTGGAGATCCGCGTGTCCTACAGGTTGTCCTCAAGTTCGACCACTGATCCTCTCCGCCTTTCGGCCCAAGAGAATCTGATCCCAGGGGAGTCACTGCAGGAGAAGTTCGAGACGGTCACAGCGCTCGGCTATCACGGCATAGAAGTGCGGTCGCGCGGAGAATTCCAGTTCGCTGCGCGGGAGACGGAGCTGATGGCAGCCGTCCGCGACGGTGTCGTCATCTCCTCCGCCTGCGTCGACATGCGTTGCTTCATCGGCGACCTGGTTCCGGACCGGCGAGCAGAAGCGCGCGAGAACCTCAAGTCCCAGCTGGCGGTCATCGCCCGCTGCGGCGGCAGCGGCATCGTCGCTCCAGCGACCTACGGCATCCTCTCCAAACGACTGCCTCCCTACACGTCCCCGCGAGCCGTCGCGGAGGACATCGAGATCATCGTCGACGAGCTCGCCGAGCTCGGCCAGGTCGCGCAGCAGGAGGGTGCTCACCTGTTCCTGGAGCCACTCAACCGTTACGAGGACTTCATCATCAACACGCTGGCGCAGGGGGTCGACGTGATCGAACGGTCCGGGGTTTCCGGGGTCGAGCTCTGCGCGGACTTCTACCACCTGAACATCGAGGAGGTGGACATCGCCAAGTCCTTGCTGGAGGCGGGCGAACACATCGGACATGTGCACCTGAGCGACTCCAACCGCCACGAGCCGGGTGCCGGACACACTGACTGGCCCAGTGGGATGGCGGCCCTGACGGCGCTTGGCTACACGGGCTGGCTCGTCTTGGAGTGCCAGCCGAGCGCCGAGCTGAAGTCGTGCCTTTCCACCTGCCGTGACACAGCCGTTCGAGCATACGAATCCGTCGCCCGCCCAGAAGCGGCCCGGTGACCGCCCCACACGACGTGGATAGTCCTAACGACGTGCGCTGGGGGATTCTCGGGGCCGGGCGCGCGGCCCACACCTTCGCTCTGGATATCGCCATTACACCCGGCAACCGGGTGGAGACCATCGCGGCCAGGGATCCAGTCAGGGCAGCTCTGCTTGGCGAGCGCGTGGGCGCTGCCCGGACTAGTCGCTCGTATCAGGCGGTCGTCGAGGATCCGGCCGTCGACGTCGTATACATCGCGACAGTCCACAGCGTTCACCGCGAGCACGCATTGCTCGCGCTGGACGCGGGCAAGAACGTTGTCGTCGAGAAGCCACTGGCGATGACCGCCGCAGAAGCCAGCGAGATTGCCGACCACGCGGCGGCGGCGCGCGCGTTCTGCATGGAGGGCATGTGGATGCGCATGCACCCCCTGGTCCGCCGGACACAGGAACTCGTGGCGACTGGCGCCGTCGGTGACCTGCTGGGTGTCCACGCGCAATTGTCGATCCCACACGCGTACGCGCCCAAAGACCGTCTATACGACCCCGGCGTCGGTGGCGGGGCGACTCTCGACCTTGGCGTCTACCCAGCCCATTTCGCCTATCTGTTCTTGGGTCCGCCGGCAGGGATCTCGGCGTCGTTGACGTTCGCCTCCAACGGGGCAGATGACGGCGTCGCGATGCAGTGGACCTACCCGGACGGCAGGTTCGCCCAGCTGCACTCAAGCTTCCGCGGACCGTCTGCGCTGGGCGGGATCATCACCGGCACATCCGGCTCTATCCACCTCGGGCCCCGGCTCAACAGGCCTCGGGAACTAATCGTCCATGACGAACAGTCCGCGCGAACCACCGAAACGGTCGACCTGCCCGGCAGCGGCCTCGGATTAGAGATCGCCGAGGTCGCGCGGTGCGTCCGCGAAGGTCTGCTTGAGAGCCCACTCGCGCCGCTGAATGACAGCATCGGAGTCCTTGCCGTACTGGACCAGGCTCGGCGGACGGAGGCGCTGGTAGGAAGCGCGTGAGTCGTTTGGCACGAACCCGATCGCCTGGTTTGCCCTCCCCGGCGCGATCGCAATGGCGACGAGCGACCGCCGTGGCTCGTCGTCGCCGACCGAGCGCGATTGTCATCCTTGTCAACGAGCACATCGACGGCAGCCTAGAAGCCTGCGATCACGTGCGGTCCGCATGCGAATCGCCCAAGGAACTAGCGAACAATTGGGAACTCGCGCAGGCGCTCGAGGAACTCGTTCCGATCGACCCGCTGGCCTAACATTTGAGCCATGCTGCACGTCACTGAAGTGACCGTCCTCGACCCGCCGGTTCTGCGCGTTGAGTTCAACGATGGCGTGGTCCGCGAGATCGACTGCAGCTTCCTGCTGCACGGAACGCTCGGCGAGCCCCTGAAGAATCCCGACTACTTTCGCCAGGTCCGGGTCGACCCCGAGCTGCGAACGATCGTGTGGCCCAACGGCCTTGATCCAGCACCTGAATTGCTGCACGATCCCGCACCTGCCAGCCTCCTGGCGCAGCGGTCAGCCGCCTAGCGCAAACAGCCGCGTATCAGCGAAAGCGCCCGGATCATCGAGAGCGAACAGGGGGCCGGCGCCGGATCATCCCGAGAATCGGAGTTGTTGCCGCCCGTCTTGGTACGACGAATTGCGGTCGTCGGCTCCGGCGGCGCCGGCAAGACGACGCTGGCGAACACACTCGGCCGCAAGCTCAATCTTCCGGTGATCCACCTAGACGAGCACTACTGGCGGCCGGGGTGGGTTCCGACGCCGCGCGAGGAGTGGCGCACGCGGCAGCGCGAGCTGGTCGCTGCCGAGAAGTGGATCATTGACGGCAACTACAGCTCGACGCTCGACCTGCGGCTTGCGCGCGCTGACCTGGTGGTCGTTCTCGCCTTCGCTCGATGGAGGTGTTTGCTCGGGGTCGTTCGGCGATGGACCACCAACTACGGCCGGGGCGTCCAGGCTCGTGGCTGCCCCGAGCGCGTCAGCCTGGAGTTTCTGAAGTGGGTCTGGGACTACCCTACGAATGGTCGTAAGCGTCTCGATGCAGCCTTGGCGGAGTACGCGCAAGGTGCTCAGGTGGTCGAGCTAGACGGCCCCAGCCGCGTTAGCCGGTTCCTCGCCTCGCTCGACCAGCTAACCGAATCGGGACCCGCTCTGCCCGTTGACTGAGCCCGTGACGTCGGCCAGGGGGAGCCACGAGGCGACGAGCCCAGCTCAACCCCCGGCAGGAGATATCCAAAAGCGACGTAGAGGCCAAACTTGTCCAGCTGTTCGACAGCCTGGCAGCTCAGCCCACGGCCGAGACGCCCGCACGTGTGCGCCCGCCACCAGTAGCGCCGCCGTCGCAGGTTCCGCATCGTGCACCTGGTCTTAGCCGTCAGCGACGAACTGACCTAGACGACACGTCGGCGGCCGACCTCGACGCGCTGCACCGTCTCGCAAATCTCGGGCTTGCCGCTCTCCGTTCTTGGCCACGTGCTTCCCGAAGTAGCTCGCCACGCCCTTTGACCCGTGCCGACCTGCCTCGAGGCTCACGAAGCCAAAGCCGAACTCGGCCGCCAGGCCGTCGCGCCCGACAGTCTTTCGCTCAATCGGGCCCGCCCGCGCCGCGAACCGCTCCAACGCAGCGGCATCGCCCTTCAAGAGTCCGACGAACAACCGATTCGACGCCCGACGCGCTTGAGTGTCAGCCGCCAGGGCCAGGTGGTAGTGGATGACGCCGCGACGCTGGTAGGCGATCACGTAGGCCAGAAGCACGGGCACCTCGACCTGGCGGCGGCGCATCAGGTACTTCGCGGCGTGCCACATGGCCGACCAACGGTCCGGCGCGGTCTCGTTCCACACCCCCGCTGCGCCAGGCTCGACCACCAGGCCGTCGGGACCGTCGACGTGCGGCGGGCGATCGCGGCCGGGGGCGGTGATCGTGACCATGTCGAGCGCCTGGCCGTGGCCGTCGTTCAGGTTCTCGCGCAGCAGCGCCCGGGTGTCCCCCGCCCAGAGGTCGCCGCAGTACGGACAGGTGCGCTTGTGGCAGTTCATCCACCGCGGCGGCGCATACAGCGGCAAGCGCGGGTCGACCTGACGCCGATTTGGACAGCGCTCAGGCCGCACAACCGGCCCCGATTCTGCGACCCAAACGGGCACCCGCTGCGACCCAACCGCGACCCAACCGATCGAGGAAGCCCGCAAACGGGCGGTTTTTCGTGCCCGGTCCTGCGCTGCCGTTTACTGCCCTTTGACCTGCAAAAGCCCGCTTTTCGCGCGCCTTCGCAGATCTTCGGACCAGTGGAGACGACTGGTGAAACGACGGCGAATATCCCTGCATCTGGGCCATTCTCAACCCGCCTTGCGACCTTTTTGCGACCGTGACTGTGGGTCTATCTGGTCGACGTTGAGACCGTATGCGCGCTTCAGGCGCTCGCGTGCGTCCTCGTCGGTCGGGTGGCCGTAGGTCGACATCACCAGGGCGCCGCCGTCCGTGTGCCCCAGTTGGACCGCAACGTCGGCGTGTGAGACGCCGAGGCGGAGAAGGTGCGTAGCGCAGAAGTGGCGCAGCTCGTAAAAGTCCATGTTCGGGCGTCCGAACAGCGCCCGGACCGGTCGCCAGTAGTAGTAATGCGAGTTCTTCGAGAACCGCAGACCGCGCGGCGTCGTGAACAGCCACGGAACGTCTGTCCAGGCCGGGACGTCTCGCAGGGCCTCGGCCGCCGGTGGCGGAAGGATCACCGTCCGCTCTCGGTAGTTCTTCGGGCTCTTGAGCTTACCCGTCGCGTCGAGGCTCTGCCGGATGGTCACGAGCGCGGAGCGGAGGTCGACGTCGGTGCGCTCAAGCGCGAAGAGCTCGCCCGGCCGGAGCCCGACGAACGCGGCGAACAGGATCATCGCCCGGAACGGCGGCCCGAAGGCACCATGCGCCTCCAACGTGCAATCCGCGAGCTTGTACAACTCCGGCTCTGTCAGCGCGATCAGGTCCTTGCGGCCGCGCGGCTGCTCAAGCCGGAGGTTGGCGAACGGGTTCGGTCCCGGGTGAAGCCCGTCGTTGATCGCGTCCGTGAACATCGCCCGCACCACCCGCGCATTCGACACCGGGTTACGCTGCGCCCAGGCCCGCGCCGTGGGCCGGTCGATCGCGTTCAGTGGCGTGCCGCGAAAGTCCTCGATGAAGCCGCGCACCGCATAGCGATTCGTGCGCTGGGAAGCAGGCGCGGGCCTGGCGTAGTCATCAACCCACCGCTCCGCGAAAGACGCGCAATCCTCGCTGCCGTCCCTCGTCGCCGTCTTTGCGGCGTCACGATCGACGGCACGCGCCTCCCGCAGCGTGGAGTACGTACCAACCCAACGTTGGCGCTTGGTCGCGGGATCGTAGACCCGGACGCCGTAGGAGTCTCGGCGCTTGATGATCACGCCGCCCTCGAATCAATCCAGGCGTCAACTTCGCTGATCCGGTACGCCCGCCGGCCACCGATCATCCGCGACGGCATCCCGTCACGGACCCGAAGCTCGATCCACCGCTTCGACCGCCCCAGGTACGCCGCAAGCTGCGCCTTGCTCACCCATGCCTCCGATCGCGGCCCCGGAAACGCGATCACCGTGCCCATCACATCTCCTGTTCCTTCTCGTGCTGCCATTGATCGAACGCCCAGTCCTCCAGGACACCGACGCCCTGGCGGGTCAGCTCGTACGCGGTCACCCACGACCCGCCTTGCCCATCATCTCCGGAGTCCTCAACGTCGATGACTCGGCTCTGAATCTCGCCATCTTCCTCCAACTGGCGCAGCACATCATCGATCGGCTCCCCGATCGCCTCAGCGAGATCACTGTCCAACCTCCCGCCGTTCGCAAGCGCGCCGATCACCGCCAGGTGCAGGCCGTGCGGCCTGACCTCGTAGCGAGCCCGCAACGTGTAGAGCGTCGGCCGACTCACGCCGGTCACCTTCCCGATCTCGGTCAGCTGGATACCCGCGGCGAGAGCGTCCGGCAGCACCCGCGCGATCCGGTCGGCCAAATCCTCCGCCCGCTGCAGCGCCTCGGTTCTCTGCCGCCCGAGGTCGGTCAGCTCTCCAAGAAAGACCGAACGCGCAGCAGCCTTGGCCCGCTCGCGTAATTGAATTGCCTCGCGGCTGTCATCGCTCATGCCGGAAAGACTACAGAGGCCGTCGGACGTAAAAGCTCTGACGTGCCATTCATGGGGTTTTTCGTGGTGTGTTCTACGGGGTCAAGTCCCTGCGCCAACCCGTCACCACACCGCTCCGGACAGACACCGCGCCCCTGACAGCGCGGCCGCTCCCGCTCGCAAGCTCGCTGACGCGGCCGCGCCCCAATGCCCGCTGAAGGCCAGTCAGCAACGAAGGGAACGCGGGGGGCACCGCTAAAGCCGCGTCGACGAGTCCCGAAGACCGCAGGATTGCCGCCCGCGTTCGATTGTTCTCTCCGACGTTAACCGGCGCTGCGCGCCTTCTGGTGCAGGCGCACCGTGGCCCGAGGCCATGGCTCAGGCAGCTACCGCGACCGCTCCGACCGTCGAGGCAGGCTCTGGCACAGGCTCGCCATGCTCACGCATGTTCTCGATGTGCAATTCAATCGCCTCACGGATCAGCTGCTCAACCTCAGCGCGAGTCTCTCCCGCAGCAACGCAGCCGGGCAGGTCGGGAACCCATGCGCCCCAACTGTCGCTGCCCTGCTCGTAGATCACCACGTACTCACGCATCGTCTCTGTCCTTCGGTTCAGCATCCGCGTCCTTCGGCTTGGGTCTGAGGCCAGCCTGCCGACGAATAGACCCAAGGGTACCCGGTGGAATCTCCACGCTCGGTTTGCCAGCCACGGTGACGCTACCGGGCTTTGTGGGGTGTCGGAAGATCCGGTGGCTGCCCCGCTGGCGCTCCTGCCGCCAACCGTCCGCCTCGAGCTGCTTGATGACCTCGCGCACCTTCACGAACGGCAAGCCTAGGACCCACCGCGGTCAACGCGTCAAGCCCCGTTAGAGCCACCCGGCACCGCGGAGGACCTCGAGAGCGACCGCTCGCGGCCCTCGGTCATCGTTGCGGACAACGAAATCTTCGACACCCGCGCGCGCAAGGATCCCTTCGAGCTCGACCGTGCGACGCTCGTGCCAGTCCCGGGAGGGGCCGGGCGGCATCCTGGCTCTCAGCCGGCCGACCCGCAGCGCGTGCGGAGCTACCAGCCGACACACGATGATCTCTGCCCCGGGGATTGCCGCGCGATAGCGGTCAAGCTCGGTGCGGTCCTCTACGACCCGCGCGAGAACCAGCCGGGTCGCCCCATGCGCTTCATAGTTCGGCCACATCACTGCCAGGTTCTCGAACACGAGATCGCCGTTGAAGACGCTGGTCGACGGCCATTGCCATGCCAGTGCGTCGAGGTCGAGCGCCGCATTCGGGACCTCGACCTCGGCGAGCGCGTCATTGATCTCGGCGGCGATCGTTGACTTCCCGACGCCACAGGTGCCGGTGATGATCAGCGTCGGCACAGTCATTGATCGCGATTATGGACAGCTACCAAGCGGCGAGCCACGCGCCGAGACCCCCAGCTCGACTCCTGGCAGGAGCGAGCCGAACGCCACGTAGAACCCGAGCCGGTCGAAGAGCTCGACTTCCCGGCACGTGAACCCACGGCCGAGCCGTCCGCATGTGTGCGCCCGCCACCAGTAACGCCGGCGCCGTAGGTTCCGCATCGTGCACCTGGTCCGCGCGGTCAGCGATGAACTCACGTAGACGACCCGCCTGCGGCCGACCTCGACGCGCTGCACCGTCTCGCAGATCTCCGGTTTGCCGCTCTCGCCGTTCTTCGCGACGTACTTGCCGAAGTAGCTCGCCACGCCCTTGGACCCGTGCCGTCCGGCCTCAAGGCTGACGAAGCCGAACCCGAACTCAGCCGCCAGGCCGTCGCGCCCGACCGTCTTTCGCTCGATCGTGCCCGCCCGCGCCCCGAACCGCTCGACGGCATCCGCGCCGCCCTTCAACAAGCCGACGAACAGCCGATTCGATCCGCGCCGCTGCGGAGAGTCGGCCGCGAGCGCCAGGTGATAGTGGATGACGCCGCGGCGCTGGTAGGCGATCACGTACGCCAGCAGCACCGGCGCATCAACCTCGCGACGGCGCATCAGGTACTTGGCCGCGTGCCACATGGCCGACCAGTGATCGGGCGCAGCCTGGTTCCACGCCGCCGCCGCGCCAGGCTCGACCACAGCGCCATCGGGACCGTCGACGTGCGGCAGGCGATCCCGGCCGGGCGCGGTGATCGTCACCATGTCGACCGCCTGGCCGTGGCCGTCGTTCAGGTTCTCCCGCAGCAGCGCCCGCGTGTCGCCCGCCCAGAGGTCGCCGCAATACGAGCACGTCCGTTTGTGGCAGTTCATCCAGCGTTGCGGCGCATACACCGGCAAGCGCCGGTCGACCTGACGCCGATTCGGGCACCTCTCAGGCCGCACGACGCACCCCGGATTTGCTACCGAACCGAGCGCGCGATGCTACCCACTTGCTACCCAACCAGCGGCGACAGCCCGCAAACATGCGGTTTTTCGTGCGCGGTCCTGCGCTGCCGCCTGCTGCCGTTTGTGCTGCAAAAGCCCGCTTTTCGCGGGCCTTCGCAGATCTTCGGACCAGTGGAGACGGCGGGAATTGAACCCGCGTCCGCGGTCGCGCAGGAGATGGCGTCTACGAGCGTAGCCGGCGCTCAAATCTCGCTTCCTGATCGCCTCGCCGGCGGGGTCTCAGAGAGCCAGCTCCCTGGGTGGTCCTCGGATCGGAGGGAGCAAATCCTCACCGAGCTAGCCCACTAGTTGATCCCGGAGTCCCGCACGTGGGCGAACGGGGCCGAGATGAGTCTTAGCTAGCTGAGATTAGGCAGCCAGGCCAAGATCAAATGAGTGCGTGTCCGCACTTATGGTTTCCCAGGTGTTTAACGAGGCCTCCCGGGCACCTCGACTCGCAACCACCCCCACGATCCGACCACGTCGAAGCCTGTCGTCCCCGGGGGTTATTTATTTCTTCATAAGTGATTGTAGACGGGCGTCACAATCACTCCGGTAGCCATGGAATCCCCCAACCCGCTGCTCGAGGCGCCACCGCCGCCTCCGCCGGTGATCGACGCGGAGCCTCCGCCCCGCCGCTCGCGGCTGCGCGAGAAGCTCGGCGCCGCCGGCGCGGCGCTGCTTGCGTTCCTGGCGAAGCTGAAGGCGATCCTGCTGTTCCTCCCGAAGGTCAAGCTGTTGGCGACCGCCGGGACGATGGGGGTGTCGCTGGTGGCCTACGCGTCGATCTGGGGGTTCGGATTCGGCGCCGGCTTCGTCGTCCTGCTGCTGCTGCACGAGCTCGGGCACGTGATCCAGCTCCGGCGCGAGGGGATCAGGGCGAGCGCGCCGATCTTCATCCCGTTCCTCGGCGCGGTGATCGGCTCGCGATCGCTCGGCGACAACGCCTTCGCCGAGGCCAAGGTGGGTCTCGCCGGACCGGTCCTCGGGAGCATCGCCGCCGCCGCCTGCATCCCGATCTACCACGCGACCGGCAACGACCTGTGGCGCGCTCTGGCCTACACGGGATTCCTGATCAACCTCTTCAACCTGATCCCGGTGGTCCCGCTCGATGGCGGCCGCGCGATGGCGGCCATGAGTCCGTGGATGTGGGTTGCCGGCTTCGGTGCGCTGGTGGTCCTGGCGGTGCTGGCGCCGAACCCGGTGTTCGTCTTGATCCTGGTCGTGGGTGGCTTCGAGGCGTACCGCCGCTGGCAGCAGTACCGCCGCGGCGTGGTCGGCTCCTACTACCACGTGCCGGCGCTCGACCGCGCGCTGATCGCGGCGGTTTACGTCGCCCTGATCGCGCTGCTGGTCGTCGGGATGCACGCGATGAATCTGCCGCGCACGATCGCCTGACCGCTGCGGGTCGAATAAGTTCGACCCCCTCGAACTTTTTCGACCCGCACCCGCTCGCGGACCGCTAGCGCTGCAGTTCGCGCAGCTCCCTCTGAACCTCGCGCGCCGTGTCGCGCCGGCGAATCGAATCGCGCTTGTCGTACAGGTCCTTCCCCCGGGCAAGCGCGATCTCGACTTTGGCCCGTGACCGCGGCCCGGAGAAGTAGATCCGGGTCGGCACCAGCGTCAATCCCTTCTCCTGGGTCTGGCCCACGAGTCGCTCGATCTCGCCACGGTGCAGCAGCAGCTTCCGGGGCCGCTCCGGGTCGTGGTTGTCGCGAGTCGCGGCCGGGTATGGCGCGATGTACAAACCGAGCAGCCACACCTCGCCGTCCCGCACGATCGCGTAGGAGTCCTTCAGCTGGGCGTTGCCGTCGCGCAGCGACTTGACCTCGGTGCCGGTCAGCACCAGGCCGCACTCGAACTTCTCGAGCAGGTTGTAGCGGTACGACGCCTGGCGGTTGGTCGCCACGTCGCCCGGAGCTGCCTTGCGCTTTCCACCCTTGGCCATGAGGGTGATCACTGTAGGACGTCGGGGACCAGGTCGACCCGGCCACGAGGCGCGTCGATGCCGTCGACCCGGACGGACACGCGGTCGCCGAGCCGCATCGCGCCGCCCCGGCGAACCCCGATCAGCGCCGTCTCGTGCTCGTTCAGCTCCCACCAGTCGTCGTGCAGCCGCCGGACCGGCAGCAGACCCTCGTACTCCCCCTGCTCGCCGAATGCGACAAATGCGCCGGCGCCGATCACACCCACGATCTCACCCTCGAACACAAGCCCCCCGCTCGAGGCCAGTTCTCGCTCGAGCAGGAAGCAGCGCGCCACGTCATCGGCGTCACGCTCGATCGTCATCGCCGCGCGCTCCCGAGCCGAGCAAACAGGCCCGGCCGCCGCCACCCACGACGCCTCCGGCGCCGGCTCGTCCCCCGACACGGCGGACAGCAAGGCCCGGTGACAGATCAGGTCCGGGTAGCGGCGGATCGGCGAGGTGAAGTGGCAGTAGCTGTGCAGCTGGAGACCCGAATGGCCGCGATTACGATCGTCGTAGTAGGCCTGCTTCAGCGACCGCAGCACGATCCGGTTCAGCGCCCGCGCCCCACGACCGCCGTGCGACGCGACCCAGTCGGCCACCATCGCCGACGCCTCACCCGCCACGTCGGCGGCCTGCTGCGGGGTCAACGCTCCGTCCGCGACCGGCGGCGTCGGAACGCCGAGCGACGCCAGCTGGTCGATCATCCGCTGCACCGACGTTCCCTCCGGGCGCTCGTGCACGCGGTACAGCGCGGGCACCTTGCGCGCCTCCAGGAACCGGGCCACCTGCTCGTTGGCGGCAATCATCAGATACTCGATCAGCTGGTGCGACTCGGTCTGCGCGACCGGCTCGACGCCGACCACGTTGCCGGCCCGGTCGAACGAGAACTCGGGCTCGCTCGACTCCAGCACGAGCGCTGCCTTCGCCGCCCGCCGTTCGCCGAGCGCCGCCGCCGCGGCCCGGGCGGCGGCCAGGCTCGGACCGAGGTCGTCGAGTGCCGGGGCGCCCGCCGCACCGTCGAACACGGCGTCGACCTCCGGGTAGCTGAGCCGCCGATCGGAGCGGATCACCGAGCGGTAGAACGAGGCGCCGGCGACATCCCGACCGCGCACCGACAGCTCGACCGTCAGCGCCGAGCGGTCCTCGCCGGGGACGAGCGAGCAGGCGCCGTTCGACAGTTCCGCCGGCAGCATCGGCTCGACCGCGCCCGGGACGTACACGCTCGTCCCGCGACGGTAGGCCTCGCGGTCGACCGGCGAGCGCGGGCCCACGTAGGAGCTGACATCGGCGATGTGCACCCACACGCGCCAGCCTCCCCCATCCTCATCCACGGCCGAGATCGCGTCGTCGAAGTCACGGGCCGAGGCCGGGTCGATCGTGAACGTCGGAAGCGTCCGCAGGTCGCGGCGATCGTCGGAGACCGCGACCGGCGCTTCCGATGCCTGCCGCGCGGCCCTCGCGACCGGGGGGTCGAACCCCGATGCCAGACCCCGATCGAGCATCAGCGCCGCGATCACGTCGCGCGCGACGTCGGGGCGCCCCAGACGCCTTGCCACCCGCGCCCGACTCCCCCGCCCGCGGCGTCCCGACGTGCCCGGCGTGACCAGCACCAGATCGCCGACGTCGTAACGGGTGTCACGACTGACGGCGAGCCGCGGCCCCGGCGAGAAGAATGGCTCGGCGACCAGGAACTTGCCGCGCTTCTGCACGAGCGCCACGCGCGTTTCGTTGCCGCTGCTGGCTCGCGGGCCAGCAGCGGCACCCGGCCCGCCTGTCGTCCGACTCACCCGCCCCCGATCTTGCCCGCCAGGACTCGCTCGCCGGCCCGCAGCGCGCGCTCCGGATTCTGCGCGGCGGCATACACGTTCGGCGTGACGCCGGCGCCGCGTTTGGTGCCGCCGCCGCCGAGGTT
>Ga0123356_10002435_pt1 | contig 19908 bp, 18 predicted proteins | sample TergutEmb28metaG_2_FD_92546 | JGI IMG/M metagenome (GOLD analysis project Ga0123356, IMG submission 92546) | Embiratermes neotenicus P3 segment gut microbial communities from Petit-Saut dam, French Guiana - Emb289 P3 | ecosystem: Host-associated > Arthropoda: Insects > Digestive system > Gut ... | reverse complement strand
GATAATGGTTTTGTTTCAGCTCCTATTATGCAATATTTGCCGATTGTTGATCGATATTACTCCGTTACGTCATCCGTCTCCGCCGACGGAGAAGTCTTTTTAATCGTCCGCATTAATATGCGTGAGCCCACCCGCGAAAACAACATCCGGCAAGCTGAGATATATAAACAACAAGCTCTCAACCAAATCCGCGAGCTCGGTTTCGACCCCGACGATTTTCTCATTTTTTACCGATGGTCACCTTAGGATTTTAATTTAATAATATTGATTTTTGGCATGTCACCGCTGTTGGCTTTTATCGTCGTCGCAAATAGGTAATTATCGGCGAAAGTTTTCGATTTGTATAGTTCGCCGCGGCGTGCTGCGTCGAGCTCGCTGTCGATGTCGTCGAATAATAAGTAGATTTTCTGATCCAAGGTTTGGCTCAAAATTTCCGTCATCGCCATTAGAATAGCGAAAATAATCGTACGATTTTCGCCCCGCGAGGCCGACAGTTTCGCGATGTGACCATTTATGGTGAATTTGATGTCATGAGTCTGTGGGCCGGATCTAGTGAACGGCCAGTTTTCGGCGAAATCTTGGGCTAATTGGGCTAAGATTTTTTGATGAGATTTATGGGGCGCTAGGTATTTAATATTGATTTCGTCTCGGTTATTGGCGATTTCTTGGTATTTTTTTGTCAAACTTTTATCAATTTCCGAAATCCAACGTTCACGAGCGGAAATAATTTTCTCGGCCAGATCGGCAAATTGCAGATCCCAGACAAACAGCTCGTCCGCCGTTGTACCGTGTTTTAGGAGATTGTTTCGCTGTCTCAAGATCCGCTCGAATTTTCGCAAATTAACAGCGTGCGACGGTTCGATTTGAACAATAAATCGATCAAAGAAATCACGGCGCCGCGCCGGCGAGCCATACAGTAGTTGCAGATCGTTCGGCTCGAACAAAATAACCGGTTTTTTAAATTTGGTGGGCAAACGAGCTGTTTTTTGGCCGTTCACCTCGAAAGTTTTAATGTTATTAGAAAATTTAATCGTTCGTTTCTCACCTCTTGCGAATTCTAAATCAATTCGCCACCAATCGGCCGGTTCTTTACCGTCGTCGCGCAAAATTTCCGTGAAGTTTGAGCGCCAACTTTTTCCCTGGAGCGCAATGTAAATCGCCTCGATTAATGAGGTTTTACCGCTGCCATTTGCGCCGGTAATGATTGTCGCGCCTTCTTTAAAATTCATCGCGAAATCCGCGTGTTTTCGGAAATTCTGCACGCTAAGACTCTTGATCATAGCAATATTTTATCACGCCCAGGAAGTGTTATTCTACTTATATATACGCTGTATATATAAATAACAGGTCAAATAGCATAAAAATTTGTCACGACTTAACCGGCATGATGATGTGTTTGTAACCGTCATCTGTCTCGGCGGTCAGGAGCGCCGGCGCTAATTTGCCGCTAAATTGGAATTTGACATTCTGGTCGTCGATCTGATTTAGAGCATCGAGCAAGAATTTTGAGTTGAGGGTGATAGATCCTTTGCCTTTGACCGTCGCCTCGGCCTCAGAATTGTTTTCGCCTAGTTCGGAAGTGATTGAGTGGATGCTGAGGGTTGAAGTGTTTGAATCGACTTTTAAGGTGATCGAGCCGGCACTTTCGCGCGCAAATAGTTCGGATATTTTGGTGATCCGGATAAATTCACTCCGATCCAGGGTCGCCACCACCTCAGTTTTAGTAGGGATTAGTTGGCGATAATTTATAAAATTACCATCGATCAACCTCGAGGTCACAACCCCGTCACCCACCAAGAAACTAATTTGGTCGTCGCTAAAATTCACGACGATTTCTTTGATCTCGTCGTTAATAATTCGCACCACTTCGTTCAAGGTCGAGGCTGGCACGATGGCGGATATTTCTTGTTTAAGTGGTAAAACTTTTTTCTCAGCCAAACGATAACCATCGGTGGCCGCCAAATATAAATTACCGTCAAAAGTGTGAACGTAGACGCCGGTCAAAATTGGTCGGGTGGTGTCGCTACTCGCGACTAGAGCCGTGCCGGTGACCGCCCTTTTAAAGGTCTCGGCCGAAATTTTGAGTGAGGTGTTGATTTTTGGATCAGGCAGAGTGGGGAATTCATCGGCCACCACCGTGTTAACCACCGATCGGTAATTCCCGGCCACAATGGTCATTTTGTTGTCGGTCGCGCTGATCTCGATGTTGGTTTTTGGTAAGTTGGTGATAAACTCCGTTATCAATTTAGCGGGTATGGTTAACACGCCGTCTCGACTAATCTTGGCGGGGATTTTTTCAGTAATCGCTACCTCTAAATTAGTGGCAGCCAGCACGAGCTGATTGTCCTCGGTTTTAATTAATATATTACTAAGAATGGGCAGGGTAGTGCGGCTACTAGCTATTCGACTAACTATATTTAAAGCACGGCTCAGATTTTCTTGAGTCAAAGTTACTTTCATTTCCCCCCTCCTTTATTTAATTTAGTAGCCGTAGTAAGTAGTGTGGATGTTGTGGATATTTGCGTAAAATACAGGGGTTGGGCGGCAAAAAAGCTTTGTGAAAATCGTCGATAAAAGTTAGTGGAATAGTAGATGATTTTCCCCACACTTATATGTGCGCGAAATTTTTCCACCAAAATAACTCGGATTTTTCCAAGAAATTTCCCTAACTTATCAACAAGTTTTCCAAAAATTTTACACATAAAGTCGCTCCCTAAGATCAGACACTTGCTCGCGAATCCGGGTGTTGAGTTTTATTTCGCGCTCGATTTTGTCGACCGAGTGGATGGCGGTCGTGTGGTCTTTGCGTCCCAACTCACGGGCGATTTTCGGGAAGCTCATCTTGATTTCACTGCGCAATAAATACATCGCCACTTGGCGTGGCTCAGCAATATGACGATCGCGAGCTGGGCTACAAATATCCACTACCCGGAGATCGAAATAACTAGCGGTCTTTTCAATAATTTGCCGCGCCGTAAGATGTTTTGGCCGCGAATTTTTAATATCACCAAGCAGACCTTTGGTTAATTCGAGAGTTGGCTCCTCGCGGCGCATCTCACAATAAGCCAATATTTGGTTCAGAGCGCCCTCGAGCTCGCGTATATTGGTGCGAATCTGATCGGCCAAGAATTCCGTGACATCGATCGGCAGATTGACACCGAGCGCGGCTGCCTTGGCCTCCAAAATCGCTGAGCGCGTCTCATAATCCGGCAAAGACACATCGATCGCCATGCCCATTTGAAAACGACCACGCAAACGATCAACCAACCCCAAAATCTCAGACGGCGGTTTATCAGAGGTGAGAACTATCTGTTTGTCTGATTGGTGGAGCGAATTAAAAGTGTTAAAAAACTCTTCCTGAGTGGATTTTTTACCAGCAATAAATTGAATGTCGTCGATAATTAAAACATCGACATTACGATATTTCTTGCCAAAATCACGATTTCTCTTGAACCGAACAAAGTCAATAAATTCGTTACCAAAAGTCTCCGCCGAAGCGTACAGCACGCGCATGTTGGGTTTCTTGGCCAAAATCTCATTGCCGATAGCTTGGATGAGGTGAGTCTTACCCAGCCCCGAGCCGCCATAAATAAAAATCGGATTGTATTTTTGACCCGGCATAGCAGCGGCAGCCTGGGAGGCGGCGTACGCCAAATCATTACAAGTGCCGACGATAAAATTATCAAAACGGTATTTCGGATTGAGGCCGGTCGGATTTTTGACCGACGGCTCCTCAGTTTTGACGCGAGCGACTTCCTCGGCGATGGTTTCCTCGCGGGCGACGCGCTTGCCCTTGATAATGTACTCAATCGTCGGCGCCGAAAAACCATTCTTCTTTAAGATGCGTTTGATTTGCTCGTCGAATTTCTTCTCGAATTGATTCTTGGCAAAGAAATTATTAACCAAAACTTGCAGGTTCTGTCCTTGGATCGAGAGCAGCTCGGTCGGTTTAAACCAGGTCGCAAAAGTCGCGTGCGGCAGGACGAGCTCAATCTCGCCTAACACAGTCTGCCACAAAATATCTTCCTGTCTTTTCTCCACTCGCGTTCCTTTCTAGTTAGATATCATAGCAAACTTTGGGAGTTTTCCACAACCCCCAATCTGGATATTTGAATTTACTAGAATTTCGGGCGTCTAGCGGTCAATTTTTCCACAGCTTTAAAAGACCCCTGCAAAATTGTGGAAACTTCCCTAATTTTAGTGGAAAAGTTCGCCCACGCTCGCCAGACTTGTTAAAGATAGTCAAATCTGCTACAATATCTCGCATTATGCCAAAGAGAACATATCAACCAAAGACTCGTAAACGCGCTCGGCTGCACGGCTTTCGCGCGCGCATGGCGAGCCGAGCCGGCCGATTGGTGCTCAAGCGTCGCCGGACAAAAGCGCGCCGCAAAATCGCCGTCTGACGCTTCTAAGTTTTTTGATACAATATTTACATATGATTGCTAAAAAATATCGTTTTCACGGCCACAACAGCCTCAGGCGCGTGTTAGCGAGCGGTTCAATGTCGCGTAGTAAATTTTTCACGGTCAAATGGACAACCAATGAGCGTCGCCACCATCCGCGCTTGTCGGGGGTGGTTAGCAAAAAGGTTTTCAAATCGGCTGTCAAACGCAATCGCGTTCGGCGCCGGATTTATGAAATCGCGCGGCCGCTGCTAAATGATGCGCTGGCCGTCGATATCGTCGTTATCGTTCATGCGACCGACGCCCTCGAGGCCTCGCACGATGAGTTAACCATCCAACTGCTGCCGCTGCTGCATGAAACCGGGCTAAAACCAAAAAGATAAGTGGCGTTTTCTTTCAATATCTGCTAGAATATTTATATGAACATTTTTGATCAACTGCTCATGCGGCCTATTTTTAACTTGTTGGCGTTGCTTTATAATTTCATCGGTGATTTTGGTGTGGCGATTATAATATTAGCGATTTTAGTGCGAGTTGTAATGTGGCCACTAGTGAAAAAACAACTTCGCCAAACTAAATTGATGCGTGCCATTCAGCCCGAGCTCAAGAGGATCAAGAAACAAACCAAAGGCAACCGCATGCTCGAGAGCCAAATGATGATGGAACTCTATCGTGAAAGAAATATCAAACCGTTTAGCCAGATATTAACAGCCCTCATTCAATTTCCGATCCTTATCGCGGTGTTTAGCGTAGTTCGATTGTTTGATATGAATTTGCCAACGATTCCAGCGTCGCTCACTAAAAACGATGACACAACCTGCCAAAAATCGTTAGAGGAATATGAGGACAAAGCTGAAAAAGCCTTCTGTCGAGCGGTTAAGACTCGTAAAGATCGTGAAGCGAAACTAAAAGTCTTTGTTTATCCGGGTGTTTCGAATTTATCGAAAGTTAAAACTATGGTAGACGATCCGGAAAACTTCAAGCCAAAATTATTTGGGTCTGTTGATCTGACAAAATCCGGTTTTAATTATACGCCGGCAGTTATCATGGCAGCGCTAGCGGCCTTGTTCCAGTACGTTCAAATGAAACAAACTATGCCGGATCAAAAGAAGAAGCGTCGCTTGCGTGATATTATGCGCGAGGCCGCCAACGGCAAAGAACCAGATCAATCGGAAATGATGGCGTCTATGAGCACCATGATGAAGTTCTTCCCAATCATGATATTCTTTTTTGCGGTTAATTTTCCGGCAGCCTTGGCATTGTACTGGGCGGCAGGGTCTGTGATAGCAGTCGCTCAGCAGAAACTTATACTAGGTAAAGATTTAGATGATATAGAGAAAATCGCTAATGAACCATTACCAAAATCCAATCGAGAAAAAAGAGCTGTCGAGGCCGAAATTGTGACGAGAAAACCCATTAAAAACAAGAAATCCCACATCACCGAAAAGCCAAAGCCGTCCGGTGGCACCACAGTTGTCAGGAGAATAAAGGCTAAATAGGAGGATTATGGACAGAGAAGAATCAATCATTTTTGCCAAAAAATACGTCGAGGACGTGCTGTCGTTCTTTGGCATCAACGTCGATGTTTACACAACGGCCGACGAGGATGTCATCGAACTCTCGGTGCCTAATACGTACTTATCGAATCTGTTGATTGGCAAGAATGGCGACACTTTGCGCAGTTTGCAATTTTTAGTACGAACCACTTTGATTCAAAAAGGAGCCGAACTGACGCGAGTTAATTTGGATATCGCCGATTACAAGCGTCGACACAATGATCGGATCGGCGATCAGGCCGAAAAGTGGGCCAAACAAGTGTTAGAAACCGGCGAGCCGATGGAGCTGCGGCCAATGAATCCAGCCGAGCGCCGCGTAGTCCATAAAGTTCTGGCCGATTACTCCCAACTCTCATCCGAGTCAGAGGGCGAAGGGCGTGATCGGCATATTGTGCTAAAGAAGATTTCTGATTAATCTTTCTTACTTCTAAATACGAATCTATTATAAGTGATATAATTCCAAATCAAACTTGGCACGCTGGCGATGATTTTGAGAATATTTTTTAGCCAGAAATTTTTCCAATCAACGTTCGAAAAAGTATTCTCAATCAACCAAATCGTGCCACTTTGAATAACCCATATCCCGATAATGGTGAAAATAAAGAACAGCGTCACCTCGCGCAGATAATCCTTGTCGGTCGAGCGGAAAGTCCATTTTTTGTTCACAAAAAAACTAAACAGCATAGCGATAAAACTCGAGATCATGTTGGCAACCGATAGAGCGAAAATCCTGCTAAGTAAATTATAAAGAGCGAAATCAATCGCCGTATTAGCGCCACCAACGATGACGAAACGGATTTTTTTACTGCCGAGGGGGCTTTTTGGGTTCGTCTTTCTTGCCATCATTTGCCACCTTTGCTTTGTGGGATTCTTCGATTAAATAAAGTGGGCGGCGCTTGCTTTCGTTAAAAATTCGGCCAATGTACTCGCCAATGATGCCGAGGCCGATTAGCTGGATTCCGCCCAAAAACAGGATTATGGCTAGCAAAGTCGAAAAACCCTCGGTGCGAGGAATGCCGATAAAGTATTGAATCACGACCACGATTATGTAAATAAAGGCTACGAACGCCACCAAAACGCCGGCCAGCGTCGCCATCCGCAGCGGTACAATCGTAAACGACGTAATACCATCGATGGCCAAATTCAAACGTTTCCAGAAATTCCAACGGCTCTTGCCGGCGATGCGCTCTTGTTGGTCGAAGGTGATTTCTTTCTTTTTATAACCGATCCAACTAAACAGCGATTTATTTTGACGATCGGTCTCGGGTAGTTTACGCAAGGCTAAAATGGCGCGTCGGCTAAATAGGCGAAAGTCACCGGTGTCAATTTGGATCGGGATGCTCGTCAGCATTTGCACTGTGCGGTAATAGCCCCACGAAGTCAACCGCGTGAACCAACCGATTTTGCCGCGCCGTGTTCGTTTGGCGTAGACGTCGTCGAAGCCCTTTTCCCACCACTTGATCATTTCGGGGATCAGCTCTGGCGGCTCTTGTCCGTCGGCGTCCATAATCACCGCAGCGTCGCCGTCGGCGTGATCGATGCCAGCCGCCACGGCGATTTCCTTGCCGAAATTGCGGGAAAAGCTTAGGTAGGAAATGTGCCCGTTTTCTTTTGATGCTTGTTGTAAAATTGACAACGTATTGTCCTTTGAGCCATCATTAATGAACAGAAACTCGAAATTATAATCACGATTGGTGTCAACCAAGTTTTCGAGACGCTCAAACAAATGCGGCAATGATTTTTCCTCGTTATAGGCCGGAATAATGACCGTGATTAACTTTTTCATGTAAACATTTTACTCTAAATGAGCGTTTTTTGCCAAATCACATAGATTTTGAGCCGAAAAAATGTTAGAATAAAGGTTCAAAAGGAGGGATTATGCTTAAAATTATTAAAGTCAAAGATTACGAAGAAATGAGCGACCAGGCTTTTGATGTGATCAAAAAAGTTGTCACGTCGCGGCCGGACTCGGTGCTCGGGCTAGCCACCGGATCGACGCCGATCGGCCTGTACAAACGGATGATCGAGGATCACGAGAAGAACGGGACGTCTTATGCGACAGTAAAAACCGTTAATCTAGACGAATATTTGGATTTGCCCCAAGACCACCCGGAGAGCTATTATTCTTTCATGCAGCAGAATTTATTTTCGGGGTTGGATATTCCAAAGGACAATATTCACTTGCCGGAAGACGGCGAAGACAGGGACGAACAATGTCGAAAATATAATGTGATCCTGGATCAGTTGGGCATCGATATCCAGGTGCTAGGTATCGGCTCCAACGGGCATATCGCTTTTAATGAGCCCGGCACGCCGTTTAGTATGACGACTCACGTGGTTGATCTCAAGGAATCGACGCGCCAGGACAACGCGCGCTTTTTCGATTCGATCGATGATGTGCCGAAACAGGCCATCACCATGGGGATTGCCAATATCATGCAAGCCAAGCAAATTCTGCTATTGGTCAGCAGCGAAGGCAAAGCCGAAGCGATTGCGGCCACCATCAATGAGCCAGAGACTCCGGACGTGCCGGCCAGCGCGCTCCAATCGCACCCCAACGTGGTCGTGATAGTTGACGAGGCGGCCGCTAAGTTATTGTAGGGCGGTTTCGGTCAAACTTTTCGATGGCGCGGAGCAGGCGTTCACAGTTTTTGTGGTCATGATAGAAGTAAAATTCCCGAGCGCGTTTTTGGTAAATCGGCGTCATTTTAAAGTTATTTTTAATGAACTTGATGATTTCTGTGACAGTTGATTCGTAATCGGTGACGACTGGGCCGAAACCGTCTCGCTCGGCCGAGATATAATTTTTAGTAGAAATATGATTACCGCCGTAAATGCTGTCGCGATCAAACGGACAATAGAGAACTGGTTTCTCGAGATAAGCAAAGTCAAAAGCCACGCTCGAATAATCAGTCACCAATAAATTACCCTCGGCAAAAGCTTTATTGTAATCATAGGGCGGGCGCATGATTTTAAAGACCGAATTGCCCGCGAAATCATCGACCTGCGCCTCGTGTGAGGAGTGGAGATAAAATTCGCCGCTCACGCCATGGTCTTGCATGGCCTCGATAACGCGATCGTCGTTAATTAGATCGTTGTAGAATTTGTAGTATTCGCTTTTCTTAAATTTTGGATTATAATCGCGCAAATTGTTCCGGGGATTCTCCGCTCCAGCCAAATTTTGCCGCCAGGTCGGCATGATGATGACCTTGTTTTTCGGACTATTTTTTAGTTTGTCAAAACGCGGCATTCCACATTTTATTAGGTTTTCTTTGGTGTAACCGTATGGCGCGTCGAGAAACGAGTCGTATTCTTTTTGCGCGGCGGTGACAATTAGTGAAAATCCCATGGCTTCTTTGTTAAGCCAGGCCGACAAATCGTTCTGGGTGATGCCGTGCTGTAAAAATACCAGGTCAGGCCTCGGCAAATCTTTATAACAATTTTCTTTAGAGCCAAAGGGATTTAGGAAACAAACTTCCGGGTGCGACAAAAAACATTTTTCGGCCAACAGGAATAGCAGTTTATGATCGTAGCTTTTTACCTCGACGGTGCGGCCAAGTTTCTGCAGACGCTCGGCGTCGGGCGAGTCATTATTGATGATAAAAATATGCTCGATGTCAGGACGAGCTTTGACGCAGTATTCAAAAAACGCCTCAGCGTTGTCGCCGGCTGCGTTAATGCGCTCAGAATATAGCCAAATAGGTTTAGCTTGATCAGACTTTAACTTTTTGTAGGTAGAACGGATACGCAAGGCTTGCATGCTTTGAGCGAATGACCAAAATGGATAAATTAGCCCTTTTGGGTTCCCACCTCGCAACAGCTTAGCACTATGTTTTAGTTGCAGATCAAATAAAATCCTAAAATTATTCATACTCATCTCTGTAACATTGTAGCATATTTGTGATACAATGGTCGCCAGATATGACAATTCCCAATGTGTTGAACAGGAAGAATCGGATCTTGCTCAAGGAGCTGGTCAAGACCGACTTCAAACTCCGTTACCAGGGTTCTGTTTTGGGGCACGTTTGGTCAATTTTGAAGCCACTACTGCTGTTCGCCATTATGTATACGGTGTTCGTGAAGTTCCTACGTTTCGGAGCGGGGATTCCGCATTTTGCGGTCATGTTGCTGCTAGCTATCACACTCTGGTCGTTCTTCTCCGAAGCGACCAATCAGGGTATGAGGGCGATTGTTGACCGCGGTGATTTGGTACGCAAAATTAATTTTCCAAAATATATCGTGGTTGTTTCGGCCACTGTTTCAGCTCTGATCAACCTAGGCATTAATCTCGGCGTGGTGTTAGTTTTTGCCGTTATCAATGGAGTGGAATTTCATTGGCATATTTTGTTGGTACCTCTGGTGTTACTGGAGCTCTATGTATTTGCATTGGCGTTGGCATTTCTATTGAGTGCGCTATACGTTAAATATCGCGACATTGGCCATATCTGGGATGTGGTTATGCAAGCTGGTTTTTATGCTACGCCGATTATCTATCCGCTAGCGCTGGTGGCGGCTACTTCGACGACTTTTGCTAAATTATTATTGCTCAACCCGATGGCGCAAATCATCCAGGACGCAAGGTATTTGATGGTGAATAACAATATTGAAACAGTTTGGAATTATGTCGGCAGCCCATTTATTGCCTTGATTCCATTGGCTATCGTGATAATTCTAATTGTCGTGGCTTCGATTTATTTCCGTCGTCACTCCAAGCAATTCGCGGAGGATATATAGCCATGTCAAAAGAAGTTATTATTGAAGTAAAAAACCTCCACAAGAGTTTTAAATTACCGACCGAAGCCTCGTCCGAGATTAAACGAAAAGTCGTGAATCTGTTTAAAGGCATCAAAGGTTACAAAAAGCAAAAAGTCCTAAGAGGGATTTCCTTTACCGTTGAGAGAGGTGATTTTATAGGGATCGTTGGCCGGAATGGATCGGGCAAATCGACCTTGCTCAAAATACTGGCTGGAATCTACGAGCCAAACAGCGGCAGCGTCAAGGTCAACGGTTCATTCGTGCCATTTATTGAACTGGGCGTGGGGTTCAATACTGAGCTAACCGGCCGCGAGAATGTCTATATGAACGGCGCGTTGATGGGGTTTTCTAATGATGAGATTGACGCGATGTACGACGAAATTGTCGATTTCGCCGAGCTGCATGAATTTATGGATCAAAAGTTAAAAAATTATTCTAGCGGAATGCATGTGCGCCTAGCTTTTTCGATTGCGATTCAGGCGAAATCAGACATCCTCATTCTCGATGAAGTTTTGGCCGTAGGAGATGAAGCCTTCCAGCGGAAGTGCAATGCTTATTTTGCGGAACTTAGAAAGTATAAAAAAACAGTTGTTCTAGTTACGCACAACATGGAGGCTGTCCAACAGTTTTGCACCAAAGCTGTATTGATCAAGGGCGGTGAGATAGTTTACTCCGGCGATCCCGCCAAAGTCGCCCAAGAATACCGTGAATTAAATATGGAGGTCAACACCAAAAACGGCAAACCAAAGAAAATTTATGACAACGATAATGTTGACGTCGAATCCAAATTGACCAAGACTGACAAAAAATTGATATTTGACATCAAAGCCACGCCGAGGAAAAATTTACCAGAAGCTGTTCTAACTTTCACAATAAATCGCGATAACGGTGAGATACTTTATCGATGGGTGACTGATGAGAAAATAGGCAAAGATCTAAAATTTGAGAAGAATAAAACCATCAAAATACATTTGGAAGTCGATAATATTTTCCCGAATGGCGTGTTTGAGGTGCAAATTGCTGTCAAGAAAATTGATAGGAGTATGGAATATGCTATATTTAACTCGATAAATACTTTTGAGATTATGACGAAAGTGGGTAACAATAACAAATATTGGAAGCCAAATGAAAACTATGAGTTGCTAAGAGGCGATGATGAATCCTAGAGCAGATAATAAAATAAAGTTGGCTCTAATTGTTTCGCAACCAAATGCTGCGAGCATAACTTTCATTCATGCTCATCGTAATAAAATTAATGCTGATGTTGCACTTTATAGTAATGGTTGCATGCCAACGCATATGAACGATGTCTGTCTGGATCGATTTCTTCACAGGCTAGAGTTCTTTTGCCGAAAGAAAATGAAGCTAGCAAAGTTCGGCAGTTACGACGAATTCGTGTTAGCGAGAAGTTTCAAAAAGCAAAAAATAGAGATAGTCTTAGCGGAATTTGGGTCAACTGGAGCCGCTATGGTTAATGTGTGTAGGAAATTATCGATACCATTGTTAGTCTATTTTCATGGCTATGATTCGTCAGAGCGTTCAGTTCTAGAAAATCATGATAATTATAAAGAATTGTTCGAAAATGCAGCCAAGATATTCGTCGTCTCAAAGGACATGAGAGAGCGATTAATAGCTATGGGAGCACCAAAAACAAAAATTGTCCTCAATCCTTGCGTCCCCGATGATGAGTTTTTCGACGTTAAGATTCGAAACAGCACGTCACAAACTTTTTTGGCAGCTGGTCGTTTTACAAATAAAAAAGCGCCACACCTGACGTTGCTGGCGTTCCAGCGACTGTTAGACAAATACCCGAAAGCAAAATTAGTTATGCTTGGCGACGGCGCGCTCCATCAGGTTTGCCGAGACCTAATCAAAGAAAATAAAATTATAGACAGGGTGGAGCTTCCCGGTGTCTATACGCGTGATGTGCTGGGGAAATATCTTCCAGAAGCTTGCGCCTTTGTGCAGCATTCAGTAACGGCTGAAAATGGCGACAAAGAAGGAACGCCAGTGGTGATCCTGGAGGCATCGGCGGCTGGATTGCCGATCGTTTCCACTAAGCACGCCGGGATAGTTGAGGCTGTCAAAGACGGCCAGACCGGATATTTGGTTAATGAATACGATGTCGCCGGGATGAGCCGAGCCATGGTTAAAATATTGGAAGATCCGACGGCCGCTAGAGAAATGGGAAATAATGGCAAAAAGCACGTCAAGGAAAACTACAACATGAAAAATCATATCGCAACCATCGACAAAGCTATCCAGCAAGTGCTTTCTAATGAACAAAGGAAAAAAGCATCATGAAAATCATGTTGCACGGTGCTACATGTTACTCTAATTTTGGAGATGTGTTATACGCCGATATCATAGCCAGTTACATCAAGGATATTTCGAAAGATTGGCAAATCTACTTTTATAATCAAGGGCGCTACGGAGCGTCCCGCCATTTTCAAATTGCTCTGGGGAATGATTACATTTATGAGAAAATTCGCGCTTCGGAATGCGACTCTCTGGTCTACATCCCGGGCGGTTATTTTGGAACTAGGACTGGTAAAGTGAAAGAAGCAAGAGAGTTCTTTTCTCGATTCTTTAGCATCGGATTAAAGTTCATGTCGCTGCGTAAACCAATACTGATTATTGGGGTGGGTGGATCTCCGATTAGAAGGCCGCTTCTTCGTAGCACGGCGAAAAGAATAATGAAATCCGCGCGCTGTGTTACCGTGCGAGACAAACTAACAAAAGATTATTGGAGTCGATGCGGCGTGAAATCTATCCATGACTACGGAGATTTGTTGTCAACTATCAAAGATTTCTCTCACCGTTTCGTTATCAACGAAGAGTGTGAAAATAGTATAAAAAAATATTCAAAAAAACATTACAAAATAATATTTCTCAACTATTTTCACGATATTGAGCGAATGGTGTTGCCGGCCTTAAATAATTGGTTAGCCAAAAATCCGAACACGTTAGTTATTGTCGGTTGGGAAAATGATGCACCAAAAACCGAGGCAGTCAATAATGTTATCAAAAAAATCAATTGCGAAACCATCTATCATCAATATACCGATCACTGGCATCTTTGCGGTTTGCTAAATAGAGTCGATGCTGTTATCACGACTAAATTGCACGTTAGTTTAGTCGGCGCTGCTCTCGATAAGGCGGTAATTTGTTTTGCCGAGCATTACGATAAAACGATCCGTTTTTATCAGCAAATTGATAAAGAACAAAACTGCGTTGATCTAACCAAACAGTCGATAGATTCGGGCTTGAAACACATAGAAAAGTGCATCGAAAAGCCGATTAGCATCCCAGATAGTTACATAAAAACTGCCAATAAACATTTTTCCGAGCTAAGGGCCGAACTTTTAAATATAGCTAAGAAGGAAGCTAAACAGCCAATCGCGGATCTGTCATTTAACAAAATTCAAGACGAGCTACTTATTTCCATCGTTATGCCTGTTTATAATGAATCCAAAAATCTGCGGGCTACCTTGGAATCAATATTCAATCAAACCTACAAAAACTGGGAAATTATTTGTGTTGATGACGGATCGACCGATGATTCGATGAAAATCCTAAAAGAGTTTGCCGAGCAAAATTCACGATTAAAAATTCTACGACAAAAAAACCAGGGCGCGGCCGTTGCACGTAACGCAGGGCTGAATATTGCCGAGGGTGAATATATTTTATTCTTGGACGCGGACGATCTATTTATGTTGAATTTAGTCGAGGAAGTGGCGAAAAAAGCCCGCGCCTATCCTGCAGATATTATTGTATATAATCGCGCAACCATATATGATCAAGATGGCTTTAAAACTGATGCATATCTGTGTCTAAAAGACCACGAAAAAGCAGGTATTTTTAATGTAAAAACCAACCCAGAATCGATTTTTAGTTTCGGTAATGTTGCTTGGAATAAAGCATTTCGTCGCGCGTTTTTACATGAGAAAAAGTTATCGTTCGACAAAGGTTTACGACGTGCGCAGGATGCATTATTCACAAATTCCGCCATGGTTCTAGCCGATACTATTTCCGTGCTAGACCAAGTATTAGTGTATTATCGTATCGGCGACAACAACTCGTGGTTGACTATTAATAAATATCCCACCTCGGGAGTAGATTTTCTTAAAAAACTCCACGCTTTTTTGGTAGAAAAACAACTAGATGAGAAATTAAAACAACCATTCACAAACTTGGCGCTTAGCGACATAAACTTTAGTCTAGTCAGAATAGCGCCATTTCCAAGGGAATTTGCACGAATCTATCAAATTGTGCAACAAATTACCAAAGAATGGGAGCTAGATAAACATCCAAAATCGTATTATTCGAATCCATCGCTCTGCGAATTGGCGCAAAAAATTGCAACATTCGATAATGCCATGGAGATGCTAAGCGCAATTTATGCACACACTGCGCAGTATAATATGGATTGCGAGCAAGCAATTCGTTCGCAAACGGCCAGAATTGAACATCTTGAGACGGAGGTATCAAAACTGCAAACCGAACTCGATAGCTTTTTGTCTATCAAGAATACAACGCGTCGATTGTTGGGCAATATAAAGCGAAAGATTGGTTTTTAGGAAGTTTTTCGCGACAGTTTACATTTAATAGCATGCTTGAATGAATCTCTCGCGATTCTATTTGAAGAGCGGTCAATTAGTGCTAGAGCGAATATCTGTCGCCAGAAATCCTTTTTTCGTCCACGCGGGCGAAAAGCCCACGCCACCAGCGCAATGTTGCGATAAATTCGTCGTTTTATCTCAAGAGCTAGCTCAGGTTCGGCTTGTTGGTAATATTTCTTAATGTTGATTAGCTCGCTGCGTCGTAACACCGCGGGTGGATAGTTTTCCCAGAATAAATCACGAACTTTCTCGGCACATTCAATCATATATTGATTCTTGGTTTGGGTAATGCCATCCGGATTGACGCGAAAACGAAGGAGAGACTTTGTGACGCCGGCTATTTTGCCAACGGCCGTTAAACGAGTCCACAAATCATAATCCTCCACGGGGCCAGACTGGTCGCTATAACTGCCGACGGACATCACTGCTGACTTGCGCATCAACACCGTGCTATGACCAATCGGATTTGCGACATACATCAATCGTTTGATGTCCTCGCCACGAGTCGGAACGACTTCGCGGTACAAAAACTCACCGTCCTCATTCATAACTTCAAAACTTGAGCAGACCAAAACGATATTATCGTCGGATAGCATCACTTTCATTTCCTGCTCAATCTTCTTTGGAAAATTAACGTCATCAGAATCAATACGAGACAAGAAATCGCCGCGAGCCTCATTGATCCCGCGATTTAGCGCTGAGACTATGCCGCCGTTCTTTTTATTAATTATTTTTATGCGAGAATCAATTTTAGCAAATTCTCCCAGGATCTTTTTCGAGCTATCGGTTGAACCATCGTTAATAGCTACAATTTCTAAATTCTGGTATGTTTGATTAATTACACTGTACAAAGTTTCGCGAAGATGTTTTTCGCCGTTATAAACCGGCAACAGAACCGAAACCAAAGGCTGATCACTCTTCGTCATTTCCAGTATCTTATCACATTTTTGTTTAATAACCAATAATTTTTAAGTACTCGGCAACACTTTTGTTATAGGAATCTCGCGAGAAATCTCGTTTCACTATCGCCGTGGCTGCGTTAGCTAAATTGGCTCGCAATTTACTGTCGCGTAGTTTTTCGAGTGCTTCCGCGTATGATTCGACATCGGTCGGGTTTGATATGAGTAAGCCACTTTTATTGTTGATGATGAAGTCAGGAACGCCGCCAACTGCTGATGCAACGACGGGCAAGCCGACTTGAATTGCCTCTAGAGGTGCGTTTGGCGTGCCATCAGCATTAGAAGTATAGAGGTAGACGTCGTAATCACTAGTCGGTAGAGAAGCTAGCCCGTCCTGGAAATCGCCGCGATACCGGACGTTGGCGGGTAATTTCGATAGTAATCTGTTGTATTGTCGATCATGGTAGCCGTACATATCAATATCAGCAAAATTAGATACCAAACCAGCTATTTCGGGTACCAGCTCAGGCAACTTCTCAGGCGCAATTCGCGCCGCCCAGAGAACTTTTAGGCGCGTTTTGTCCCCCGGCGTTTCATGTTTGGCCGGTAGTGATTTATTGAAATCAATCGGCTGACGCATCAAGTATAATTTTTTAGCATCAAAACCATATTCTTGTTGCCACGCCTTAAGAGTCGCTTGGTTATCCGATGTTGCCAATGTAAGAAGATCATAGACTCGAGGCACAAATTTATCAGTGTAACCGATATATTGACCATCTGATCCAAAAGTTCGTCCAAATGACGTGGCGATGACGGTTTTATTGCTGGTTTTGATATAGGATCGATGACTTTCGACAAAATCATACCCAAACTTTGAATTCACAATATGAATATGTGTCACGCCAGAATTTTCAATCAGATGCTCGATCACGCGATTTTTTACCGCTTCGTGAGCCGTGCAGGCTAGATTACCAAAGTCGATAAAATCAATCTTGTCATCTAGATATGACGCATAGGCGTTATTATTCGGCAGGGTGGCAATTACTAATAAGCGTTTGGATTTTTTGGTTTTTTGGATTCTGTTAACAAGTTCGATGACATATTTGTCTGCACCACCGACCATGAGCCACGGCACAAACAACAGATAGTCGTAATGGTTGTACTTCAGTTTATCCACGATAGCCTTGTAAAGGGCGCCAGCTTGTTGATGCTCAGTAGAAATCGCCGGATGCCAACGAATTGATCGCGGGCCATGTGATGGCGCTGTGATTGTCGCGTCTAGGCTGTGGATGTCACGCCACTCATTAGCTAGCCACCGCGGAATTTTATCGATCTTCTGGTTGAGTTGTTTTTGACGCAACTTACCTAGTGATTTTGCTAAGTATTCATATGATAATGGCAGCCTTACTTTGACCGTGTGCTTGATTCTATTTTTAATGCTGGGCGCATGTTGGTTGAGCGCATCCATGAAAGCTGGTTTTAATGAGCGGATATAACTAGGCGACAGAAGAGCATTCTTGCGTAAAACTGACATGCTCGAGGTATGACGCAACCATTGGCCGGTTGAATTTCGGCGTCGCACGAAAATGGCAGTTTCTGGGATCAAGATTTGTTTTATGCCCAAATATAGCAGAGTGTTATTTAACCACCAATCTTCATAACCAAAGCCGGGCGAGTTAGCCGGATAAGGGTTTTCGAGCAGCAAACTTCGCGGTGCCACAATTACAACATTCCAGCGGTTAGACCAAACTGACAGCAGGGCATCCTGACTCGGGCTGGTGCTACGATATTTTTCGACGACAACATCAATGTCGCCAAACTCGATCGTAAATTCTGAGTGAGCCACGGCCGAGTTCTTGGGCTGTTTCCCCAGGGCATCGAGAGCATTCTTTAGCCAATTCCCACTCATTAAATCGTCAGCATCAATTATCGCGACATATCGCCCCAGCGCTTTTTTTACGGCAAAGTTTCGCGACAGCCCAGCATCGCCAAAATGATTTGTAAAGCTCCGGATGTCTTTTAGAAAACCCTTTTTGTTAGACGTAACATAATTTATTGTAGCATCGCTAGGATTATCGAGATGCAAAATAATTTCGCTCGTATATTTCCCCTCGAGAGCTTCAATGGCGCGCTGGACGCTCATAATAGTCTTGTGGGCTAAAATTCCTTCGGCGTGTGCAGTTATGATAACTGATATATCAACTTTTCTATCGGTCATGGCTAACGAATATTTTACCACATTTTAATCAACACCCGGCTTGCTTGGAGGGTGTCGTCGTTTAGAAAATTTCGCGTCAATTTACAACCCAAATTAATTTTCGTTAAATAAATCGCGCGTGAAAACTTTAGCACGCGCGTCGTCAATTTCTGTGTGAAAGCGGTTTGCTAAAATTATATCCGCGCTCTTTTTAAATTCTTTCAAATCGGCCTTTATAGCCCAACCATTGATTGACTCTTCGCGCGCCATTGGTTCGTAAATAGTAATCCGAACATCATGCGCATCGAGAATTTTCAGAACGCCAAAAATGGCACTTTCACGAAAATTATCACTGTCGCTTTTCATGGCTAATCGATATACGCCAACAGTTTTGGGTTTGAGATCTAAAACTTTTTTGGCAATTGTTTGTTTACGAACTGAGTTGGAATCAACAATCGCCTGCATCATTACACTCGGCACACCGCGAAAATCCGCTAAGAGTTGCTTAGTGTCCTTTGGTAGACAATAGCCACCATAACCAAACGACGGATTGTTGTAGAAATTACCGCAGCGCGGATCAGCGCTAACGCCCGCAATGATTTGAGCAGAATTGAGATTTCTTAGCATGGCATAGCTGTCGAGCTCATTAAAGAACGCCACTCGCATTGCTAGGTAAGTATTCGAAAAAAGTTTAATTGCTTCAGCCTCGGTTGGATCAGTCAAAATAACCGTCGGTTGATTGTGCGCGGCCGCGGTGAATAATTGCGCGATTTTTTGCCCGCGCTCGGAATTCTCGCCAATGACCACACGCGATGGATTGAGGCAATCGTAAAGCGCGTGACCTTCGCGCAAAAACTCCGGCGAAAAGATAATTTGCGGTGCAGCAAACCTGGCACGAGCCTTTTCGACGTATCCAACGGGTATGGTAGATTTAATCAAGATCGGTGCAGAATTGTTAAATTGCAAAATCTGCGCGATGACACTCTCGATCGACGAAGTATCGAATTTGCCGGTTCTGTCGTCGTAGTTGGTTGGTGTAGCGATCAAAAAGAGCTCCGCTTCGCGGGCGACCTTCGTGGTTAGTGTAGCAGTGAACTTGGCCGTTGAAGTTTCGAGAGACTCGACGATTTCCGCGTCTTTTAACGGTGATTTTCTTGCGCGCAACATCTTCATTCGCGCTGTATTAATGTCAATTCCCACAACTTGATTTTTTGTTGCCAGCAGCAGCGCGTTAGCGAGGCCGACATAACCTAGACCAAAAACCACAATTTTCATGCGACAATTTTAACACTTTTTAAACAGAAATCACAGACTTTCTCGGGCGGCTCGCAATCGGCCAGCGTGGTTTATGGCAGGATCTCCAACGTCACCCGCCTCACCATACTGGAATTCTCTGCCACTGGCAAAGACTCATTCCAAACACCACTATCATTGCGCGTAGACACAAAGAACGTCCATTTGCCGGCTGTATCT
>Ga0123356_10002434_pt1 | contig 19908 bp, 17 predicted proteins | sample TergutEmb28metaG_2_FD_92546 | JGI IMG/M metagenome (GOLD analysis project Ga0123356, IMG submission 92546) | Embiratermes neotenicus P3 segment gut microbial communities from Petit-Saut dam, French Guiana - Emb289 P3 | ecosystem: Host-associated > Arthropoda: Insects > Digestive system > Gut ... | reverse complement strand
ACAACCATCGGACGCGGCGGCTCAGACACGACAGCGGTGGCATTGGCTGTAGCTCTGAATGCGGATATCTGCCGGATCTATACCGATGTTGAAGGGATTTTTACCGGTGATCCGAATAAGGTATCGGGAGCGATAAAACTGGATGAGATAACATACGATGAAATGATAGAGCTTGCAACGCTTGGCGCTCAGGTTTTACATAACCGGTCGGTCGAAATGGCAAAACGATACGGGGTAAAAATCGAGGTTCTGTCAAGTCTTGTCAGAGTGCCGGGAACAATAGTTAAGGGGGTAACAAAGGTGGAGCATACAAAAATAAGCGGCGTGGCAAAGGATTCTGATATAGCGCGGATCGCGCTTGTCGGAGTAGCAGACGAGCCGGGTGTCGCATTTAAGATTTTCAGAGTGATCGCAAATGCTAAAATAAACATTGACATCATTCTGCAATCCATTGGACGCAACAATACGAATGATATCAGCTTTACAATCAAACGCAGCGATATGGAAAATGCGGTCGAGATCCTTGAGGAAAACAAAAGCATGATTGGCTACACCGAAATAAAGACAGACGATAAAATCGCAAAAGTAAGTGTCGTCGGAGCAGGTATGATGTCGGCCCCGGGTGTTGCGGCAATGATGTTTGAAGCGTTGTATGATGCGAAAATAAACATCGGTATGATTTCTACGAGTGAGATCAAAATCTCTGTTCTCGTTGATGAAAATGATGCCGATCGATCGGTCTCGGCGATACACGCAAAGTTTTTTGGCGCGTAAAAATCGTGGTTTATTAAAAAAACCTTGACAGATGGTGCTTTGTTGCATAGAATTACTGTGATTGAGATAAATGCAAACACGGAATTCCTTGATTATTTTTGACGATTTGTTCACCGGGAGGTTAGTTGCATGCGCGATAAGCGAAATGAAAGCAAAATAAAAGCTATGCTGGAACGCACGGGCGTTATACGTAAGGTCGATGAGTCACATGATGTTGACCTGATACAAACCGATTCCGACATCAGACCTTCTTTTAATACACCGGATGATGCTGTAAAAGTCACTCCTGCTGCACGACAGCCTATCCCCGGAATGCCAACCCCGGTTTTCCCGACAGAGAAACCTGCAGAACCAATACGCGAGCATCTTAAGAGCGAAGAAGATCTTGAAGCTGAATTAGCAAGGAGTGTGGAAATACCTATGTATGAAGAAGATTATGAAGAAATCTCTGAAGAATTTGCTTCCGTGGTGACAACCCCCGACCCGTATGCTTATGAACCTGTTGAGCATGTTGAACCGGCAGCACCACCTCCTGCACCGGCAGCACCGCCTCCTGCACCGGTAAGTACATACAGCCGTGAACCGGTTTATGAAGTATCGTCTTTAGCTTCATCGATGTCAATGGATAGAGAAGTCTCTTCCGAAAACTATACCGACAGATTCCTCAATACCGATGAACTGTACGATGCTCTTGCTCTTCGATCAAAGAAACAGGATACTATCTATCTTATTGAAGAATATTTACAGACACTCCCGGATTCTCTTCCGGATTCATCACGGCGCGATATCGTAAGCAAGCTGCTTGCTGCTTCGGGTTTTGATTATGATTTGCTTATGGGCGACGGAGTTCTGCGCGTAAAAATGCTCAAGGAATATGCCGAGAGATTTGCCCGTCACACAGACGATTATATCGCCGCACGCCAGGCAGAGCTTGACGAGCTGGATCAACAGATCATCCGCACCCGCAGGCTCATTGAAAACCGCAAGGAATTGCATAAAAAGCAGTTCTTCTCGATCGAAGCGGAAGCCCAGCGTTTGAAAGAAGTCTTGACATTTATTTCAGGGTGATGATCGACTGATACAGAGAATTTAATGCATTCTCCGGGTGTCATAATAATAAGATTCGTTTGTCTCTAAAAATGAGAAAATACGACGTGAAGAGTTAACACTTCACGTTGTATGTTTCAGACCGTATTGTACCATCGGGATGAGAGGAGGTGACTGCAGAAATGAAAGGTTACGAAGTTACAGATCGCGGTAAGATAATTATTATTACTCTTATTATAGCTATAATCGTAATACCGGCAGCAGTCATCATTTCCAGAATCTCTAACAGCCCTCGTCCTCCTGATGATAACGGTCATCAAATTGCACAGCAGTCGCCTGACAATACGGCTCCGGTGGTTACGGAAAGTCCGCCTCCGGTTGAGCCTGACGATCCTCCGGAAGCCGGCAACGGTGAACAGGGTTCCTTTGATCCGCCTGTCGAACCTCCTGACGATCCTGATGACCCCGACGACCCGGACGATCAAGATGATTCCGGGCAGCAGACTGAGCCCGAGCCGCCTGAGATCGGACCGGTTGGCATCAACCTATATGCAGGAACCATGGAATTCATGTTTGCTCCTGAGCTGCAGGATGCTCTGGATGATGATACCTTCGAAATGCTTGGTGAATTTATCACTTCTCCAAGAAATACTAGAAATTCAAAAATCCTGGTTGAAATACCTTTTTTACCGGCAGAAGAAACTACAACGATCACATCTGTGATAACTGATGCGTTCTCTCAATATGGAATATCGCGGAGAGATCTGTCATTTGAAACGTACCATTCGGATTCGATCGGCGATTCTTTCGGTATAATGTTGTTATTCATTGAACCTTCAAGTCAGAAATGACCGGCAGGAGCTGTTCGAATTGCATTCCTCGCGACGCTTTTACGAGAATTGCGTCGCCTTTTTTTATTTGCTTCGGGATATCGTCAATAAGCTCTGTTTTATCTGCGTAATAACTCGCATTAGTACCGCCTGCAGTTATATAGCCGTCATATATATCGCGAGACAGGTCTCCCTGACACAGGAGCACATCTATTCCGCACTGCGCTGCAAACCCACCGACTTCGATATGCATTTGCTTTGAGTGTTCTCCGAGATTAAACATATCTCCAAGTATCGCAACATGCCGCCCCGGGAGTGCAGAGATCGATGTTAGAGCTGCGATGACCGAGTTCGGGTTTGCATTATAACAATCATCAATAAGAATTATTTCCCCGGTGTTTATTATCCTTGATCTGCCTTCAACGGGTGAATATGACATGAATCCTTTTCTTATCTCTTCATCTGTTAATCCAAGCAGGTGTGCCACGATGACGGCAGCAGGTGCAAGTGTTGCAAGATGACTTCCGTAAGCGGGGAGTCTTGCGTTAAACCGGCTTTTTTCGCTGATGATGCCAAAATCTACAGCGTTGATCCCGTCTGCTTTAATATTTACTGCACGTACATCGTTGTGATCTTTTAAGCCAAATGTTATTTTACGCATTTTCGGGTCATATCCCGTCAGCAGCTCATCATCACCATTAAGAACCGCAATGCCTGCAGGTTTCATATATGCAAATGCTTCTGTCTTTGCTCGCAGTACTCCGTGCAGATCCCCGAGCTCCAGAATGTGCGAGTAGCCGATCCTTGTAATGACAAATATATCGGGACGCACCATCTGCGCCAGGACCGACATATCACCAAAGTCCCGTATACCCATTTCAATGACAGCAGCTTCATGGTTTTCATCAAGCGAGAGGAGTGTCAGAGGTACGCCCAGTTCGTTATTCATGTTCATTTCCGTTTTTAGAACACATAGCTTTGCTTCAAGGACTGCCGCAATGATTTCCTTAACTGTTGTTTTCCCAACGCTGCCGGTTATGCCTATGACCGGTATGTCAAAGAGGCTTCTGTAATATGTGCCAAGCGCCATTATCGATTTAAGTGTAGACTCAACTATTACATACGGTCCTTTTGCATCCGGGATCGTCTTTTCTGCAAGACAACAAGCTGCTCCGGCTTCGAATGCTTTGTTTGCAAAAGAGTGTCCGTCAACGTTTTCACCTTGAATGCATACAAATAGATTCCCCGGTTTTACATCATGATCATTGCGAACAGCACCTTTAACGGAGATATTCCTATCAGCGTCACTCCCAACATATTTACCACCGGTGATCTCTGCAATTTTCTGCGGCGTTAAGGTTTTCATATTTTCACCATCCCGAAATAGAGTTTACACTATTGTCGCCTTTTCTTCAAGTGTGACAGGGGGACGGGGGTTTTGTCATGCAAGTGTGACGGGGGACGGGGGTTTTGTCATGGGTTAAGAATGCGAAATATGTGTTGACAACTTATATGTTCACACATTATAATGATTCGTGCTCGTTAAAATGACAAGCTTATGGCGGCATAGCTCAGATGGCTAGAGCATACGGTTCATACCCGTAGTGTCACTGGTTCAATTCCAGTTGCCGCTACCACTGCGTCTTGTGAACAAGACACGGAAGAATGTCTACATTCTTTCAAACTCTCGCAAGTATTGTGCTACACGTGGCCCGTTGGTCAAGCGGTTAAGACTCCGGCCTTTCACGCCGGCAACAGGGGTTCGAGTCCCCTACGGGTCACCAGTGTCTCGCAAGCGAGACACAAGGAAAATGGATCCCATTTTCTGCAGGATTTTAAAGTGAAACCCGGAAAGAATACATGCGTTCTCTGTAAGAATAACCCTCAGGAATGGTTTTGTCTTGAGGGTTTTATATTAAGAAAAGGAGCTGATTGCTTTGAGAGGTTATGATCTTGTTGCCGGGAAAGAGTTTTTCTCGGATGTTCCTGCTCTTTGTGATGAGTCGAGGATCGTTGTTATTTGTAACTATGATGAGCTTTACACTTTGCTTGATGTTTTTGGCTGGGATAAAGATACTGTAGATGAGTGTACAAACCTTGATGAGAAGATACGGTTTACTAACTACGACGGGTATGATTTTATTAGTATGCTTTATGCGGAGGATGAAAGTGAAAAGATGATACAGCGTGAGGTCAATATATTCTTTTCCGATAAGTATCTGACTCTGGTATTGCCGGAAGCACCCGGTGATGACCTTTCAAAGCTTGCCGACAGATTACTGGCAGCTTGTCCGTTGTCTATTTCACGGCCTGCTCCTTTGATTCATCTGTATTATTTAGTCTTCGATAATATAGCATCGTTTTACACAGATTCTCTTGAAGAGCTTGAAAATACCATCGAGGCTATGGCGGTAACTCTTGAAATGGATCCCGATAAGGAGCAGCTCTTTGAAGTTGTAGAACTGCGAAAAACATCATATACATATAAGAAGCTATTGCGTGCACTTTCATATGTCGGAGACCAGGTTTTACTGGATGATAATAAGTTTCTGGTAGAATCTACGCTTCGGCACTTCCGCGATGTAGATACAAGACTTGCCAAGCTTTACGATTTTGCTGACAGCCTTTATGCGATGTCAAACGATCTGCTTAACTTGTATGACAGTAAAGCTTCAGCGCAAATGAATGAAACTGTAAAAAAGCTGACCATCCTGACACTATTTTTTGGACCGCCAACCGTAATAGCCGGTATTTACGGTATGAACTTCATAAGAATGCCCGAACTTGAATGGGAACTAGGCTATCCGATCGTTATAGCATTTATGCTGCTTGTAAGCACTGTGATATATTTAATTCTAAAAAAGAAAAAATGGCTCTAATATGGAAGGAATGTGTATATGATCGATACGATAATGTTTGATTTGGATGGTACACTGGTCCGTTTTATTCAGGACGATTTTCTTGATACTTACTTTAAAGAGCTTAGCAAGGTTTTTGTCCGGCTTGGTCTTGATGCCGAAAAAGCTTGTAAGGGGGTTTGGGTCGGGACGAAAGCGATGGTGCTCAATGACGGGGCTGAGCTTAATATACGCAGGTTCTGGGATGCTTTTTCCGATTTTATGGGTATTGAGGGCGAGCAGTTGAAGGCAACTGAAGCCGCATGTGATGATTTTTACTCGAACGATTTTAATATTGCCAAATCTGTGGTCAAACACAGTGATATACCGGCAAGACTGGTGCGTGCTATGGCGGATAAGGGGTACACAATCGTTCTTGCGACAAATCCGTTATTCCCGCCGTGTGCCGTTGATTCAAGGCTCGGGTGGATCGAGCTTCATCGTGATGATTTCAAGCTTATCACACATTATGAAAACAGCTCATTCTGTAAACCGAATCCGGATTACTACCGGGAAGTACTCTCAAAGATTGGTAAAGAACCGGAGCAGTGTATAATGGTCGGGAACAATCCGGCTGAAGATATGTGTGCGAGCCGGCTGGGTATGGAGGTTTTTCTGGTTACTGATTTCATGGAGAATGAAGCCGGTGTTGATATCTCTGAGTTCCGGCGCGGGACTATTGAGGAACTGGAAGAATTTTTAATGGCGTTTCCGGAGATAGAAAGAAAATGAAAATTGGTCTTGTTGGTTTAAATCAAACAGGGAAAACCGCTCTGTTCAGTTTGCTTACCGGCAGAGATGAGGGTGCAAGTCTTTCGGGCGGAAAAGGCTCTGCTAATATTGGCACATGCATAGTTCCCGATGAACGTGTTGATTTTCTTTCTGATTTATATAAGCCTAAGAAAACAACATATGCTAAAATCGAACTTACCGATATTGCCGGTTTTTCAACTTCTAGTGACGGACACAACTCGGGTGCTGCCCGCTTTCTTAATGATGTACGCCCTTGCGATGCCATAGTCCATGTCTTACGTGCATTTGAATCAGACGCCGTGATCCATGATTCAGACAGTATCGATCCGGTCCGCGATCTTGAGGCAGTTGAAACGGAAATGCTTTTTGCCGATTTGGAAATGATCGAAAAACGAATCAGCAGGATCAGAGCGGGAAAGAAGGTAACGAAGGAGCACGAAACAGAGATCGCACTTTTGGAACGATGCTTCGATTGGCTGGAAAATGGCGGTTCTATCCTTGATATGGATCTATCCGTGCAAGAGCGTGTTTTTACCCGCAGTTTTGCTTTTTTAACAGAAAAACCAAGACTCGCTGTAATAAACCTCGATGAAGCTCAGTGGGAATCTAAATCATTCCCTAATCAAAAAGGACTTCGCACTTTGTGTGCAAAGCTTAGTATCCCTCTTCTGGAGTTATGTGTTGAAATGGAGCTGGAGATCAGCCGTTTACCGCCGGATGAAAAGCAGTTCTTTCTCACCGATATGGGGATCACACAATCAGGGCTTGCTATTCTGGCAAAGGCAGCTTACAGTTTATTGGGTTTGATTTCCTTCCTGACGGTCGGCGATGATGAAGTGCGTGCATGGACGATCGATAAAGGAACAATAGCAAGAACTGCTGCCGGTAAGATCCACACAGATATAGAACGCGGGTTTATCCGTGCCGAGGTGGTTAAATATAAGAATCTCCAAGAGCTCGGTTCTATGCCAAGCGTCAAGGAGAAGGGTCTTTTCCGCCTCGAAGGCAAGGAGTATAAGGTCGAAGACGGTGATATAATCAATTTCAGGTTTAATGTTTAGTGCCAGAATCTTTCGACATAGTTTGAGCCGTCGCCTATGTATTGCGCTATGGCAGCTGATGTTCCGCTTGCGGCAAAGGTCGGATCCATCAATTTCCACGTCGAACCGTCGAAGAATATTATATCGTCGAGCCATCCGTCTTTTTCGCTGTATACGCTGATCCATGCATGATAAACGTCTCCTGTATACCCGATGACCAGTCTGGTCGGGATTCTCTGGCTGCGCAGCATTGCTGTCATAAGTGCGGCATAATCAAAGCATATACCTTTCCCGCTTGCCAGGACTCTGTCAATATCCGGCAAATAGCCAATTTGAACGGTCTCTGCTAATTGCACATCATAAACAATATTTGTTATGACAAAGTGATATATCGCTCCGACTTTCCCCATAAATTCGTCTGTGCCGGCAACAAGTTCTGCGGCCTTCGTGACCGCTTTACTGTCTTGATCAAAATTCACAAACTGGTTTGGACGCAAGAATGGTGCAAACTCATCAACAAGTATTACATCTATGGTCATAGACAGAACCATTGAGTACCTTGAACCATCAACCTGTTTAAAAACCCCTATTTCGTAAACCCCGCTTCCGACAGACAGCGGGAAAACTTCAAACCCTTGATTTGGTTGAAGCACGTATTGATACTGCATTTCATTGGGTCCGGTGATCAATATTTTTACTTTCATATCCGTGGCTTCAACATATTTTGCCATAATATAACCGTCTTGCTTGTTTGAAAAATCCACTATCGCCTGACCGTTCTCCTCTACAGATATTCCGGAGGCGGTCGGGATCAAGATATCAGGAACTTCGACGATAGGCCTTTCCATGGGTGCATAGTCCGGAATATCCTCTTCTGTATGCGAAGGTTGTGGAGTATCCGCGCTGGTGGTATTATTGCCGGGGTTTGCTGCGGTGCTTCCGCTGCCGGTCGTACCTAAGCCTATACTGTCACAGCCGGTTAATGTGAGTAAGGAAAATAACCCCAGTATAATAATGATCAGCACTAGAAAGACTCTTATATTTTTCATTCCGGGGTCACCTCCTTCCACACTTTCACCAAATATTCTCTCATATCACTCAAATAATGTCAAGAGTATTCACAGATTATTGACATATTTTTAAAAATGTGACATTTTCGGAGATTCTCCCGAAATCCGCAAAATAAGTTGACAGGCACATACACGTGTTATATAATTCATTTCTGCGTAAAAATGCTCTGTACGAAAGGATTGTACTTAAATCATGTTAAGAACATATCAGCCAAAGAAAAGAAAACGCGCCAAGGAACACGGTTTCCGTAAAAGAATGTCGACCAGAAGCGGACGTAAGGTCCTGGCACGCCGTCGTCTGAAAGGCCGCGCAAAATTATCTGCGTAAGATGAAGTTTACCACATCGCTGACTAAGAATTATGAATTCAGGCGGCTGTATAATAAGGGTAAAAGTGCTGCTTCAAAGTATGTCGTTGTTTATTGTATTCGTAACAACAGTTTTCGAAATGCCGGATACGGTAAAAACAATGGTTCTGAAAACCGGCTTGGGATAACTGTTAGCACAAAACTTGGGGGAGCTGTGCAGCGAAACCGCATACGGCGCCGCCTCAAGGAGGTATACCGTTTAAACGAGTCTTCTCTGCGTAAAGGGTACAGCATAGTACTTGTTGCACGGCAGGGAAGCCGGTATGCCGAATGGAACGAGCTTACATCATCTGTTCTGTCACTTTTTAATAAGCTTGGACTGATGATGGTCAGCGAAAACGTAAATAACAATGCTGCCAATGCCGCCAATGCCAATTGAAGTACTGTGAGTGATCAAACTGCAATGCAACCGGCGGGAGAAAACACGAAATGAAACGTGTGCTTATTGCCCTCGTACGATTTTATAGAAAGCATCTGTCAACACCCTCGATCCCGAAGTGCAGGTTTTTTCCAACCTGTTCACTATATGCGCTTGAAGCTCTTGAGAGGTATGGTGCTCTGAAAGGCAGCCGGCTTGCACTCAAGCGTTTTTTCAAGTGTCATCCATTCCACAAGGGTGGCTATGATCCTGTACCTTAGCTTCATTTCATAAAATGATCATTATACCGGCAAACAATGTAATACAAATGCTTTCTGCCGGTAAGTATATAGGAGTTGCTACATATGGACTGTATGAGAATGTTTGAGCCGATAGCTGTGCCATTCGGTTGGCTGCTGATGGTTCTTTATGACTTTGTTTATAACTATGGTCTGGCATTGTTACTTGTTGCTGTTATCGTAAAGGTTGTATTGCTGCCGTTCCAGATGAAAGGTAAGCGAGGTCAGCTTAAGCAGGCGCGCCTGCAACCGAGAATTCAAGAGTTGCAAAAAAAGCATGGAGCTAATAAGCAAAAACTCAACGAGGAAATGGCAAAGCTTTATAAAGAAGAGGGCATAAACCCCGCATCCGGCTGTTTGTGGAGCTTCATACAGATGCCGATCATGATAGCTCTTTTCGTTGCAATACGGCAGCCTCTGACCCTTATGATGGGTGTTGCGCCTGATCTTTTTGCCAGAGTTGACGGAGTAAACGGAAAAATATTACAAGTACTCGAAGAAGCGGGTGTAACATATACAGATGAGGTTTTACAAGGCTTCTACGCACAGATCAACATCGCACACGACGTCAGCAGATACTGGGAGCATTTTGAAAGCCTGATACCACCCATCGAAAGACTTCAAAACATATCCTTTTATCTCGGTCCGATCGACCTGTCACAGATTCCGCAATGGCAGGTTTGGAATTTTGAATGGAGCAACGGTGCTGTCCTTCTTCCGACACTGCTTCTGTTCTTGCTGCCGGTTCTTTCCAGCGGAGCTCAGTTCGTATCGATGCATATAATGCGTAAAATGAATGTTTCGGGCACGCCTGAAGCTGCCGGCGGTACAATGGGTACTGTGTTGAAATTTATGCCTTTGATGTCGCTCTGGTTTGGTTTTATCCTCCCCGCAGCACTCAGCTTTTACTGGACGATCGGAACCGTTTTACAAATCGGGCAGGATATCTGGTTAACAAAGAAATACACTAAAATCCTCGACGAAGAGGACGCCGTGAAAGCAGTAGCCAGAAAAGCAAAGGAAGCTGAAATCGAGTCCAAGCGCTTGGAAACAGAGCGTAAAAAAGCTGACGGGCTGGTTGAGCGTAATACAAACACTTCAAAGCGTAAGAAGAAAAAGAGTAATAAACAGGGGCAGCGTGAAAAAGCTGCCGAGTGGGAAAAGAAAAACGCACCTGCTGTTGTTGTATCGGATGAGAAAAATGAGCCGGGCAGAGTCGGAAACAGACGATATGCGCGAGGTCGTGCATATGATCCCGACAGATTCTCCGGAGAAGCAGATGAAGAAGCTGTTGAATCTGTTGATGAGATCGATGAAATCGATGAAATCGAAATCATCGAAGATATAGATGATTTTGAAAAAACCGCTGTGATCTTCGAAGATGAAGAGGACTTCGAAGAAGATGAGGATTATGAAGACGACATCGTTGACGAAGATGATGAGGACGATAGCGATGATTCCTTACTTGTCTTCGAGGATGACGACGATAGCGAAGACGAAGACGATGATGACGACGATGAGGACGAATATGAAGATGACGATGATGAGGATTTAGATAACGACTTCGAGGATGAAGATGACGAGGACTTCGAAGACGATGACGAAGACGACAACGATGACGACGACGACGATGATACAGTGCTTCTTTGTCCGGAAAATTTGAAACAAAGCGGTTTGATTAAAATTATTAGTCCTTAATCCGCATGGATCTATAGGACTTTATGCCTCGTTTGCGAGGTATAATGATCGGAGAGAAAATATGCAAAAATCAATAGAAGTGCAAGGTCGCACAGAGGATGAAGCCATTGAAACGGCTTTGGAGCAACTCGGTATGGCACGTGACGACGTGTCTGTAGAGATCGTAGAACAGGCAAGAACAGGGTTTTTGGGTCTAAAAAACACCCCCGCAGTGGTTAAGGTCATTTATGAAGCAAAGGAAGAGCGGACTGAACAGGTAGATTCTTTCCTGACCGGACTTTTCGAACGCATGGACATCGAGGTCGGTCTGGATATAACTGAAGCGGATGGTTCGATCAATGTTATCCTTACGGGCAAAGACCCCGGCGCACTTATCGGCCGCCGCGGAGAAACGCTCGATGCGATCCAGCATTTGACTAACTATGTCGTGAACCGCAGTGTTTCCGGTCGAGTCAGGATCAATCTGGATGCCGAGAACTACAGACAAAGAAGAAATGAAGCTCTTGAAAGTCTTGCCACAAGGACCGCAAGCAAAGTCATCAAGTACCGCCGCAATATGACTCTGGACCCGATGAATGCATACGAGCGTCACGTCATTCACACAGCACTTCAGGAGCACAAGAGTGTTTCGACATTTTCAGTCGGAAGTGAACCAAACAGACGGGTCGTGGTTGCATTCGGGGATAGTGGTGATAGTACCCAGCGCTCAGAATCGCCTCAATACCGCGAGTGGCGCTAAATTAATAACATGAGCCGGGTTCGTTTAGTTGTGCCCGGCTCTTTGTAAAATCAACTTCTATCAATATTAAACTTAGGAGGGTCACTATGGTATTCGACAAAATGAAAGAGGTTCTGGCAGAACAATTTGACGTAGATCCCGAGGAGATCACAAGAGACACCGATCTGATGAATGATTTAGGCGCAGATTCTTTAGATCTGGTTGAGCTCATAATGACTCTTGAGGAAGAGTACGGTATAAGTGCGACCGACGAATCTGTATACGAATATAAAACAGTCGGCGAAATCTCGGATTATATCGAAACGCTGGTGAAGTAACGTGAAAAAGCACGGATTGAATGAACTTAGAGAGCTGTTTCTGGCTTTTTTCGAAGAAAAAGGTCATCTAAGGCTGCCTAGTTTCCCGCTCATCCCGCAAAACGACGCTTCCCTGCTGCTGATAAATTCGGGTATGGCACCTATGAAACCGTGGTTTACAGGCGAACACGAACCACCGCGCAAGCGTGTCTGCACATGTCAAAAATGCATCCGCACCAGTGATATCGATCATGTCGGCAAAACCGCACGGCATGGTTCATATTTTGAAATGCTTGGCAACTTCTCATTCGGCGATTATTTTAAGCATGATGCGATCGTTTGGTGCTGGGAGTTCCTTACAGATACAAGATGGGTGGGTTTGGATCCGGATCTTCTTTATCCTTCCGTATATCTTGAGGATGACGAAGCATTCAATATATGGACTGATGTTGTCGGTATTGCACCCGAACGAATGACAAGACTCGGCAAGGAAGATAACTTCTGGGATCACGGCAGCGGTCCGTGCGGTCCGTGTTCGGAAGTCTATTTTGATCGTGGTGTTGAGCATAGCTGCGGAAGCCCGACCTGTTCACCCGGATGCGACTGCGACCGCTATGTTGAGATTTGGAATAATGTATTTACACAATACGACAATGACGGAGCAGGCAATTACTCCGAACTCAGTCAGAAAAATATCGACACCGGCATGGGGCTTGAACGACTGGCATGTGTCTGTCAGGGCGTAGGCGGTATGTTTGAGGTCGATACCATAGTCAGTATTATCGATAAAGTGTCTGAAATCAGTGGCATCGTTTATGGAGAAAAGTTGGAGTCTGATGTATCCATAAGGATCATCACCGATCACTCCCGTGCAGCAACAATGATGATTTGTGACGGAGTCCTGCCCTCAAACGAAGGACGCGGTTACGTCTTGCGCCGTTTGTTGCGTCGTGCGGCAAGACACGGCAAATTGCTTGGTATCGAAGGCGGGTTTATCAATGAAGTCAGTGCAGTTGTTATAGAGCATAATAAAGATGCGTACCCCGACCTGATCGAGAAAACCGGGTTTATCCATCGTGTGATTCAAGTTGAAGAAGAAAATTTCGGAAAAACCATCGATTCGGGAACCGCGATGCTGACCGGACTAATTGATTCTCTTAAAGCACAAGGTTCAACTGTACTGTCCGGCGAAGATGCGTTTAAACTATACGATACATACGGATTCCCGCTTGACTTAACAGTTGATATGCTCTCCGAGTTTGGTATGTCCGTTGATACCGGATCGTTCGATGAGCAAATGGAGGCGCAGAAAGCGCGTGCCAGAAAAGCTCGTGAAGCAATGGGTGATTTAGCATGGGCAGGGATCGAACTGGGGTTGGATAACACCCCTACGGAATTTATAGGCTATGAAACGTTGAGCGAAACCGGTACTATCCTTGCGATAATAACTCAAGGCGAGATCAGCTCCTCTATACGTGAGGGTGATGAAGGGATCATAGTTCTTGATAAAACACCTTTTTATGCAGAAAAAGGCGGACAGTCTTCTGATTTTGGTATTATAACCCGTGGTGACGGGGATCACGTCTTTGAAGTAACGAGTGTACAGGAAAGCAAAGGTGAGAAATTCCTGCATTATGGTAAAGTACAAACAGGTGAGTTCTCTGTAGATGACCGGGTAACCGCAAATGTATGTATCCCCCGCCGCAATGCAATCATGCGCGCACATACTGCAACACACGTAATGCATGAAGCACTGCGTTCAATACTCGGCGATCATGTCAATCAAGCAGGCTCTCTGGTAGAACCTGACAAACTTAGATTTGACTTCACACACTTCTCCGCATTAACAAAAGAAGAGCTTCTGGGAATAGAACGTTTCGTAAATGATGCGATTTTAGAGGGTCACAATGTATCCATATCTGAAATGTCCATTGACGAAGCAAAAAAACGCGGCGCGACTGCGCTTTTCGGTGAAAAGTACGGGGATACCGTCCGCGTAGTCACGATGGGTCCTTCAATAGAACTGTGCGGCGGCACACACCTGGATAACACCGCAAAAGCGGGGGCTTTTTCAATTCTTTCCGAATTTTCCGTAGCCTCCGGGGTACGCCGTATAGAAGCAATAACCGGAAACGCAACATTGGATCTGCTTAATTCCTCCCGTGCGTATTTATCACAGCTTGCCGGACTGGTCAAAGCTAATGCACCTGAAGAGATAGCAGGAAAGCTCGAACAGAATCTGACTATATTGCGAGAGTTGCGGTCTAAACTTGACTCCGCAATATCAAAAGAATCAGATGGTGAAGCCCGAAGGATCCTGACAGGTGCGCGGGATATCGGCGGTCTGAAGGTTATAACATCCGTCATTGATGATGCTGACGTTGACATCGACAAGCTGCGCCACATAGAGGACACGCTTCGTGATTGGGAAGTCGGTATAGTTGCTGTTCTGGCAACAATCAAAGATGAGAAGATAACGATAATGGCTGCTTGCGGCAAGCATGCCGTCGAAATGGGCGTTAAAGCCGGAGAGCTCATACGTGAGGTCACTAAAGTTTGTGATGGTTCAGGCGGCGGAAAACCCGAGTTTGCAATGGGTGGCGGCAAGGATGCAAGCAAGCTGAAAGACGCTCTCGCTGCTGTGGATCTTTTTGTAAAAGAAAAGCTGGGATTGGAATAAGTTTATGACTGATTGTATTTTCTGTAAAATCATAAAAGGGGAAATCCCGTCAGAGAAGGTTTACGAGGATGACTTCGTACTTGCATTTAATGATATCGCGCCGCATGCACCTGTTCATATCCTGGTAGTTCCAAAGGAACATATTGTTTCTGCAGCTGACGTGACCGAAGCAAACTCCTACCTTGTTGCCAAGTGTTTTGAAGCGATCTCTAAAATAGCCTCGGACAAAAAGCTTGATAATGGTTTCCGTGTAATAAACTGTTGCGGTCACGACGGTGGTCAAACGGTATTTCATTTGCATTTTCATATACTAGGTGGTAAAGTAATCAAAGGCGGTTTTCCGGAGATCCCGACGCACTGATAAAAAGCATTAAAGCAGAAATAAACAGAATTATGTTTGGAGGTTAATTCTTTATGATAAGACTTCAGAATGAAATAGGAAATATAAATATCGCAAGTGATGTTTTTACGACACTCACCGGAGATGCAGCCACGAACTGTTTTGGCGTTAAAGGGATGACTGTCCGGTCTATGTCGGATGGATTTGTGCATCTGCTAAAACGTGAGTTCATGGGCAAAGGCGTTCATGTAACATATAACAATGACAACACTATTTCTATTGAGCTGCATATAGCGGTCGACCAGGGAGTGAATATTCCTGTTGTCTGCGACAGCATCAAGAGTCAAGTGCGTTATAAAGTAAACGGCGCTACCGGTGTCGATGTCAAGCGTGTAGATATTTTTGTTGATTCTATGCTGCTTGGATAAAGGGGGAAACCACGTGACAGAGCTGATAACAGGTGAGCTGTATAAAAAAATGGTCATCAACGCAGCCGCCGCTATTGAGAATAATAAACAGGAAGTAAACGATCTGAATGTTTTCCCGGTTCCGGACGGTGACACCGGAACAAACATGAGTTTGACGATCGGTGCTGCCGAAAGCGCTCTTAATGCAATGACACCCGGAACGATGGGTCACGTTGCAGAGGTAACTGCAAGTGCTTTGCTTCGAGGTGCACGAGGTAACTCAGGCGTTATCCTTTCGCTTTTGTTCCGCGGCTTTTCGCGAAGTTTAAAAGATGCTGATACAGCAAATGCAAAGGATTTTGCCGCCGCGCTGACATCAGGTGTCGAGTCTGCTTATAAAGCAGTTATGAAACCGGCGGAAGGCACGATCTTAACGGTGTCAAGACTTGCTGCAGCTGAAGCTGTTTCAGTTTCTGAGACCGAGGAGGACATCGAAGTCGTTCTTGAGAAAACGCTGGAAGCCGGAAATGCTGCATTAGCAGAAACTATCCACCAAAACCCTGTATTGCAAAAAGCAGGCGTTATTGATGCCGGCGGAAAAGGTTATTTATATATTCTCGATGGTATGCTCCAGGCAATGCGAGGAGTCGTTATTGAGAAAGAAGCTCCGGCAGCCGGAGAAGTCGGAAAAGCAGATTTCACACAATATACCGCAGAAGATATTACATTTACATATTGTACCGAGTTTATTATTGAACGCAACAATAGACCCCGGGGAGTCAATCGTTTGCGCGACTTCCTTGATGTTCGTGGTGACAGCATCGTTGTGGTCGATGATGATGCAATAATCAAGGTCCATGTACATACAAATGATCCCGGTGTTGTTCTGACAGAGGCGTTGACATATGGTTCTTTGCTTTCAATAAAAATCGAGAATATGCGGGAGCAGCATTCGGAGATCTCAGGTGACGGGGAAATGCCTGTACCGCAGGAAGCAGAACCGGCAGCTCCGGAGGAAAAGAAGGCGTTTGCCGTTGTAGCTGTTTGTGCCGGAAAAGGACTTGAGGAAATATTCCACAATTTGGGAGTTGACAGGATAATCACCGGCGGACAAACTATGAACCCGTCGACTGAAGATATACTGGATAAAATCATAGCAGCACCTTCCGATGTTGTCTTTGTACTGCCAAATAATAAGAATATCATCATGGCTGCCGAACAATGCGCTCCCCTTACAGATAAACGCGTCATTGTAATTCCAACAAAAAGCATCCCGCAAGGCGTTACGGCAATGCTTTCTGCAGACGGTATTGAAGATATCGATGAGATCGCATCAACCATGCGCGATGCGATAAAAAAGTGTCATACAGCATTGATCACTACTGCAGCACGAAATTCCGTTTTCGATAATACAAAAATCAAAAAGGGTTCACATCTTGCATTGATAGATGACATGCTGGCCGCCAGCAGTACCGATTTTAATTCGGTTATCAGCGCTGTTTCCCTGGCTCTAAGCAAATATTCACCTGAGTTTATCACAATATTTACAGGGATCGATTCTGTTGAAGCTGAGACCGAGGTCGTATCCGGATTTATCAGTTCTGATTCCCCGGATGCTGAGATTGCAGTCATTGACGGTGGCCAACCGGTATATCGTTATATAATTTCAGTAGAGTAAGCTATATATTAAACAGTTAAATTTTGAGGGTTGACCGTATGACCGGAGATTTTCTACTGGAACGTAATGAAATGGTAGACAGACAACTTATTCCCCGGGGAATAAGAACTCCTGCTGTCCTAGACGCTATGCGCAGTGTACCCCGTCATTTATTTGTTCCTGAATTTGTGCGGAACAGTGCGTATGATGATTCTCCGTTGCCTATAGGGTTGGGGCAAACGATCTCCCAGCCTTATATCGTTGCGTTCATGACAGAACAGATTGAACCGTTTGCCGGGATGAAAGTGTTGGAGATCGGTGCCGGATCAGGGTATCAGGCAGCAGTCCTGGCATTCATCGGGTGCGAGGTTTATACGATCGAGTTGCTTGAGGATCATGCCGGCAAAGCGCGTCAGACTCTTTCCGCCTGCGGATATGAAAATGTTACCGTCAGACATAGCAACGGCTTTTCCGGCTGGAAGGAAGAAGCTCCTTTTGATGCAATAATAGTCACCGCCGCTCCTGTTTTTATTCCTCCTGCTTTGATAGAGCAATTAAAAGACGGCGGTAAAATGATCATCCCTGTCGGAGAGGTAAATTCTGTACAGTCATTAAAACTGCTGGTCAAGGATGGCGAGGGTCATAACACGAAGGAGTTACTTCATGTGAGGTTTGTTCCTATGGTTGATACAAGTTTTTCTTGACGCACACATACGTCTGTGGTATTATGAACCTCGTTGACCGAAAGGTCAGCAAAAATATGTATATCGCGGGGTGGAGCAGTCCGGTAGCTCGTTGGGCTCATAACCCAAAGGTCAGAGGTTCAAATCCTCTCCCCGCAACCACAAGGTCTCGCAAGCGAGACCCTGAAAGAAGCCTCATGGGGCTTCTTTTGCTAAGTCATAATGTACCACACAAAACCGGACTGGAAATGTTGCGATGATTATTTGCTTTTCCTTTATATTGTATCTTGAAGGGAGGGGATCACATGGATTGGCTTGCTCGTATGAACTCGGCTCTTGCATATGTTGAAAATAATTTGGCCGATGATATTGATTACGAAACATTGGCTCAAATTGCTTGCTGTTCGGCTCATAACTTTTGTAAAGTATTTTCATATATCACCGATGTATCATTGTCGGAATATATCAGAAGAAGGCGGTTGACATTAGCCGCATTAGAATTGCAAAACAGTTCGCTGAAAGTGATTGATATAGCCGTAAAATACGGTTATGATTCACCGGTTTCATTTTCTCGTGCATTTCAGGTTTTGCATGGAGTCACACCAACACAGGCACGTACCGACGGAGTTATGTTAAAAGCATATCCAAAACTATCCTTCCAATTATCAATAAAAGGAGAGAAAGAAATGGATTATCGTATTGAAACTAAAGAGGCTTTTCAAGTTTTTGGGATCGAAGGTATTTTCAAAAATGATGAAAGCGGAGAACCGCCGAAAAACCCTTCAGAATTATGGGATCAGTGCCATGCAAACGGAGCATATGAAAAGCTGGATAAAGCTGCCGGAACTTTACCAACTTTCATAGGACAGGATTTGTGTAATGTTCATGCTGTTTGCAGTTACAAAGAAACAGATGCAGATTCATTCCCATATATGTTATGTGCATTCAGAAATCATGATAGTAAAGTCGACGGCTATACCGTTACAGAAATACCTTCACATACATGGGCTATTTTTCCGTCAGAAAGGTGTAAATGGGATGACTTTGGCGCAATGATAGAATCCATGTATAAAAGATTTTTCACAGAGTGGATTCCAACATCTGATTATGAGCAGGTCGGCAGTTTGGACATGGAGCTATACGGCGGCGATGAAGAATATGCCTACGTTGAACTTTGGTTCGCAGTAAGAAAAAAGCAAAAAAACGAAATATAGAGCAGAAAACAAGCATTTCCCGTTTAGTATAGACAAGTACGTGTTACTCAAAAAATTGAGATCATCAACAGATAGCAGCGGATACTAAAATCATCCGCTGCTGTACTTTAATATTGATATTGATGGATCATTTCTCGTCAGGGATCAAGCATTCAATTGTAGTTCCGATGTTTGCATCACTTGAAAGGTTGACCGTGCCGCCGTGCAGCTCGCTGATGTGTTTTACTATAGATAAGCCTAAACCGGTTCCGCCGGTTTTCTTTGAACGCGATTTATCAACGCGATAAAATCTTTCGAATATTCGGCTTTTATGTTCATCAGGTATACCTATTCCTGTATCAGAAACAATTATCTTGTTTAAACCGCTTTCTTTACGCAATGAAATAGTAATGTGACCGTTATCCTTATTATATTGGATCGCGTTATCAACAAGGTTGAACAATAACTCATCTATCATTTGCTTGTTTGCATTTATAACGAAATTCTCACCATCCAGATCTATAGTCACTTGTTTTTCTTCTGCCTTATGCTGCAGAGCAGCTATTACAGACTGAGCCAGCTCGTATAAATCAAAATCCGTATGCTCAGTGGTAATCGTACCTTCGTCAAATTCTGAGAGTTTAATGATATCCTCTATGATATTTATAAGACGTTTGGACTGGATCGTTATTTTTTCTGCAAATGACCGGATATCCTCATCTTTTACCATACCGTTTTCAATCAATTCAGCAGTTGCGCAAATCGTAGTTAAGGGAGTTT
>Ga0123356_10002433_pt1 | contig 19910 bp, 29 predicted proteins | sample TergutEmb28metaG_2_FD_92546 | JGI IMG/M metagenome (GOLD analysis project Ga0123356, IMG submission 92546) | Embiratermes neotenicus P3 segment gut microbial communities from Petit-Saut dam, French Guiana - Emb289 P3 | ecosystem: Host-associated > Arthropoda: Insects > Digestive system > Gut ... | reverse complement strand
TCGGTCGTCTGGATGCGCTCGTGCTCGATGACCTCCTTGGAGAGGTTCATCAGCAGCGACTTGCGGTGCGAAGCGCTCCGGGACAGCTGGTATCGGTTGCGTTGATGGCGCATCTCGCTCCTGATCTTAGCCTTCGCGCAGCGCGAGTCCGCGGGCGTGCAGGGTCTCGATCACTTCGTCGATCGACTTCTTGCCGAAGTTCGGGATCGCGTTGAGCTCGCCCTCGCTCTTCGACACGAGGTCGCCGACGGTCTGGATGCCGGCGCGCTTCAGGCAGTTGTAGGAGCGGACGCCGAGCTCGAGCTCCTCGATCAGGATGTCGTCCATCGCGTTCGGAGCCCTGGTCGCGGTTCGCGCCTGGTCGGCGCCGACGACACTCTGGTCGAGCATCGCCGAGACGCCGGTGTCGCGCAGCTCGACGACGCGGTCGGCGTCGGTGAAGATCGCCAGCTGCGAGATCAGGATCTCGGCCGCCTCACGCAGCGCGGCGTGCGGGTCGATCGAGCCGTCCGTCTCGATGTCGAGCGTCAGCTTGTCGAAGTCGGTCTTCTGACCAACGCGGGCCTGCTCGACGTTGTAGGCGACGCGGCGGACCGGGGAGAAGATCGAGTCGATCGGGATCACGCCGATCGGCTGGTCGGCCGACTTGTTCTCCTCGGCGGGGCGGTAGCCGCGGCCACGTCCGATCGTCAGGTAGACCTCGAGCTTGGTGTTCTTCTCGAGCGTGGCGATGTGGGCGTCCGGGTTGAGGATCTCGACGCCGGAGGGAAGATCGATGTCCTTGGCGGTGATCTCGCCCGGGCCGGTCACGACCAGCGGCGCCTCGACCTCGGTCGCGTCCGAATGCATCCGGCAAACGATGCCCTTCAGGTTCAGGACGATGTCGGTGACGTCCTCCTTGACCCCCTTGATCGTCGAGAACTCGTGCGCGACGCCCTCGATCCGGACGCTGGTGACCGCCGCGCCCGCCAGCGACGACAGCAGCACCCGTCGCAGCGAGTTGCCGAACGTGTAGCCGAAACCGCGATCGAGCGGCTCGATCGTGAACGAACCACGGTTCTCTTCAACTGACTCGCTGGAGATTCGGGGGACTTGGAAGTCAAGCATCGCGCGTTCCTAACTTGGGTTCTGGCGCCGTTATTGGGCGGCGTTTGAGCGTCGCCCGCGGCCGGGCGTGCGACTGACAAAGATTTCGGTCTATTTCGAGTACAGCTCGACGATCAGCTGCTCCTGCACCGGGGCGGCGATCTCGCGCCGTTCCGGCTTGCGCAGGACCTTCGCAGTGAGCGAGTCGTGATCGGCCTGCAGCCAGGCCGGCACCTGGCCGGTCAGCTCGGTCGCGTCGCGGATCACCTGGGTCGCGGTCGAGTTCGCGTGGATCGCGATCACGTCGTTCTCCCGCAGCTGGTAGCTGGGGATGTTGACCCGGCGTCCATTGACGGTCCAGTGGCCGTGCAGGATCAGCTGGCGAGCCTGGCGCCGGGAGGCGGCGAAGCCGAGGCGGACCAGCACATTGTCGAACCGGCACTCGAGCGTGCGGAGCAGGTTCTCGCCGGTGATCCCCGGCTGGCGCGAGGCCTTCTCGTAGTAAATCCGGAACTGCTTCTCGAGGACGCCGTAGTAACGCTTGGCCTTCTGCTTCTCGCGCAACTGAACGCGGTACTCGCTCTGCTTCTGGCGGCCGCGGCCGTGCTCCCCGGGCGGATACGACCGGCGCTCGACGCCGCACTTGTCGGTGAGGCAGCGCTCACCCTTGAGGAACAGCTTCTGGCCCTCGCGGCGGCACTGCTTGCACTGAGCTCCTGTGTCGCGGGCCACGTTCAGACCCTCCTGCGCTTCCGCGGGCGGACGCCGTTGTGGGCCTGCGGGGTCACGTCCTTGACGCCCGTGACCTCGAGGCCGGCGGCCTGCAGCGAGCGGATCGCGGTCTCGCGGCCCGAGCCGGGACCCTTGACGAATACCTCGACCTTCTGGAGGCCGTGTTCGATGCCCTTCCGGGCCGCCGCGTCGGCGGTCACCTGCGCGGCGAACGGGGTCGACTTGCGCGAGCCCTTGAAGCCCGCGCCGCCGGCCGACTCCCAGGCGATCACGTTGCCCTCACGGTCGGTCAGCGACACGATCGTGTTGTTGAACGAAGTCTTGATGTGCGCCTGGCCGATCGGGATGTTCTTGCGAACGCGACGGCGACCGCGCTGGGGCCTACGGGGAGCCGGCATCTACTTCTTGCCCGCCTTCTTCTTACCGGCCACCTGCATGCGCTTCGGACCCTTGCGGGTGCGGGCGTTGGTCTTGGTGTTCTGACCGTGGACCGGAAGGCCACGACGGTGGCGCAGGCCGCGGTAGCAGCCGATCTCCTGAAGCCGCTTGATGTTCTGCGAGCGCTCGCGGCGCAGGTCGCCCTCGACGACCAGCGCGGAGTCGATCAGGTCGCGCAGCTTGACGACCTCCTCCTCGGTCAGGTCGCGGACCTTGCGGTCGGGTTCGATCCCGACCTCGGCGAGCAGCTTGTTGGACGTCGGACGCCCGACCCCGTAGATGTACGTGAGGCCGATCTCGACCCGCTTGTTCAGCGGAATATTGACTCCGGAAATGCGCGCCATCGACTAGCCCTGCCGCTGCTTGTGTCGCGGGTTCGAGCAGATGACCAGCACACGCCCGTGCCGGCGGACAATCTTGCACTTCTCGCACATCGGCTTGACCGACGGTCGTACTTTCACGTCGCTTCTCTCGTCCAAAGGGTCTGTTAGCTGAACCCCGCAGCGGCTCTGGCGACCGTTGCGGTCGCCGCTACCCCGGCGGGGGAACGCATGCAGCGCGAAGCAGCGCTGCAGACGCATCCGGTGATAGTAGCAACTACGTCCGGGGCTGGTGATAGGTGCCCGCGGCCTCGGCCAGGCCGCGACTGCCTCGGTCAGGCGGCGACGCGGCCGTTGCCCGCCTCGTGCCACGGCGTCAGGTTCCGCGGGCCGTCCTCGGTCACGGCGATCGTGAACTCGAAGTGCGCGGCCAGCGAGCCGTCCTGCGAGTAGATCGACCAGTGGTCTTCGCCCATCCGGACCGTCTGGCGCCCGACGTTGACCATCGGCTCGACGGCGAGCACCATCCCGGGCTCGAGCGGGATCCCCGTACCGGGGTTGCCGTAGTTGGGGATCTGCGGGTCCTCGTGCATGCTGCGACCGATCCCGTGGCCGACGAGCGTGCGAATGATCGAGAATCCGGCCGCCTCGACATGGGCCTGGATCGCATGTGAGACGTCGCCGAGGCGGTTGCCCGGCTTGCACTCCGGGACGGCCAGGTGCAGCGCCTCCTCGGTCACGGCCAGCAGCTTGTGGGCCTCCGGGCTGACCGCACCGACGGGGAAGGTACGGGCGGCGTCAGCGACCCAGCCGTCGCGGATCACGCCGATGTCCAGCGAGATGATGTCCCCGCGCTCGAGTTTGTACGGACCGGGGATCCCGTGCACCACCATCGAGTTCGGGGACGCGCAGATCGAGCCGGGGAAGCCGCGGTAGCCCTTGAAGGCCGGCTCGCAGCCCTGCGAGCGGATGAACCGCTCGGCCGCCTGGTCCAGCTCTTCGGTGGTGACGCCGGGGCGGATCTTTCCGGCCAGCAGGTTCATCGTCTTGACGAGGACGGCGCCGGCGGCCGCCATCTGCTCGATCTCCTCGGGGCTCTTTTTGATGATCACGACTGCGTCTTGCCTTCTAGACGTCGTCCTCGTGCTTCAGCGTCGCGATCACCGCACGGATGTGATCGTGCACGTCTGCCGGGCTGCAGGTTCCGTCGATCCGGCGCATCAGGCCCCGGTTGTCGTAGAACTCGATCAGCGGGGAGGTCTTCTCGTGGTAGACGCGCAGCCGGTTGCGAACCACCTCCGGCCTGTCGTCGTCGCGCTGGATCAGCGCCGACCCATCCTGGTCGCAGATCCCCTCGACCTTCGGCGGGTCGAAGTCGACGTTGTAGTTGTGACCCGCCTTGACGCACACCCGGCGACCCGAGATCCGCTTGACGACCTCCTCGTCCGGGACGTCGAGCAGCAGCGCCGCCGTCACCCGGCGCCCCTCTCCGCGCAGCTGCGCGTCGAGCGCCTCGGCCTGGGCCGTCGTACGAGGGAAGCCGTCGAGGATGAAGCCATCGCGGGCATCGTCCTGACTCAGTCGGTCCCCGGCCATCGCGACGATCAGGTCGTCGGGCACCAGCTCGCCGGCATCCATGTGCTCCTTGGCGGCCTTGCCGAACGGGGTCCCCTCCTTGACGTTGGCCCGCACCATGTCACCTGTCGAGATGAACGGGAGCCGGAAGTCGTGGCGCAGGCGGTCGGCCTGCGTCCCCTTACCGGCCCCGGGCGGGCCCATCAGGATCAGGTTGAGCTCGGGCATGAGGGTCGGAATCTTATCGGGGAGCCGATCGCCCGCGCTGACCGTTCCGAGGGCCCGTGAGGGAATTAGTTGTGGGATTGGACGAGTGGCTGGGGGCGCCTGGGAAGACCGTTTCGCAAGGCAGGTACTTGGTGGTACCTGCCGCGAGACGGGCGAACCCAGGCGCGTCCAGACGCCGTCAAAACCGCAGATAATTCCGTCGCGGGCCCGCAGCCTCGCCGGAGGGCGGTCGGGCAAGCGATTGCCGCGCCACTCCGGTCTCCGACGGCTATTTCAGGAAGCCCTCGTAGTTGCGCATCATCAGCTGCGCCTCGAGCTGTTTCATGGTGTCGAGGGCGACGCCGATCACGATCAGGATCGAGGTACCGCCGAACGCGAAGTTGGCGCCGGTCTGGTCGATCAGGATCGTCGGTAGGGCGGCGATCGCCGCCAGGAATAACGCCCCGGGCAGGGTCAGTCGCGCCAGCACCCGGTCGAGGAACTCGGCGGTCGGACGCCCCGGTCTGACTCCCGGGATGAAGCCGCCGAATTTTCGGAGGTTGTCGGCCTGGTCGACCGGGTTGAAGGTCACCGCCGTGTAGAAGTAGGTGAAGACGATGATCAGCAGGCATTCGCCGACCACGTAGTGCCAGCTCCCGGGGGCGAAGAAGTTGTAGACGTTGGTCCCGAAGCCCCGGCGGTTCTGCCCGATCAGCTGCCCGAGCGTCGGCGGGATCGCCATCACGCTGGCCGCGAAGATGACCGGGATCACGCCCGCCATGTTGACCCGCAGCGGCAGATACGTCTGCGAGCCCTGCGTCATCCGGGATCCGATCACGCGTTTGGCGTACTGGATCGGGATCCGCCGCTGGCCCTCCTGAACGAACACGACCGCCGCGACGACGCCGATCGCGATGAACGGCATCATCACCCGGAACACCTGGCTTGGGTTGGTCCACCACGAGCTCAGCCCGCTCGGGATCCGCGACACGATCGACGCGAAGATCATCAGCGAGATGCCGTTGCCGATCCCGCGCTGCGTGATCAGCTCGCCCATCCACATCAACAGCACGCAGCCGGCGGTCAGCGAGATCACGATCAGGAACACCTTCGCCAGGTTGAACCCGGGGATCAGCGTCGCGCCGACCGAGGTCTCATAGCTGCGGAACAGGAAGACGTAGCCGATCGACTGGGCGAACGCCAGGCCGACCGTCAGATACCGCGTGTACTGGGTGATCCGCTGCTGCCCGACCTCGCCCTCCTTCGAGAGCTTCTCCAGCGAGGGAACGACCACCTGCAGCAACTGCAGGATGATCGAGGCGGTGATGTAGGGCATGATCCCCAACGCGAATATGGCGATCCGCCCGAGGCCACCGCCGGAGAACGTGTTGAGCAGGCCGAGGATGCTGGAGCCGCCGAAGTTGCGCTGGATCGCCGACACCGCGCTCGCGCTGATGCCCGGTGCCGGGATGTAGGACCCGAGCCGGTACAGCCCGAGCAGGGCGAAGGTGAACAGGACCTTCTTGCGGATGTCCGCGACCCGGAAGGCTCCGAGGATCGTCGCGATCATCGTCTTGATCGGCGCGCGCGCCTCACGGCTGCGCGGTGCCGCCGTCCTCGATCAGTTGGCAGGTGCCGCCGGCGGCCTCGATCTGGGTCCGCGCGGACTTGCTGAACGCGTGCGCGTGCACCGTCAGCGGCTTCGACAGCTCGCCCTTGGCAAGGATCTTCACGGGGATGCCCTTGCGGGTGGCCAGCCCCCTGTCCTTCAGCGACTCGGGCGTCACCGAGGCGCCGGACTCGAACCGCGCCTCCAGCTCGAGCAGGTTGACGGCCTGGGTTTCGGTCCGGAACTGCTCGAACGGCATCGACTTCTTCATGTGCGGGCCGCGGAGCTTGCGCATCCGCATGTGGATCGGCATCTGGCCGCCCTCGAAGCGGGCACGCGACTTGGAGCCGCTCCGCGAGCCGTAGCCCTTCTGCCCGCGCCCGGAGGTCTTGCCCGTGCCCGATCCCTCGCCGCGGCCGATCCGCTTGCGGGGCCGCCGCGAGCCCGGAGCCGGCTTCAGGTTGTGCAGACCGATGCGCTGCTCGTCGTCCGAGCGCTGCTCGACCGCTGTCGTGTTCTCCGCCTCGCTCATGACTCATCGACCTCGACGAGGTGCCTGACCTTGTGCAGCATTCCACGGATCTGCGGGGTGTCCTTGACCTCGACAGTGTGCCCGATCCGGCGCAGGCCGAGTGAACGTAGCGTGTCCAACTGCCGCTTGTCGCAACCGTTGCGCGACTTGCGCTGGGTGACGCGGAGACCAGTAGCGCTCATCGCTCAGCAGCCTCAGCTTTCTCAGGGTCGGAGCCGCGAGCGTCGCCGGCGGTGTCGGCTTCGGCGACGCCAGCCTCGGCGACCGGCGCTGGGGACTCAGCCCCGGCCCCTCGCGTCGTCTCGTCGCCGGGCGCGGTCCCGTTCCCATTCTCAGCTGGGGCCGGAGATGAGTCCTCATCGCTGGTCAAGCCGAGCACCTCATTCACCGACAGCCCGCGCAGGTCAGCGACCTCATCCGGCGTCCGCAGCGACTCCAGACCCGCCATCGTCGCCTTGACGAGGTTGATCGGGTTCTGGGAGCCGAGCGACTTGGACAGGATGTCGTGGATGCCGGCGAGCTCGAGCACGGCGCGGACGCCGCCGCCGGCGATCACGCCGGTACCGGGAGCGGCCGGCTTCAGGAAGACCCGGCCGGCCCCGAACACGCCGGTCGTCTGGTGGGTGATCGTCGAGCCGTGCTTGGGGACGCGATAGAGGTTCTTCTTGGCGCGCTCGACGCCCTTCTGGATCGCCACCGGGACCTCATTCGCCTTGCCGTAGCCGACGCCGACGACCTCGCGCTCGTCGCCGACCACGACCAGCGCTGTGAACGAGAACCGGCGGCCGCCCTTGACGACCTTGGCGACCCGGTTGATCTCGACCACGCGCTCCTGGAGATCGAGCCCTGCAGCGGAAACTGTGCGATCACGTGCCATGAATTTCAATCTAGGGTAGCGTCACGCCGAGGGCGCTAGAACACCAGCCCGCCCTCACGGGCACCTTCGGCGAGCGCCTGCACGCGCCCGTGGTACTGGTAGCCGCCACGGTCGAACACGGCGCTCTCCACGCCCGCCGCCTTCGCGCGCTCGGCCAGCAGCAGCCCCGCCTGCTTGGCCTGCTCGGTCGGCTGAAGCTCGCGCAGCTGGGCCTCGGTCCAGTTGACCGCCGCCAGCGTCCGGCCGGTGTCGTCGTCGATCAGCTGCGCCGAGATCCCGCGGTTCGAGCGGAACACGGAGATCCGCGGACGCTCGGTGGTGCCGCGGACCTTGGCCCGCACCCGGCGGCGTCGCTTGAGCCGCGTCGTCTGTGCCGTTCTGACGCTCATGCCCGCTTACCGACCTTCTTGGCGACGAACTCGCCTTCGTAGCGGATCCCCTTGCCCTTGTAGGGCTCGGGCTTGCGCTGCTTGCGGATCTGGGCGGCGATCTCGCCAACCTGCTGCTTGGAGGCGCCCCTGACGGTAATCCGGGTCGGCTGCGGCACCTCGAACTCGATCCCGTCGGGAGCCTTGATCGCCACCGGGTGCGAATAGCCGAGCGCGAGCTCCAGGTCGCGGCCCCGCAGTTGTGCGCGGTAGCCGACGCCCTGAATCTCAAGGCGCTTCTCGAACCCGGCGGTCACGCCGGTGACCATGTTCGCGACCAGCGTCCGGGTCAGGCCATGCAGCGCGCGATGCTCGCCGCGGTCGGTCGGGCGCGTCACGAGCAGCTGCCCGTCGCCGCCGTCGGTCGCCGACTGCTCGACGTTGATGTCCCGGGGGATCCGCTCCGATAGCTCGCCCTTGGGGCCCTTGACCGTGACGAGCTCAGGCTCGATCGTGACGGTCACGCCGCTGGGCACGGGGATTGGTTGTCTTCCGATTCTCGACATGGTTTCGACTGTGTTGCGCCGGGCTACCAGACCTTCGCGACCACTTCGCCGCCGATCCCCAGCTGGCGGGCCTGGTGGCCGGTCATCACGCCCTGCGAGGTCGAGATGATCGCCGTGCCCATTCCGCCGTCAATCTTGGGAATGTGCGCGTGGTCGACGTAGTGCCGCTGGCCGGGGCGGGAAACGCGCTGGATCCCGCTGATCACCGGCTTGCGCTCGTTCGTGTACTTGAGGGTAACAGTGATCCGCTCGCCCGGCTCGTCGGCGGCGGGCGCCGCGATGTCGTAGGCCTCGATATAGCCTTGCTCCTTCAGGATCCGCGCCAGCTCACGCTTGAGCCCCGACGACGGGATCGTGACGTCGTGGTGCTGAGCCTTGGCGGCGTTGCGCAGCCGCGTCAGGAAGTCGGCGATCGGGTCGGTCATCGACATCTCGTCACCAGCTCGACTTCGTCATCCCGGGGATGTATCCGTTGTGCGCGAGCTCGCGCAGGCAGATCCGGCAGAGGCCGAACTTGCGGTAGACCGAGCGCGAGCGCCCGCAGCGCCGGCAGCGCGTGTACCCGCGCGTCTTGAACTTCGGCGTCCGCTGCTGGCGGACTCGCTGTGAAACCTTGGCCATGACTCCCTTAGTTCTGTGTCGCGGCCGCTGCGCGGCCGTCCTTCGCAAATGGCATTCCGAGCGCCTCGAGCAACGCGAAGGACTCCTCGTCGGTGCACCGGTTGGTCGTGATCGTGATGTCCATGCCCCGAGTCTGGTCGACCTCGTCGTAGTCGATCTCGGGGAAGATGATCTGCTCGCGGAGGCCAAGCGTGTAGTTCCCGCGGCCGTCGAACGAGTTCGGGTTGACCCCGCGGAAGTCACGGATCCGTGGGATCGCGACCGAGAACAACCTGTCGAGAAACTCGTACAGGCGGTCACCGCGCAGGGTCACGGAGACGCCGACCGGCATCCCCTCACGGAGCTTGAACTGGGCGATCGACTTGCGCGCGCGGCGCACGTTCGGCCGCTGCCCGGTGATCGTCGCCAGCTGGTCGGTCGCGGCCTCCAGGACCTTCGAGTCCTGCTTGGCGTCGCCGACGCCCATGTTGACGGTGACCTTGAGGATCCGCGGCGCCTGCATCGGGGTGGTGTAGCCGAAGCGCTCGATCAGAGCGGGCCGGATCTCCTCGCTGTACCTGGTCTTGAGTCGTGCGTCCGGCATCAGTCGAGCCTCGCTCCGCTGCGGCGCGCAATCCGGTAACGCTTGCCGTCGACAATCTCGACGCCGACCCGGGTCGGCTTCCCGTCCTGGGGGTCGAGCAGCATCACGTTGGAGACGTGGATGCCGCTCTCCTTCTCGATCACGCCCGCGAGCTGCTGGCTGGTCGTGCCGGTCTGCGTCGCGCGCTGATGGCGCTTGATCATGTTCAGGCCCTCGACGTAGACACGGTCCTTGCGCGGGTCGACGCGCAGCACCTTGCCCTTCTTGCCGCGGTCCTTGCCGCCGATCACGACCACCTCGTCGCCTGCCTTGATCCGAGCCGGCATCACAGAACCTCGGGGGCGAGCGAGACGATCTTCATGAAGTTGCGCTCACGCAGCTCACGCGCGACCGGACCGAAGATGCGGGTGCCGCGCGGGTTGTTGTTGGCGTCGATCAGCACCGCCGCGTTCTCGTCGAACGCGATGTAGGTGCCGTCGTCGCGGCCGTGCGGCTTCTTGGTGCGGACGACCACCGCGGTCACGACCTCGCCCTTCTTGACCGACCCCTGCGGGTTGGCCTGCTTGACGGTCGCGGTGATCACATCGCCGACGCCCGCGTACCGGCGCCGGTGGCCGCCCTTGACGCGGATCACGAGGATCTCCCGGGCGCCGCTGTTGTCGGCGACGCGCAGCCTTGTCTCGTTCTGAACCATCGCGTTGCCTACTTCGCCCGCTCGATGACTTCGACGAGCCGCCAGCGCTTGGTCCGCGACAGCGGCCGCGACTCACGCACGATCACGGTGTCGCCGATGTGGGCGTCGTTTTGCTCGTCGTGGGCGTGGACGGTGTTGGAGGTCCGGACGATCTTCTCGTAGCGGCGATGCCGCCTGGCGACGTCGATCCGGACCGTGATCGTCTTGTCGGCGCGGTTGGAGACGACGATGCCCTGGCGCGTCTTCTGGATGCCGGCAACGTGCTCGCGCGGAGGCGTGGGCCTGCGCTCGTGCTCGCTGGCCTTGTACTTGGCGCGAGCCGCGGCGCGCTCGGTGCGCCGGGCCGCGGCCTTCTTGGCGCGCACGGCGTCGCGCTCGGCCTGCCGGTCCTCGGGGGTCACGGCAGCCTTCGGCGCCGCCTTCGCCGCACGCTTCGCGCGGGACGCCTGGCGCCGCTCCTTGGGGCTCAGCTGCACCTCGGGCTCCTTAGGCGCGGCAGCCTCGGCAGGCTCCGCCTCGCCGGCCGCGGCCTCAGCTCCCCCCTCCTCGTCGGAGGCAGTAGCCGTCTCATCTGAGACTGTCTCAGCTGATGTCTCTTCCGAGGCACTCGCGTCAGCCGGTGCCTCGGCAGAGGCATCGGCTGAGGGAGTCTCCTCGACCTCAGCTGTCTCCAATTCCTTGTTTTCCTCGTCCGCCATCACTAGCTCCGAATCTCAAGCCCACGCTCGTTAGCGATCGTCAGCGCCCGCGCGATCTCCTGCTTGGCCCGCCTCAGACCGGCGGTGTTGTCCAGCTCGCCGGTCGCGTGCTGGAAACGCAGCCCCAGCAGGTCCCGCCGAGCGGTCTTGACGTGCTCACGCAGCTCCGAATCCGACATATCGCGCAACTCGATCGGCCTCATCGCTCAGCCGTCCTCGCGCATCACGAACTTGGTGCGAACCGGGAGCTTGTGGCCGGCGAGGCGCATCGCCTCGCGAGCCAGCGGCTCCGGAACCCCTGACAGCTCGAACATCACGCGGCCAGGCTTGACAACCGCGACCCAGCCCTCGGGCGAGCCCTTGCCCGAGCCCATGCGGGTCTCGGCCGGCTTCTTGGTGAACGGCTTATCCGGGTAGACGTTGATCCACACCTTGCCGCCGCGGCGGATCTTGCGGGTCATCGCGATACGGGCAGCCTCGATCTGGCGGTTGGTCAGCCAGCCGGCGTCGAGCGCCTTGAGCCCGTACTCGCCGAACTGAACCTTGACCTGCCCGCGAGACAGGCCGGCCCTGCGTCCGCGGTGCTGCTTGCGGTGCTTGACGCGCCTCGGAGCGAGCATCAGCGACTGCCTCCGCCCTGCGGCGAGCCGCCGCCGCCGTTGTCAGAGCCGCCCTGGGGCCGTGGACCGCGTCCACCGCCGCCACGCTGACCGCCGGGACCGCCCTGCCCACGCCCGGGCCCACGCCCGCGACCCTGGCCACCGCCCGGTCCACCTGCGCCTCCGCGACCCTGGCCACCGCCCGGTCCACCCGCGCCTCCGCGACCCTGACCGCCCGGTCCGCCCGCGCCGCCGCGACCGCGACCACCCGGACCACCGGAACCACCGGGACCTCCGGGGCCACCGGGACCCCCGGAGCCACCGCGACCGCGACCGCGACCGCCGGGACCGCCGGAGCCACCGCGACCGCCACGGCCGTCGCGGCCCTGGCGACCTTCGCGGCCGCCGCGCTCGGGAGCCTGCGGAGCCGGGTCGTCCATGATCGTCAGGTCAGCGCCGGCGTAACCCTCGGGCATGATCTCGCCCTTGTTGATCCAGCACTTGACGCCGATCCGCCCGAACGTCGTCCGAGCCTCGTGGAAGCCGTAATCGATGTCGGCGCGCAGCGTGTGCAGCGGCACACGCCCGTCCGAATAGCCTTCGGTGCGGGCCATCTCGGCGCCGCCGAGCCGGCCGGAAACCTGCACCTTGACGCCCTTGGCACCCGAGCGCATCGCGCTGGTCAGCGCGCGCTTCATCGCCCGACGGAACGCGACGCGGTTCTGCAACTGCTCGGCGATCGACTGAGCGACCAGCCTGGCATCGAGCTCGGGACGCTTGATCTCGAGGATGTTGACCTTGACCTGCTTGCCCGTGATCCGGTGCAGGTCACGGCGCAGCTGGTCGACCTCGGAGCCGGACTTGCCGATCACGATTCCCGGCCGGGCCGTGTGGATGTTGACCTCGACCTCGGTCGCGTTCTTGCGAATCGTGATGTCCGACAGGCCGGCGTGCGACAGCCGCCCGATGATGTGCTCCCGGATCTTCGTGTCCTCGTCGAGATAGTCGGCGAAGTTCTTCTCGTTGAACCAGTTCGACTTCCAATCGTGGATATAGCCCACGCGCATCGACTCTGGGTGAACCTTCTGGCCCATGTTCTGTTCTCTTAGTCCTTCGGCGTGAGCAAAATCGTCAGGTGTGCAGTGCGCTTGCGGATCCTCGTCGCGCGACCCATCGCGCGCGGCCGGAACCGCTTGCCCGTCGGACCCTCGTCGGCGTGCACCGCCTTGACGTACAGGTCCTCGCCCACGAGCTCGTGATTGTGCTCGGCGTTTGCGACCGCCGACTCGAGCAACTTGCTCCAGTCGCGCGCGACCGCGCGGGGCGTATGAGCGAGGATAGCGCGAGCTTCCTCAACGCTCTTGCCGCGGATGTTGTCGCAGACGAGCCGCGCCTTCCGAGCCGACGACTTGACGTACTTGGCCTGGGCCCGCACGACCGGCCGCGCGACCGGACGGTCGCTCGACTCGCGCCGTCGCGACGGCCGCTCGACCTTCGCGGGCGCCTCCGGCTCGGCCTGCCTCCGCGACCGCGTCCGCCTGGGTGCCGGCTTCTCCACAACCACGTCTTCAGCCTCGGCCTCCGGCTCCTCGGCCTCATCCTCCGGCTCTTCAGCCTCATCCTCGGCCACGGGCTCCTCAGCCTCGGCGTCCTCAGCGACGGGCTCCTCGGCCTCAGCCTCAGCAACGGGCTCCTCGGCCTTCCGCCTCCGGGCACGCCGACGCGGCCGCTTCTCAGCGACCTCCTCGGAGTCCTCCGCCGCCTGCGCTTCGGCCTCCTCCGACGAAGAAGCCTCCTCACGAGCCTCGGGCGTCACTTCTTCCTCCGAGACAATCGCGTCAGCGTCCGTCTCGGAGGGAGAGGTGATGTCCGAGGTCTCGACCTCAGGATCTTCCGAAAACCCGCTCATCGCTTCTTGCCCGTGGAGGCGTGCCCGCGGTATAGCCGCGTCGGCGCGAACTCACCCAACTTGTGGCCGACCATCGACTCCGACACGAACACGGGAATGTGCTTGCGCCCGTCGTGGACCGCGATCGTGTGACCGACCATCTCCGGGAAGATCGTCGACGCGCGTGACCAGGTCTTCAACATCCGCTTCTCGCCCGAGGTATTCATCGCCTCGACCCGCGCCATCAGGCGCTCCTCGACGAACGGGCCCTTCTTGCTGGAACGACTCAACGCTTCTTACCCCTTCTGCGGCCGCGGACGATGTACTTGTCGGACGCCTTGCCCTTCTTGCGGGTCCGGTAACCGAGGGTCGGCACGCCCCACGGCGTCACCGGGTGACGGCCGGCCGTGGTCGAGCCCTCGCCGCCGCCGTGCGGGTGGTCGACCGGGTTCATCGCAGTGCCCCGTGTCTGCGGACGCACGCCGAGATGGCGCTTGCGTCCGGCCTTGCCGATCTTGACGTTCTGGTGGTCGGAGTTGCCGATCGTCCCGACGGTCGCGCGGCACTCGCCGCGGACCATCCGCATCTCCCCCGAGGGGAGGCGCAGCGTGACGTAGTCGCCGTCCTTCGCCAGCAGCTGGATCCCGGCCCCGGCGGCGCGCGCGAGCTGGCCGCCGCGCCCGGGCGTCAGCTCGACGTTGTGCACGACGGTGCCGGGAGGCATGTTGATCAGCGGCAGCGCGTTGCCGACGCGGATGTCCGCGCCCGGGCCCGACTCGACGGTCATCCCGACCTGCAGCCGCGCCGGCGCCAGGATGTAGCGCTTCTCGCCGTCGGCGTAGTGCAGCAGCGCGATGTACGCGGACCGGTTCGGGTCGTATTCGATGTGAGCGACCTTCGCCGGGACCCCGTCCTTCTGGCGCTTGAAGTCGATGATGCGATATAGGCGCTTGGCGCCGCCGCCGCGGTGACGCGACGTCTTGCGCCCGTGGGCGTTGCGGCCGCCTGACTTCTTCAGGCCGACGGTCAGCGACTTCTCCGGCTCCGAGCGGGTGAGCTCGGCAAAGTCGGGATAGCTGACGAAGCGAAGGCCGGCCGAGGTCGGCTTGGGCTTACGGATCGGCATTTACTCGCTCACCCCCAGGCCCTGTCCGAAGATCGGAATCGAGTCACCCTCGCCCACCTGCACGATCGCCTTCTTCCACTGGCGAGTGCGGCCGGCGTGGACGCCGCGGCGCTTGGGCTTGGTCTTGACCGACGCCGTCCGGACCGCGACAACCTTGACGTCGAACAGCTCCTCGACCGCCTGGCGGATCTGCGTCTTGTGGGCACGGTCGTCGACCCGGAAGGTGTACTTGCCCGCCTCGGCGAGCACGTAGGTCTTCTCGGACACGACCGGCCGGATGATCACCTGGCTGGCGTCCATCAGCGCTCGTCCTCCTGATCCGTCGTGTGGGAGCCGCCCGCGCGGGCAACCAGTGCCGGCAGCGCCGCCTGCGAGACGAGCAGCGATGCGGCGCCGATCACGTCGGCGACGCCGGCGTCCTCGACCGGCAGCACCGAAACCCGCGGGAGGTTGCGGAACGACTTGCCGGCGGCCGCCTCCTGCTCGTCGAGCACGACCAGCGTCGAGCCGTCGGCCTGCAGGCCTGCGAGCAGCTCGGCCGCCTGCTTGGTCGACGGCTCCTCGAACACGGTTGCGTCGAACACCGCCACCGACTCGCGCTCGGCGTGCACCGACAGCGCGCTGCGCAGCGCGATCCGGCGGGCCTTGCGGTTGACCTTGACGGTGTAGCCGCGCGGGGTCGGCCCGAAGACGGTGCCGCCGCCGGTCCAGATCGGCGACCGCGACGACCCGGCGCGGGCGCGGCCGGTCCCCTTCTGCCGCCACGGCTTGGCGCCGCCGCCCGACACCTGACCACGCGTCTTGGTCGACGCGGTGCCGCGCCGCCGGGCGGCGAGCTCGGCCCGCACCGCCTCGTGGACGACGGGCATGTTGAAGTCCGCCTCGAACGCGGTCGCGTCGAGCGTGACGCTTCCGCCGCCGATCACGGCTGCGCTCCTAGGCATCGGTGCGCACCTCGACGACGCCGCCCTTGGCGCCGGGCACGGCGCCGCGAACCAGCAGCAGGTTCTCGTTGGCGACGATCTCGACAACGGTGACTCCGCGCTGCGTGACCCGGGCACTGCCCATGTGGCCGGCGCCGCGCAGGCCCTTCATCACGCGCGACGGGGTCGCGGAGGCGCCGATCGATCCCGGCGCGCGGACGTTGTGCGAGCCGTGCGACTTGGGCCCGCTCTTGAAGTTGTGCCGCTTGATCGTTCCCTGGAAGCCCTTGCCCTTCGAGGTCCCGGAGATCTTGACCTTGTCGCCGGGGGCGAACGCGTCGACCGTGACGGTCTCGCCGACGCTCAGCTCGCCCGCCTCGTCGCGGAACTCGGCCAGATGTCGATGGGCTGACGCGTCGGCCTTCTTCAGGTGGCCGAGCTCAGCCTTCGTCAGCACCTTCTCCTTGCACGCCCCGAACGCGAGCTGGACCGCGTCATAGCCGTCGCGGTCGCCGCGACGGATCGCGGTCACCGGGCAGGGCCCCGCCTCGAGCACGGTGACGCGCTCGACGCGCCCGTCGTCGAGGAACCGCTGGGTCATCCCGAGCTTTCTGGCGAGGATCGCGGCCATGGTCAGGAGGCGAGACGGATCTCGATGTCGACGCCGGCCGGCAGGTGGTCGAGTCGCTGCAGCGAGTCGACTGTCTTCGGGGTCGGCTGGTGGATGTCGATCAGACGCTTGTGCGTGCGGATCTCGAAGTGCTCGCGCGAGTCCTTGTCCTTGAACGGCGAGCGGATCACGCAGTAGACGTTCTTCTCCGTCGGCAGCGGCACGGGACCGGAGACGCGCGCACCGGTGCGCGTCGCCGTCTCGACGATCTCCTTTGCAGCTGTCTCGATCGCCGTGTGGTCGTAGGACTTCAGGCGAATTCGGATTTTGTTCTGGGCGATGGTTGCCACGATGGCTCTTTGAATCTCTGAGTGTTCTCAGGGCTAACCGACGGGTATCCCCGCTCGGGTCGCTGCCCTGTGTCGTATCTAGTCGAAATAAGGGGGGAGCGGCCTCGCGGGGCCGCTCCCCCTTCCCTACGGTGCTACTGGATGACTTCGGAGACGACCCCGGAGCCGACCGTGCGGCCGCCCTCCCGGATCGCGAACCGCAGGCCCTGGTCCATGGCGATCGGCTGGATCAACTCGATCTCCATCTGGACGTTGTCACCGGGCATCACCATCTCCGTGCCCTCGGGCAGGTTGGCGACGCCGGTCACGTCGGTCGTGCGGAAATAGAACTGCGGCCGGTACCCGGAGAAGAACGGCGTGTGACGGCCACCCTCCTCCTTCTTGAGGACGTACACCTCGGCCTTGAACTTGGTGTGGGGCGTGATCGAGCCCGGCTTGCAGAGCACCTGCCCGCGCTCGATCTCCTCGCGCTTGGTGCCGCGCAACAGGCACCCGACGTTGTCGCCGGCGCGGCCCTCGTCGAGGATCTTCTTGAACATCTCGACGCCGGTCACGACGGTGGACGTGGTGTCCTTGATCCCGACGATCTCGACGGTCTCACCGGTCTTGATCATCCCCTGCTCGACGCGTCCGGTCGCGACCGTGCCACGACCGGTGATCGAGAACACGTCCTCGACCGGCATCAGGAACGGCTTGTCCAGCTCACGCACCGGCTCGGGGATGTAGCTGTCGAGCTGCTCGGCGAGCTCCAGGATCTTGCCGGTGTACTCGGCGTCGCCCTCGAGCGCCTTCAGCGCCGAGCCGATCACGAACGGAATGTCGTCGCCCGGGAAGTCGTACTCGGACAGCAGGTCACGGATCTCGACCTCGACCAGCTCCAGCAGCTCGGGGTCGTCGACCATGTCCGCCTTGTTCAGGAACACGACGATGTACGGGACGCCGACCTGGCGGGCGAGCAGGATGTGCTCGCGGGTCTGCGGCATCGCGCCGTCGGCCGCTGACACAACCAGGATCGCGCCGTCCATCTGCGCCGCGCCGGTGATCATGTTCTTCACATAGTCAGCGTGACCCGGACAGTCGACGTGTGCATAGTGCCGGTTTGCGGTCTCATACTCCACGTGCGAGGCGGCGATGGTGATACCGCGCTTCCGCTCCTCAGGGGCGTTGTCGATGCTGTCGAAGGCGCGGACCTCGCCGGTGCCGTAAGTCTCATGGAGCACCTTGCTGATGGCGGCGGTCAGCGTCGTCTTGCCATGGTCGATGTGACCAATGGTCCCGACGTTCACATGGGGTTTATCGCGCTCAAACTTGGCCTTCGCCACTTTCGGATGCTCCTTCTAGTTTCAGGTGATTTGGTCGCAGAACGGACCGAACTTCAAGAATTTATCGGACTTCCGTCCGCTTGACCTGCTAGTTGCCCTGCAGCTCGCCGACAACCTTCTCGGCGATATTGGGCGGTACTTCCTCGTAGCGCTCGAACTGCATCGTGTAAGTCGCTCGACCCTGCGTGTTCGAGCGTACATCGGTTGCATATCCGAACATCTCTGACAGCGGCACAAAGGCCGAGACAACCTGTGCGTTGCCACGTTGCTCCATGCCATGGACCTGGCCGCGCCGGCGGTTGAGATCGCCGATGACATCGCCCATGAACTCCTCGGGCGTGACCACTTCGACGGCGAACACGGGCTCGAGCAGCACCGGCTTCGCGCGCCGAGCCGCCTCCTTCAGGGCGAGCGAGCCCGCCACCTTGAAGGCGATCTCCGAGGAGTCGGTGTCGTGGTACTTGCCGTCGACCAGCGTGACCCTGACATCGACCATCGGGTAGCCCGCCCGGGGGCCGTTCTCCAACGCCTCTTCGACGCCCTTCTCGACCGCCGGGATGAACTCCGTCGGGATCGAGCCGCCCTTGATCTTGTTGATGAAGTCAAAGCCCTCGCCAGGCGCGGGCTCGACGTCGATGTAGACGATTCCGTACTGGCCCGAGCCGCCGGTCTGGCGGACGAACCTGCCCTCGACCTTGTCGGCGCTGCCGCGGATCGTCTCGCGGTAGGAAACCTGCGGCCGGCCGACGTTGGCCTCGACCTTGAACTCGCGCAGCATCCGGTCGACCAGCACCTCCAGGTGCAGCTCGCCCATTCCCGAGATCTCGGTCTGCCCGGTCTCCTCGTTGGTGCGAACCTGGAACGTCGGGTCCTCCTCCGCGAGGCGGGCGAGCGCGGTCGACATCTTCTCCTGGTCGACCTTCGTCTTCGGTTCGATCGCGACCTTGATCACCGGCTCCGGGAACTCGATCGTCTCGAGCTTGATCGGCTTGTCGGGCGCCGCCAGCGTGTCGCCGGTGACGACCTGCTTGATCCCGACGGCGGCGGCGATGTCGCCCGCGTAGACCTCCTGGAGCTCCTCGCGCTCGTTGGCGTGCATCATCAGGATCCGGCCGACCCGCTCGGTCCGGCCGCTCGACACGTTGAGCACCCGCGAGCCCGCCTCGAGCTTGCCCGAGTAGACGCGGAAGTAAGTCAGCTTGCCGACGTACGGGTCGGCCATGATCTTGAATGCGAGCGCCGAGAACGCCTCGTCGTCGGAGGTCGCGCGCGTCGCCTCGCGGCCGCCGTTGTCGGACGCCCGGTCGGGCTCGATGCCCTCGACGGCGGGAACGTCGAGCGGGCTCGGAAGGTAGTCGATGACCGCGTCGAGCAGCGGCTGCACGCCCTTGTTCTTGAAGCTCGAGCCGCACAGCACCGGCGTGATCGCGGTGTCCAGGGTCGCCTGGCGCACCGCCGCCTTGAGTCGCTGCACCGGGATCTCGTGGTCCTCGAGGATCATCTCCAGCAGTTCATCGTCATATCGCGAGACCTCCTCAAGCAGGTGCTCGCGGGCGGCCGCGGCCTCGTCGGCGAGCTCGGCCGGGATCTCGACGACCTCCTGCTCCTTGCCGAGCTCGTCCTTGTAGACGATCGCGTTGTTGGCGACCAGGTCGATGATCCCGGTGAAGTCGGCCTCGGCTCCGATCGGCAGCTGGATCGGGACCGGGTGGGCGCCGAGGCGGTCGACCATCGTCTGAACGCCCCGCTCGAAGTCGGCGCCGATCCGGTCCATCTTGTTGATGTAGGCGATCCGCGGGACCGAGTACTTGTCGGCCTGGCGCCAGACCGTCTCCGATTGGGGCTCGACGCCGGCGACCGAGTCGAACAGGGCGATCGCCCCGTCGAGCACGCGCAGCGAGCGCTCGACCTCGGCGGTGAAGTCGACGTGGCCGGGCGTGTCGATGATGTTGATCCGGTGGCCCTTCCACTCGGCCGTGGTGGCGGCGGAGGTGATCGTGATGCCGCGCTCCTGCTCCTGCTCCATCCAGTCCATCACGGCAGCGCCCTCGTGCACCTCGCCGATCTTGTAGGTGCGGCCGGTGTAGAACAGGATCCGCTCCGTCGTCGTCGTCTTGCCGGCGTCGATGTGGGCCATGATCCCGATATTCCGGGTGTTCTCGAGGCTGAACTTGCGGGGCATCGCT
>Ga0123356_10002432_pt1 | contig 19912 bp, 16 predicted proteins | sample TergutEmb28metaG_2_FD_92546 | JGI IMG/M metagenome (GOLD analysis project Ga0123356, IMG submission 92546) | Embiratermes neotenicus P3 segment gut microbial communities from Petit-Saut dam, French Guiana - Emb289 P3 | ecosystem: Host-associated > Arthropoda: Insects > Digestive system > Gut ... | reverse complement strand
TCTCATAGAAACATTATTGCCAATGCAAGCGCCGCTATCCGCATGCTTGAACCCCGTAAGGGCGGTGTGTTTATCGATGTTCTGCCATTACATCATACGTATCCTACTACCTGTTCATTTATCTCGCCGCTTGCATTGGGCATTCCGGTAGTAATTGTAGAAAAAATTGTCGGCAAGGTAGTTATCGACGACATAAGAGACGGAGGCGTTACGCACCTAATCGGAGTTCCGCTTCTCTACGATAAAGTCATGATAGCGATAGACAGCGGTTTTCAGAAACTTTCGCCGATCATCCGCGGCCCGCTTAATGCGCTGCGCAAGATATCCCTTGAAAAATCCAGAAAGGGAAATCCCGCTTTTGGACAAAAAGTTTTCAAGTTTATTCGCAAGAAAGCGGGACTTCAGTCAATCAAATTGATGGTTGCAGGCGGCGGCCCTCTGAGCCCGAAAACCGCGGACTTTTTTGACTCCTTTGGTTTCAATATTGTTCAGGGTTACGGGATGAGCGAGAACGCTCCCCTTATTACCGTGAATACCCCCCGTTTTAAAAACAACGAGTCGGTCGGGCTTCCTGTCGTTCATACTGAAGTAAGGATACTCGATCCAACTCCGGAAGGGATTGGAGAAATCGCCTGCAAATCGCCGTCGGTTATGCTTGGTTATTTTGAAAACGAAGAAGCTACAAAGGAAGTAATTACAGAAGACGGCTGGCTTTTAACCGGCGATTTAGGTTACCGCGACGAAAAGGGTTATATTTTTATCAAAGGAAGAAAGAAGAATTTAATCGTAGGTTCGGGCGGCAAGAATATTTATCCTGAAGAAATTGAGGCTCCCTTCCAGAGTTCCCGTGTTATCGGTGAAATCCTGGTTGTCGGAAGAAAAGACCCTGCTCATGGCGGCGAATATATTTTTGCGGTTACGGTTCCCAACTATGAACTTATTAAGGTTGATTATCCGGGTAAAGAAAACGATGAGGCTTTTATAAGGGAACTTATTAAAAAAGAAATCGAAGCGGTTAACCGTTCGTTCCCTGTTTATAAGAAGGTTAGCGATTTTACCTTACGCAATGAACCGTTCGAAAAGAACGCACAGCAAAAGATCAGGCGTTTCTTGTATAAGAGTTACGAGACGGCCTAGTATCCGACGGGGCGTTAAATCTCGCTTCTGTTGGTAATGACTCTGCTGATCAGGCCGTAGCTTACAGCCTCGGCAGAGTTCATCCAGTAGTCGCGGTCTGTGTCTTTCTCTACCTGCTCATGAGAAGTGCCGGTTTCGTCTGCGATCAGCCTGTTAATTTTTTCCCTGAGTTTTTCCATTTCTCTGGCGTGAATCTCTATGTCCGTGGCAACGCCGCGTATTCCGGAAAGCGGCTGGTGAATAAGGTAATGGCTGTTGGGAAGCCCCACCCTCCGCTCTTTGGGAGAGGCAAGCTGGATTATTGCGGCGGCGCTGGCTACAAGACCCATTCCGATTGTCCAGACTTCAGGTTTTATAAAACGGATCATGTCAAAAATTGCGTAACCCGCATCTGCATCCCCGCCGGGAGAGTCAATAAAAATCCTGATCGGGTCGTTGTTTATATTTTCCATGAGCAGCAACTGGCGGATTGTTTTTTCGGCAAGCTCTTTGTTTATCTCTCCGGACAGAAGAATTGTCCGTGTTTTAAGCATTTTATTCGCAAAAGGATCAGCCTGAAATGCCCTGTCTTCCTTTTCGCAGTTTTCATTGTCATCTTCAAATAATTTGGGATACATTAATCACCCTCCATTGGAAATAATAAATCTTTTTTATATTGAAGGCAACCTCACAGTCCCATGGACAGTGATTGTCCAAGAGACAATGACATTCCTTCGGACTATGAAGCATATACCCTTGGCACTCTTCTGTTGATATTACTGGTTATCTCATAGGGAATTGTATTAACCGTTTCTGCCAGAGATTCCGCGTCCGGCGCATTTCCGCCGAAAATTACCGCTTCGTCCCACCTTTGTACATCACTCTCCGGACCCAAATCCACGCAGCATTGATCCATGCAAATTCTGCCTACCTGCGGGTATTTTTTACCCCTGATTACAACCTGCCACTTATTGCTTGCCAGGCGTGGAAACCCGTCACCGTAACCCACGGGAAGCACTGCAATATCTGTATCGCGGGAAGCTGTCCATGTCCTGCCATAGGAGACCGTTTCTCCCTTTTTTACTCTCTTTATTATGGTAACTGTGCTGATCAGTTCCATTACCGGTTGTACTTTTATTGGCTTATTTACAGCTGTGTTTTCCTCTACAGTTTTATAACCGTACAGTAAAATACCGGGCCTTACCATGTCCAGCCATGTTTCCGGGTGCAGAATAACCGCTCCGGAATTTGCCGCATGAACAATCCCAGGATCGATACCGGCGCTTTTTATTGCGTCGACTGCTTCCTTAAACCGGGTAAATTGCCGCTGTGTGTACGCAATATCCTGCGCATCTATAGAATCGGAAGCGGCAAAATGAGTAGCCGTACCCGCCAGTTCAAGAGAGGGGCATGCAGTTATATGTTGTGCGAGAGAGAGAGCCTCTTCGGGGAAGCAGCCAACCCGTCCCATGCCAGTATCAATTTTGATGTGAACCGGCAGCTTTACTTTATCTATAAAAGCCTGTTTATTCAGCGCATCTGCGAACCATTTATCTGATATAAAAGGAATAAGTTTAGCCGATATCACTTCCGGAATCTCATCGGGATGAGGCTGGGAAAAAAGCAGGACGGGAGCGGTAATCCCGCCCTTTCTGAGCACTGTTCCTTCTGTAACTACGGCAATGCCAAGACAATAAACACCGGCTTCCATGCTTGCTCTGGCAATCTCAACAGCGCCGTGTCCATAGCCATTTGCCTTGACCGGTAAGCAAATGCGCCTGTCCTGCCCGATTCTTGTTTTTACAGCGCCGATATTTCCTGAAAATCGATCCAGATGGATTTTTGCCCTAGTCCGCATATCATCATGGTAACAAAAATCAGATTAATTTAATAGTTGATTTTCGGCCTGCATGGCGATATATTAATAATGGGTATGTGTTTCCGAAAAATTCCTAAAATTATACTTTTTTCCGTTATATTTGTCTTCTTTTACGGATGCAATGCCATGGAATTTAACCTGCCCTCTACCGGTACATACCGGGTAAACATGCAGATAAACGGCATACCCCTTGATGAATGTTCCTTTGCCGGCATTAACGATAAAATACAGCCCTTCTTTGAAGAATCTGTTTCCAAAGATCCTGATGTAACGGGTTTGCTGGTTTTTTTAAGGGATTCCAGAGGAGAAATTACCGGAAACAGAATACTGTACGGTTTGTCGGATTATTCCGAGCAAAATGAAATTTTTGTTCAGGTAAGGGATCTTGATAATATACCCGTTTTCCCATTGCCTGACAGACTGCCTGCCGGGCGGTATACAGTTGTTTCCCAGGTTATGGGCGCGAAAAATATTCTGCAAAGAACCGAAAAACATTTTTATTATCTGGGCAATACTTTTTTTGCCTATGACGGAATTAATATTCATCTGCCGGGAGTTACCAAAAATCTGCAGCCTGTTCCAAGGGGAATGGTTGTAATGCTGGAAGCAAAGATGGATTTTGACGACCATCTGGATCCGTACATCATTTGGTATAACGGCAGAAGAAAAATAAGCGAAGGGAGTTTTTCTGACGGAGCAGGAAATCTTTTATGGAAAGCGCCTGATCAAAGCGGATTTTTCAATTTACGCGCCGAGATATTCCCTGTAAGGGAAGCTGAGGATTTAACAGGGTATCAAAAAGAAATTTCCCTTCTTGTTTCTTCAAGGACTGCAGACGTTCATCTTGTTACCGAAGATATCTCGCAGCTTGCAAACTGGTATATTTTTGAGGGAAATCTTAATGATTCAAAATCGATGTCTTCTGCTGGAAACTTCGCTGCAAATATAGATCGCGCTTTAAAACCCGCTTTTAATAACTCTCCCAAATGGCTGCCTGCAAACGGGACTTACGGGCTTGCTACCGGCTTCGAAAATATTTTTGCGCTGCCGGGAGTTACTGTCTCCGGTAACAGGGCCGATACCTGGCAGGCATTGTTCCGCTTTATGCCTTTGAATGACGGCGGAATCCTGTCCGTGAGTTTCAGGCATTCTCCTAATATTTCCATGACTCTGAGCAAAGAAGGCCAGAATCTGGTTTTAACATTAGCATCTCCTTCAAGGATCGTTTCCCAAATATGCAGTCTGCCTTCCGGAGATTCATTTGTTACCGCAGGCATTAGTTTTTCTGTTCTCCCCGGTCTGCTGTCGGCAAAAATCAATGTTATAGGAAGCGTTTTTGAATCGGGCGAACTTGCTGTGCTTCCTCTTACGCTTGAATCAAACATAGGCGATGAGTTTCAAATTTTGCTCGGGTTTATGCCGGAAAACATTTCTTCTGATAATGAGGCAGATTACAGGGACAGATATTCATTTAACGTACTTTGGGACGAGTTTGCCCTTTTTAATACACCGCCGGCAGGAATAATTTCTGCCATTGCATTTGCAGCGCAGCTTCCGGCAGCAGGTCAGCCGGAGTAGGGAATACTCCGGGATTTTATTTACCTAACATGAAAAATAAAATATTATTTACAGTTTTTTTCCTGTACGCGATAAGTTTCTTTTCATGCGCCGGCAGAAATTACTCCAGATACATCCCCATTCCGGACGGCGATTTTCTTGGACCGGAAGTGATGTTTGATTTTGGCAATATTACCGGAACCAGAGACGGAGTTTCTGGTTTCAATATGCCGGAATGGCTTTTTGCCTACATTAACGGCGGAAACAGGGAAATAGAAAGAATGTTTTCCTTCAGCGGCAAGTATGCTTTTGTTGGGTTCAGCGAAGGAAATAACCTTTCCGCAATGACCAGATGGGCTGAAAATTTTTCTGCAGAACGTGATTTTTCCATACTGGCTGCGACGAGGATCGAAAGAAGATTGATTAACGCTGCCGCCTTGTACCCTGATGATGAATACGGCGCTTTTTTTGAAAGAATGGTAAAAACTGCCTATGGCACAAGGTATTCCGGCGCTGTAAAAGAAGATACATATTGGATAACAGTTAATTACGGAAGTACTCCTTCAGAAACTTATGTTTTTTTTGTATTGTTAAGTATTGACAGAACACAAATGCAGGCTGTTGTTTCGAACATGATTTCCGAATCAGTTGCTGCCGTTACCTTGACAAGAACGCAGCATAATTCAATTAACCGCCTGCGTAACAATTTTTTTGAAGGATTTTAGAATGAATACAATGATTTTGCTTTTAGCGCTGCTGCCTTTTGCCGTTTACTGGTGCATAAATGAAAAAACCGGGCTGCAGCTTGGCATTATTTTTTTGCTTTCCGTTTGGGCTGTTTCTTTGGTTAAGTCATTAAGAGTGATGTATCACATTGATATCCAGTTTGAATGGATTGTTATCGCAGTCATTTTCTGCGTGTATATTTTTTTTGGAAACAGAATTGAGGCGGCGCTTTCCAAAGGCGGCTTCAGGGCATTTCTTGTTGCCGCTGCAGTTGTTTCTTTTATAATGATTCTTTACCGGCCTTCTCTGGAGTTTGTTTTATTCGGCGGATCATTTATAGGCATGTGTGCCGGTTATTGTATAAACAAACGTTTTATTGGATTTAAAAGCAGTGATGTTTTACAAAGAACTGGTTTTAAAAAAGCCGTTGTCCTGCTTGCGCGGCTCGTTTTGGGAATGACGGTCCTTATATTAATTTACTATAGGGTGGAAAATATAATCCTTAATTTTTCCGAAAGCCAGAATATAAACCTGTATGGTTTTCTGTGTTATGCGCTTATGAGCTTATGGATTTTTATCGCAGCGCCATGGCTGTTTATTAAACTACGCCTTGCCGGTGTTCGTCTGGAAACAACAGATGCTTAAAAGTTCCGGCAGCGCAATGTATGGTGACGCGTCCCCCATCGCCGCTTTTGCGACAACTCCCGGGAAAAGCGCATTAACCCTGATCCGCTGTTCGGGGAAAAGCGCCATTGAGTTGCTCGCTTCTGTATTTTCGCCGCCGGAAAAACTTTTGCAGGCAGCAGGGAATACAGTTGTTCACGGCTGGATTGTTTTTTCCGGCGAAAAGACAGACGAAGTTCTTGTGTCGATATTCCGCGCTCCAAAAAGTTATACTGGCGAAGACAGTGCCGATATATCGTGTCACGGAGGCGCTGCCGCAGGCAAAGCGGTTATGGATGTACTTAAGTCCGCAGGATTCCGGGATGCGCTCCCTGGAGAATTTACATTCCGCGCTTTTGTAAACGGCAAACTGGATTTTACGCGCAGCGAGTCTGTTATGGAACTTGTTTCTGCCAAAACAGAAACCGGACGCCGCCATGCTGTTTCCCGTCTTTGCGGCTCTCTTGAAACAGAGATCAACGAAATAAAAAAAATGCTTATTCAGGCGCTTTCCGGTGCGGAAATTTATCTTGATTATTCCGAAGACGAAATCAGCGCAGACGCAGAAGAAGCGGCAGGCATGCTTCCGAACAGGGAAGCTGCGCTCGCGGCATTGGCACGCCTGAAAAAACTGTCTGCTTCCTGGCAGATTGAACGTATTTATCAGGAAGGAATAACAGTTGTGATTGCAGGCTGCCCAAACTCCGGCAAGTCCAGTCTGTTCAATGCGCTGTTAAAAGAAGACCGCTCAATTGTAACAGAAATTCCAGGAACTACACGCGACTGGATAGAAGCGTGGGTTTCCATCAAGGGGATACCTGTCCGCCTTATTGATACAGCAGGTCTTCGCGAAACAGCCGACTCTGTTGAAGAAATCGGCGTGCAGCGCAGCCGCCGCCTGCTGGAAGAAGCGGAACTTGTTTTGTATTTGATAGACGGCGAAAAGGGATTAACCGGTGAAGATGTTGAGTACGCAAAAAAAAGTGACAGTAATTTGCAGCGCAGCTTCCAGCACTCGCAGAGCGTTTTTATCTGGAACAAGGCAGACATTTCCTCTGCACCGCAGCCGTTTCCCATAGACGGCGTTACTCCGGTAAGTGTGAGCGCGAAGACGGGAGACGGTCTTGATGAACTTTACTCCGCTATTGCCGGGGCTGTTCAAATAAACGATGAACCCGCCGCCGCTTCTCTTGGCACTGAGCGGCAGAAAAAACTTGTGGATGCCGCGTGCTTTGCACTTGATGAAGCTCTCGCGCTTTCTAATAACGGAGAGCCTCTGGATTTAATCGCGCCTCTTCTGCGGGAAGCTGTTAATTCTCTTGGAGAGATAACAGGAGAAGTTTCTACAGCCGATATTCTGGAAGAAATGTTCAGCCGGTTCTGTGTAGGGAAGTGAACGGAATGGATTTTGACTGTATCGTTATTGGCGGAGGGCACAGCGGCATAGAAGCGTCTCTTGCCGTAAGCCGCCTTGGTTTTAAAACACTTCTTGTTACGCAGAACCCCGACATGATTGGAGCGCTGTCCTGTAATCCTGCCATTGGCGGTCTTTCCAAGGGCAACATTGTTCGTGAAGTGGATGCTCTTGGCGGCGAAATGGCTCGTCTTATAGACGCGACCATGATTCAATACCGCGTGCTTAACCGTTCGCGGGGACCGGCAGTTCAGTCGCCGAGAGCGCAGGCGGATAAACACGCATACCGGGCGGCAGCCCGCTCCGTACTCGAAAAGCAGAAAAACCTCACTATTTTTATGGATACGGTGATCGATTTAATTACTGACGGCGGCGTGCATGCTTCTGTCGCAGGAGTTGTTACCTGCCGAGGTCATCGCATAACGGCACGAACCGTGATTCTGGCAGCGGGCACTTTTATGGAAGGAAAAATATTTATCGGAGAGTATGACGCTCCACAGGGGCGGCTTGGCGAAGAAGCGGCAATCGGCCTTGGCGCGTCCCTTAAGCGTCTTGGCTTTCCGATGGGGCGGCTGAAGACCGGCACCCCGGCGCGTATTGCCGGCGATACAATTAATTTTTCTGAAATGGAAAAACAGGACGGCGACGAAATGTTTCCGTTCTCATATGATTACGATGTTGTTAAGAGACCGTCGGAGTTTATCAATAGTATAGAACAGTCGCCGTGCTGGATTACTTTCACAAACGAAAAAACACACGAAATCATCAGGGCGAACATTAGTCGTTCTCCTTTATACGGCGGGAAAATTACCGGTACCGGTGCACGCTACTGTCCTTCCATAGAAGACAAGGTTGTCCGTTTTCCGCAGCGGGAGAGGCATCACATTTTTATTGAGCCTGAGGGGCTTTCCACCAACGAGATGTACCTGAACGGCGCTTCAAGCTCATTGCCCGAGGATGTTCAGTACGATTTTATCCACAGTATTTGCGGTCTTGAAGAAGCCATCATCGTGCGCCCCGGTTATGCCGTGGAGTATGATTATATCGATCCATTGGATCTTTATCCCTCACTGGAGTCTAAGCGCCTCGGTGGGTTTTTCTCGGCGGGGCAGACCAATGGTTCTTCCGGTTACGAAGAAGCCGCCGCCCAGGGGTTAATCGCAGGCATTAATGCCGCGATGAAAATGCTCAATCATGCTCCATTGATACTTGGACGCGCCGAGGCTTACATCGGCGTGCTGGTAGACGATCTTACAACTCTTGGAACTAAAGAGCCGTACCGCATGTTCACAAGCCGCGCAGAACACCGTCTGATGCTGCGCCATGACACCGCCGACACCAGGCTTACTCCCAAAGGGCGGGATGCCGGCCTTGTTGACGACAGCCGTTGGGAACGTTTTCTAGAAAAGGCAAAAGCGTTAGACGAAATCACCGAGCTGCTTGCCAAGCGCAAGCATAACGCAGTTGATGATGTAAACGCCGGAAGCTTTGCTGCGAGCGCCGGCTACCCTGCGGAACTTGTTGAGCGTGCACTCCTTGATATAAAGTACGCAGGCTACATAGAAAAAGAAAAACGTTTTGCAGCCAAAGCCGCCAAAATGGATGCGATAAAACTTGACCCGAACATGGACTACGCCTCAATCGGCGGCCTTTCCGCCGAAGCAAGAGAAAAATTGATATCTGTTAAACCCCTTAATGTGGGTCAGGCAGCGCGAATACCCGGAGTACGGCAGGGAGACATCGCGGTACTGATAATTCTGATGAATAGGAAGTAGGTATTATTTGTTTTCACCTGAACTGCGTCCGAAAATCCGATATATTTTTTCATTTATATGGCTCAAGTCCATTATCACAGAGCGGCTGTCGGGACAGCCAGCATGTTTTCTTCAAATGGGATGGTTCTGTCGCCAGAATATAAAATTATTCCAGTGTATTGTTTTTTGCTTTTTAGTATATTTTCTTTAAACCATTTTTGTACTTTAAAATCATCTTTAGAAACACTATGCCCGGCTTTTACTTCTATTCCAAGCAGTGCGCCGTCTTCGCGCTCAACTAGAAAATCAATTTCTCTGTTGAGTCTGTCACGATATTGAAAAAGCCTGTACTTGTTATCAATATCAATATGAGCTGCCAGTTCCTGGAAAACAAATGTCTCTGTCAATTTTCCGCAGCGATCATTGTTCATTATAACTTCTTTTGGATTCCAGCCAAGAACAGATGTCATTATTCCTGTATCTGTCGCGTAAAATTTATGTCTTTTGCCAATTCGTTCATAATCTGTTTTTAGCCATGGAGATACCTTTTCAAACATAAACATCGAAATCAATGTATTAATATAGCTGTCCATGGTAGCTTTATTGATTGATAATGCAGTTGTTATTTGGTTTGGTTCCATAAATTTTGCAGACCATGACATAAGTATACCGGCTAAACTCTGTAAATCATCCTGCCTGCGAATATTTGCTATGTCTTTTAAGTCACGCAGGAGTATTGTGTTAAGATAATCAATATGCCAGTCTTTTCTGTGTCTAAGACTGTTAATAGCTGCAGCTTCCGGATAACCTCCACGGAAGGCAAGATCGATTATATGTTCTTTATCGTAACCGCTTATTTTATTTACAAAATTCCTGTTAAAAGCTCTTTCTAAAAAATCCGGTTTTTTCCCCATTATTTCACCGGTAGTAAGAGGCCGAAGGCGCATGTATTTTGCACGCCCTGCAAGGCTGTCGCCAATGGTTGGCAAAGTAAGAATATTGGCTGAGCCTGTCAGTAAATATTGTCCAGGCCGGTTATTCCTGTCTACAACCTGTTTAATTTCCGGAATTAGTTTTGGCGCTTTTTGAACTTCGTCAATTACCAATGTGCCGGTTTTATTTATGATAAACCCTTTTGGATCTGAATGAGCATATTCCAGCATCAATGTATCGTCTAAAGAACGGTAGTCCCCTGTTTTGGAAACTACTTGCTGTGATAGGGTTGTCTTGCCTGTCTGCCGTGCGCCGGATATTACGACAACACGGCGCATTTTTAGCGCTTCTTTAATACTTGCAGTCTGCCAACGTTTATATTCTTTTGCCATAAAAACCCTTTTTACCCTCTGCAAAAAGTATAATACAATATATGCGAAAAGCACAATAGAAATGGTGCGAAATGCATAGTAGAAGTGCTGCGAAAAGCACAATAGGAATGATGCGAAAAGTATAGTAGAAAATCGTCAAAATTAGCCAATTTTGTAAAATATGGCCTCTCTGGTAAATTCACCTTCCCTCTTAAATTTCTTCCCATAATCGTATAAACTCCAGGCAGGAGTAATGATGATCAGGCTGGCAGCCTTTCTTGGCAATCCGGGGCGTGAATATAACCGTAACAGACACAACGCAGGGCGAATGCTTGCAGAAGCGCTTCCTTTTTATTCTTCCCTGTCCTGGCAAAAGAAATTTAAAGGGTTTTATTCTTCCTATAACGGCAGTCATTTCATTATTCCTGAAACATACATGAATCTTTCGGGGGAATCGGTTTTTGCCGCTTCTTCGTTTTTTAAAATCGATATAAAAGAAATTATTGTTGTACACGATGAACTGGAACTCCCTCTTGGGACAATTTCGCTGAAATTTGCAGGGGGGCTTGGAGGGCATAACGGGCTTCGCTCAATGAAAGCGTGTTTTGGCAGCGTGGATTTTTGGCGGATTCGTATCGGTATTGGCCGCCCCGACTCCCGCCTGCCCGGCGAAGGCGGTCCTGCGGGAAGCGGAGAAGGCATTGTTGACTGGGTTTTAACGGATTTTTCCAAAGCAGAAAAAGAACTGCTCGCCCCGGTGTTTGACGCAGGTGCGAACCTTCTGGTTCAGACTCTGGAGAGTGAACCGGAAAGCTTCCTTAAAGAATGGGCAAAAAAGAAAATCCTTCCGCCGGTGCCTGAACCCGCTGCTCCGGAATCTGTGGAACCTCCAACGAGCCCGGACGGGCGAAGTTTCAAGGCACTATAATGACAACAAGCGAAGCTTTTAATGCGTTATACGATACTGTCGCAAGACTGCGCGCTCCTGACGGGTGCAAGTGGGACAGGGAACAAACTCCTTCAACTTTGCGCGGCGCATTAATCGAGGAAACTTACGAGTGTCTTGAGGCAATTGACGAAGACAACCCTGAGCACATCGCAGAAGAACTTGGGGATCTGTTTTTGCTTGCTACCATGATCAGTTATATACATGAACAGGAAAAAAAGTTTTCTGTTACCGATGTGCTTAAAAAGGTAAACGAAAAACTAATACGCCGTCATCCTCATGTTTTTGGCGACGTAAAAGTTAAGGACACATCAGAAATCCTGGATAACTGGGCAACTATTAAAGCAGAGCAGGAAGGCAGAAAGCCGAAAGAATCCATACTTGACGATGCAGGCTCCGGTTTTCCTCCGATGGATCGCGCATATAAATTGCAAAAAATTGCGGCTAAAGCCGGTTTTGACTGGCCTAATACAGAAGGGGTAGTCGCCAAAATTAAAGAAGAACTTGATGAGGTAACGCATGCTGACAGCGGTGTCAGGCGCGAAGAGGAGCTTGGCGATTTGCTTTTTTCTGTTATCAATCTGTGCCGTTTTCTTAAAGTAGAGCCTTCTGCTGCCCTGCGCAGAACCAACGCAAAATTCACCGAGCGTTTCAAATATGTGGAAAAGAAAATGAAGGAAACAAATCAGGAAATGAATAAAATAAATCTTAATATTATGGATTCTTTCTGGAATGAGTCCAAAAATATAAAATAATCTACCTTGAAAAATTCGCTTTTTTTGGATATAACAAAATTATGGTTTCTAAAAGCGTAACAAAGAGATTCGGTATTCTTACAGCCGGCGGTGACTGCCCAGGGCTTAATGCTGCGATAAGAGGTGTATGCCGAGCAGCGCATGACTGTTATGGAATGGAAATAATCGGCATTGCAAACGGTTTCCGCGGGCTTATCAATGAAGATGTCAGGGTTCTTAAACCCGAAGATTTTACCGGCATTCTTACAAGGGGCGGAACTATACTCGGCTCAAGCAGGGAGAAACCTTTTGGCCCCACAGACAAGGACGAGCCCGTAACGGAAAAAGTTTCCGCGATTAAAGAAACATATTCAAAACTTAATCTTGATTGTCTTGTTGTAATTGGAGGAAACGGAACAAATACTACGGGTTGCAAACTTTCGCGCGAAGGTTTGAACATTGTCGGGCTTCCGAAAACAATCGACAATGATATCGTTGGTACAGACAGAACGTTCGGCTTTCATTCCGCGCTGGCTATCGGAACGGAAGCGATTGACCGTCTTCACTCTACTGCGCAGAGTCATAGCCGTGTTATCGTTATCGAACTCATGGGACACAAAGCTGGCTGGCTTGCTCTTTATGCGGGAGTCGCAGGCGGCGGCGATGTTATCCTTATTCCTGAAATTCCCTACGACATAAACATGATTGCCCATCATCTGGAAAACCGCGTTAAATCCGGAAAAACATTTTCCATAGTGGTTGCCGCCGAAGGCGCTCTGTCTGTCAAAGAAGCGGAGATGGATAAAAAAGACCGGAAAAAATACCGCCTGGATAACGGCCCTTCTGCAGCGTACCGTGTTGCCCGCGAAATCCACGAAAAAACCGGAATGGAGACACGCGCAACTGTGTTGGGATATGTGCAGCGGGGAGGAGTCCCCAGCGCTTCCGATCGCGTTCTTGCTACAAGCCTTGGTACCGCCGCAGTGGAATTACTCGCAAAAGGTATATACGGACGCATGGTCGCTCTTAACGGAGATGTAATCTGTTCAGTCGGTCTTGATGTTCCCGAAGGCAAAGTGAAAAATGTCCCGCTGGATCACTATATGCTCGATACTGCAAGAGCTGTCGGCACTTGTTTATAAAAAGGTGACAGTCAACCTTTTAGCCCCTCTTTCTGACGGAACGATGGGCAGTTAGCACCTGTAGCGCGAAATACTTCCTGAGACGGAAAATTGCTGCATTTTATGGAAAAGATCTCACATGAGCGGGGAAACATGGGATCCCACGTGACCTTAAAATAAATACATTTCAGGCAATTTGGCGGACGCGCCGGAGGCTTTAATCCATAGAATAAAGAGTCACTCATGCCTTACATGTCAATTATGCCCTAAAAACTGCCGAAAATGAAGTGGAGGGCTATCTATTTTGCCAATCATTGCCGCTTTTAAGTTAAGGCTTTCTACAGATCTGCGTTTTAAGCTCCGTACAATCGCTGTTTCTCTGTCTGTCCTTTTTGGGCTCTGCAGCCTAATCATGGGATTCTCCCTGTTCTCCGCCCTGTTCGGGACCGGCTTTTTCCCGGCTGCACCCGGGGCTGTTTTTGCCCGCTCTTTTGGATTTTTATCGTTTTTAATACCCATCCATCTTGCCTATGCAACTTTTATTCTGGCAGATCCCAAGTGGCGGCCTGACCGGATTTTTATTCTTTGCGCCTGTATCTTTCCATTTTTAACTCTTGTTATCGGGTTTTCTTTTATTCGTGATTTTGAGTTCAGGGCTGCGCAGTACGCCCTTTTAAATTTTACCGGTAAAACAGGTTTTAGCCTGCTTATCGGTTTTTTTACTATTGTTGAAGTGCTTGTCATAGATGTTCTAAGAAGTGTGTTTTTTCTTAAAGACGGCAGGGTGTTAATTTGGCAGCGAAAAAAAATAAACCTGCTGCCGCCTCCGGCTGAGACAGCCGATGTTACCGAAGATATTAATATTTCTAATTTTACTACAGATATCGATGGTCTTGCTTCTGACACCAATTCAATCATTGATACAATTAATGAAATAAATGAAACTGATGATACGCAGATAACCGGCGATACTGAGCCTGACGAGGTTCATGACACGAGCGTTTCACGCGCACTTGAAGAAGCGGAAGCGGCGGCGGCGGTACATGGCGAACAGATCAGAAAAAAAACATCCAGTAACGGCAGTTCCAAATATAAAAAATACAGAGTTCCCGTTGATATACTAAATGAATACCCAGACGGCGAGTACTGGGTTATCGATCAGGCTACAAAAGATGCCGCAATGGCTCTTAAGGAAACTCTTGAGGAGTTCAGGATTCAGGCTGAAGTAACAGGCATAAGAAAAGGACCTGTTGTTACGATGTTCGAAATCCTTCCCGCGCCCGGAGTTAAACTCTCAAAGATTGTCGGCCTTCAGGATAATATTTCACTGCGCCTTGCAGCGTCTTCTGTGCGTATTGTCGCTCCGATTCCCGGGAAGCATGCCGTTGGTATCGAAGTTCCCAATGCGAAACGTAACATTGTCTCCTTCAGGGAAATTATCGAGGGACAGCTTCAGCTTCCGGCGAAGCAAATGGAGATTCCCATCGTTATGGGAAAAGACATTACCGGCGAGTCACAAACTGTAGACCTTGTTCAGATGCCGCATCTTTTAATTTCGGGTGCTACTGGTTCAGGGAAATCTGTCTGCGTTAATTCGATTATTCTTTCGATACTGTATCAGCTTCATCCGGCAGATTGTAAACTGCTTCTAATAGATCCAAAAATCGTAGAGTTAAAACTCTACAATGATATCCCTCATCTTTTGACTCCTGTAATTACAGAGCCCAAACGGGCGTTTCAGGCGCTTCAGTACTGTATTTACGAAATGGAGAGGCGTTATGCCTGCCTGGATTCTGTCGGCGTGCGGGATATCCGCAGCTACAACAGGCGCATAAAGGAAAAAAATATAGCTCAGGAACACATGCCTTACATTGTTGTGATAATTGACGAATATGCAGACCTTATGACAACCACCGGCAGAGAGCTTGAGTCCACTGTTGCAAGGCTTGCGGCAATGAGCCGCGCTGTCGGCGTTCACCTTGTGCTTGCAACCCAGCGTCCCTCCATCGATGTAATCACAGGCCTTATAAAGGCGAACATTCCCACCAGAATTGCGTTTATGGTCACAAGCAAGATAGACAGCCGGATTATTATCGATATGATCGGCGCTGACAAACTCCTGGGCAAGGGCGATATGCTCTATTCCGGTGTTGTGGATCCGTTCCCGATCCGTATGCAGGGCGCATTTGTTTCCGAGGAAGAAGTTGAGGCTGTAGTTGAACACGTAAAGACCCTTGGCGAACCTGACTATATTGACGATGAGATTTTCTTTGAGGAAGAAGAGGAAGAAACAGGCGTTTCTCTTTTTTCCAGCGGAGATGATCCTCTGTATGACAAAGCGCTGGAAATCGTCTATCAGCAGGGGAGGGCAAGCGCCAGCTACATTCAGCGCCGCCTAAAAATCGGGTTTAACCGCGCTGCCCGCCTTGTAGACGAGATGGAACACCTTGGTGTAGTCGGTCCGGCACAGGGCAGCAAGCCCCGGGAACTGCTGCGCGGCGATTAGCGGATATCAGATAAATTATATCCTATGCCCCGTTGACACATATTATTTTTCAACATTATACTGATACATTGTAACATGAAAGTTAACCGCCGGTCGTTTAAAAGATCACTGCAAGACAACGTATCTTCCTATGTCTTCCTTCTTCCGTGGCTCCTGGGTTTCTTTGTCCTGACCATTTATCCGATGATTTACTCCCTCTATCTGTCTTTTACCCAATACAACATGATTTCAGCACCAAGATGGATAGGATGGCGGAACTACTTTGTTATGTTTATCGGGAGTGATGAGTTTCCGAGAGACGAGCGGTTCATGAACTCCCTCATTGTTACGCTGCGGTTTGTATTTATTTCTGTACCGGCAAAACTTATATTCGCATTGGCAGTTGCCATGATTATGAATCAGAAGCTTAGGGCGGTTCCCTTTTACAGAACCGTTTACTATATCCCGACCCTTCTTGGCGGTTCTGTTGCCATCGCGGTCCTCTGGCGCCGTCTTTTTGCCGGGGACGGTGTTATCAATATGATAATCAGGCAGGTTTCCATGGGGAAGCTTGATCCTCCTTCATGGATTTCCACACCGGAGTATGCTCTTTATACTCTGGTTATTCTCTCTGTATGGCAGTTTGGCTCTCCCATGATCATATTCCTTGCGGGGCTTAAACAGATTCCTGCGGAATATTACGAAGCAGCGAGCGTTGACGGCGCGGGAAGGTTCAGGAAGTTTATTTCCATTACATTGCCCTGTCTTTCTCCGATTATCTTTTTCAATTTTGTCATGCAGATGATTGGCGCGTTTCAGTCATTTACCCAGGCGTTTATCATCTCCGGAGGTACCGGCGGGCCCATTGATTCAACTATGTTCTACAGTCTCTATCTGTATCTGAGGGGGTTTGCGTACGGTCATATGGGATATGCCGCCGCCATGGCATGGATTCTGCTTGTTATAATCGCTGGCTGTACCTTCCTTACCTTTAAGCTGTCCGGGAATCTTGTAAGCTATGGGAGCGGCGAATGAGAAAGCTTAAATCCCCCGGCGAAGTTATCAGGCTCTCGCTTACTCATATAATCATCATTCTTCTTGGCATCGGTATGCTTTATCCGATAGTCTGGCTTGTCATGGCTTCCTTTAAAGAACCTGCACAGATATTCAGCAACTCAAAACTTTTTCCGGAAACATGGACAATTCAAAATTACATAACGGGATGGCAGGGCATAGGATTTGTGTCATTCGGCACGTTTTTTGCCAATTCATTTTTTATATGTGTATCATGCATGGTAATTAATGCGTTTTTCTGTGCCGTTACTGCCTATGCGTTTGCGCGTTTGAAATTTGCCGGAAGAAAGTTCTGGTTTGCAATTATGCTGATGACTTTGATGCTCCCTGGGCATGTCACATTAATTCCGCGATATATTATTTTCCGTGTTTTTGGCTGGATTAACACATTCTATCCTTTCATTGTTCCAAAATTTTTCGGCGGCGATGCGTTCTTTATTTTCCTTTTGGTGCAGTTCATCCGCAGCCTTCCAAAGGATATGGACGAATCTGCTGTTATCGACGGATGCAGCAAGTTTGGAATCTTTTTCAGGATTATCATGCCTTTAAGTATTCCCGCAGTTATTACTACAATGCTTTTTACCTTCCTATGGACATGGGATGACTTTTTGGGCCAGATGATATTCCTGAATTCTCCGGAGCTGTTTACTGTCCCGCTTGGGTTACGGCTCTTCCTGGATTCTACCGGGGTCTCTTCGTGGGGGTCGATGTTTGCAATGTCGGTGTTATCTCTTGTTCCCTGCTTTGTTTTATTCTTTACCATGCAAAAGTATTTTGTGCAGGGTATTACAACAACTGGTATTAAAGGGTAGTTTACCCTGATATATAATTTTTGGAGGTTTTCATGAAACGAATTCTCTTATTATTGGTAGTACTTATTGTTGCAAGTACAGTTCTTTTTGCCGGTGGCAACAGAGCCCAGGCAAATCAGGGTTCCAATGTAGTTCGCTGGTCATTCTGGGGCGGTGAAGGACGCATCAGGAACTATCAGCTTACAAATGACATTTTCTTTGAAGCCACAGGGATCACCATTGCTGGTGAACCGGCGCCCGGAACTGATCAGCACTTTAACAAGTTCAGAACTCAGTTTGCAGGCGGCATGGCTGCGGATATTATTCAGCTTGGCGGTTATTTTTCCAACCTTGGCATGAATGATGACGGCAGATCTGCCCCCGGAGTAGAAGATCTTCTTCTCCCCCTGGATCCGTTTGTAAGAAGCGGCGTTCTTGATATTTCCAATATCGACAAAGCGGCTCTTGATGCCGGAACCAGAGACGGCGTTCTTTACGCAATTTCTGCCGGTACAAACATGCCCGCACTGGTTTACAACAGATCACTTCTGGAAAGAGTCGGCGCCCCCCTGCCAAGAGTCAACATGACATGGGCGGAATTTGATACATGGCTTCGCCAGGTTCAGGCCAGGCTTCCCGCCGGTACATACGCCATGACAGATAACGGTGCAACAACAACGGGATCAGTGTTCTTCGGCTATTGGTGCGGAGACAACGGCACCCCGATGTGGGATGGATCCAGAACTCACCTTACCGCTCCCATTATTCAAAGATATTTTGATATGTGGTCCGGATGGCGCTCCGCAGGCGTAATTCCTCCTGCCGCAATCGCAGCGGATTTTGCCGAAACCAACGAAGCAACTTCTTCGCTTATCGCCGGAAGAACCGCTCTGTCCTTTATTTGGTCGAACATGCTTAACGGTTATCAGGCTGCCACAAATGACACCCTCGACCTTATCATGCTCCCCAATGCGGCAGTTTCAAACGGCCTTTGGGCACAGATGAGCCAGATGATGGGCATTAACAAAAACGCAAGGAATCCCCAGGGCGCCGCGCAGTACATCAACTTCAGGGTAAATGATCCCCGCGTATGGACAATTATGGGCGCAGACCCGGGAGTACCTGTAACTCCGGCAACCAGAGCCGCAGTAGCAGCTAATGCAACCCCCGTAACCGAAAGAATCGTAAGATATCTTGACGTCGCAGGAAGACACGCTTCCCCGCCTAACCCCAACATGCCAAATGACACTGAATGGAACTCAGGTCTCCACCTTATCTACCAGCAGGCAGCATACGGAAGGATCACCAACACAGTAGCAGCACAGCAGGTAATGGACCTTATTAACAGGCTCGCCCGCTAGTCTTACTGATTTCAGTTTTGAAGCATCCGGTATTTGCCGGATGCTTTTTTTATCACTTGATTATACTTTGCTTTGCGGGACTGCTTCTGCCTTCCAAATTCGGCAGTCTTTTTTCCAGGGCGGCAAAAGAGATTTCTACATCTTCGTGGACTTCATGTTCATTGATGCAGCCCACCGTGACCATATCCTGCGGGCGCAATACATTCCAGTTGAAAGTAAGCCCGACATAGGGAGTTGTTCTTCCCGCCGCCATAGGCTTGATTGTCATAACAGGTTTTTTTGCGTCATGAATGATCCGTATAACGGATTCAACTTCCACCTGCATTAGGAATCCAAGACAGTTGAAAATTTGAATATAGGTTTCTACATCGTAGTTATTAAGGTCCGAATATTGAATTATTTCCGGCATATGCGCAGATAGCCCGGGAATGATTCCCGCAGAGCGGATCATGTTCGTATAATCAGAAAGCCTGTCCATGGTTTGTTTGTTTTTATTTATCAGCTGCTCGCAGCTTGCATGGTGGATCAGGCAGAAACTTGAACCAAGCTCCGCGCTCTTTTTAATTATCGCTTCCGATTCTTTGCGCGCATTTGCATTATCGTCCATGTTAAGTATCGGAGTATCAATGAGTATAAGTTTTTTTCCTATCCTGTCCTGTATTGTCCTGATCTTGTCCGTGCTGTCGGGATGAGAAGAAAAGGGAGCCATCCATGCATCAATTCCGTATTTTAAAAAAGCGTTTATTACACGCATGGTTGCATCCACAGTGGAATGCTGTTCTTTTATATAAACATCTGCCGCATGACCTGTGTGACTCCAGCCGAAAATCCAGTTTGAACCTATAAGCATTCTGGGAAGGGAAATTCCTGCAACTGTCGTTCTTGGAAAAGTTTTATTCATAATTTCTCCTGTCTGGATTATACACCAAAATTCCCGCTTATGTTATATTGATCCTGATGCTTGAACACTACAAGTCCTGCATACTA
>Ga0123356_10002431_pt1 | contig 19916 bp, 12 predicted proteins | sample TergutEmb28metaG_2_FD_92546 | JGI IMG/M metagenome (GOLD analysis project Ga0123356, IMG submission 92546) | Embiratermes neotenicus P3 segment gut microbial communities from Petit-Saut dam, French Guiana - Emb289 P3 | ecosystem: Host-associated > Arthropoda: Insects > Digestive system > Gut ... | reverse complement strand
CGACGGCATGAACACTACCTTAAACGACGCCTACAACAACGGTACCCCTACGAACGGCATGACCGCGACGGGTAAGGCATATACAAGCAATAGCAACACTTCGACCAGCGCGACCCCCTTGTACAATCCCAAAATAAGCCCCGAATATTTATATAACGGTCAGAAATATGTTCGTGTGAGCATACTGTCTTTTTCCGCGACTTATCCGTTCAGCACGGGTACGAATAACGGTGCGTCGGGTTCGATACGTTGGTTTAAGGTGGAGCCGATTAAATGGCTTATAGGGAATTGGGACGCTTTGCCGGAAAGTATCAACCCCACGGGTACGGGCACGGCGGACGCGATGAATTTAGTGTCGGCGGAACTCGTTACGGGTTGTATACCGTTCGGCGCGAGCGGCGTTACGTTGTGGTCGGACAGCGTTGCGCGTACATTCTTAAACGAAACCTTTTTAAGCGAGGCGTTTGACGCGGCTACTCGCGGCAAGATTGCGTCCGTTACAGTGCCGAACAACACGACGGCGGGAACAGTCAACACCGTAGGCGACGGTGTAGCCACGACGGACAAGGTATATTTCCCCTCGTATTACGAAGTATTTAACGCAAACGGAACGTATAACAAGGTATTCGACACAAATGCGAAGCGTCAAGGGGTATTGACGGATTTTGCCATAGCGAATTACGCCTATATGGGTTCTACCTCAAACACATCTTCTTATTACAGAATGGGCTTTTGGTGGTTGCGCTCGGCTTATTCGTCGTCTTACGTGCGTTATGTCTACAACGACGGCATCGACTTCTACGCCACCCCGTACATTCTGGGCAATGGTGTCCGCCCCGCCTGTGCGCTCGCTTTATCCTAAAAATCTTTCAAATCTTTCATCAGCCGCCTGTGGCGGCGCGGTTTGACTTAAACGAGGGTTGAACGGAAATCTAAAAAAGGCTTGCGGTTACAAAAACCGTGAGCCTTTTTTTGTTCTTTACCTTCGAAAGCGGTCAGTTGATGACGGAGTAGTGTGACATTATGGACACAGGGAGACGGAGTAGTGTGACATTATAATCGCACACTACTCCGTCAGACTGCTTTCGGGTCACTCTTGAATTTTTTTTATTGTGTTCTAAACCGTGCCTTGGGCGATCATCGCCTCGGCAACTTTTTTAAAGCCCGCGATGTTGGCGCCCGCGACAAAATTGTCCTCTAAGCCCGCCTCTTTAGCGGCGGCGGCAATGTTGGCGTAAATGCTGGCCATGATGGCCTTTAGCTTTTGGTCTACCTCGTCGAACGTCCAAGACAGGCGCATCGAGTTTTGGCTCATCTCTAGCGCAGAGGTTGCCACGCCGCCTGCGTTGGCGGCCTTGCCGGGCGCAAACAGGATTTTCTTAGACAAAAATACCTCGGTTGCCTCAAGCGTAGAGGGCATATTTGCGCCCTCGCCTACCGCGATTACGCCGTTTTTGACCAACAGCTTTGCATCCGCCTCCGTCAATTCGTTTTGCGTCGCGCAAGGCAGCGCCACGTCGCATTTTACGCCCCAAATGCCCTTGCCCTCGGTGTAAACGGCGGCGGGACGATAAGAAACGTAATCGGAAATTCGACCGCGCTTAACCTCCTTAATCTCCTTGACGGCGACTAAATCGATGCCGTCGGCATCGAAGATGTAGCCGCCCGAGTCGGACATCGCGACGACCTTAGCGCCTAAACTCTGCGCCTTTTGGCAGGCGTAGATGGCGACGTTGCCCGAGCCCGACACGACGACGGTTTTGCCCTTTAAAGTCTTTTTGTGGGCTTTTAGCATCTCTTCCACTAAGTATACAAGCCCGAACCCGGTCGCCTCTTTGCGCGCAAGCGAGCCGCCGTATACGATGCCCTTTCCGGTTAAAACGCCCTCAAAGCGGTTGACAATGCGCTTGTACTGGCCGTACATAAAGCCGATTTCGCGCGCGCCGACACCGATATCCCCCGCCGGAACGTCCGTGTCCGCGCCGATGTGCCGGTAAAGCTCCGTCACAAAGCTTTGGCAGAACGCCATCACCTCGCGGTCGGATTTGCCTTTTGGGTCAAAGTCGGAGCCGCCCTTACCGCCGCCGATGGGCAGTCCGGTAAGCGAGTTTTTGAGGATTTGCTCAAAGCCCAAAAACTTGATGATGCTGAGCGATACGCTGGGATGGAAGCGGATGCCGCCCTTGTACGGGCCGATGGCGCTGTTATACTGCACGCGGTAGCCCTTGTTAACCTGCACCTTGCCCGCATCGTCCACCCACGGGACACGGAAGATGATTGCACGCTCGGGCTCGACGAGGCGCTCTAATATCCCGTGCTTTTCATACTCCGGGCGCGCGTCGACAAAGGGCGCAAGCGTTGAGAGAATCTCGGTAAGCGCTTGGACAAACTCCGGCTCGCCCGGGTTTTTTTGGATGGTAGCATCCAAAACTTTCTGTGTGTAAGACATATGGTTGTGTTTCTCCTCATATTGCTGTTTATTGTTCGGGATTCGGGATGCGGGATTCGGGATTCGGGGTTCGGGGCTCGTAAGCAGTTTTTTTATTGATGGAATTGGAGCAGCGAGCCCTACGGGTTTTGAAAAAAGCGTCTACCGGCACGCCGGATAAACGCCTTTTTAAGATTTGTTTATCGTAATTGAGTATAGCATTTGTAACGCCGTCTGTCAAATTCCTTGCGATAGATTTTTTGAATGCGTTTATAATAATTTTTTAACCGCATCCTCTGCTCCTGTAGGAAATAGCAAAACGGGCGGGATGTCAAAAACGGTTTTAGCGCCGTACTCGCCGCGCCCGGCTAAGCGATAGACGGCGCGGACGTAAGCAAGGAGCACGGACGAGGTAAATTCGGGGTTGGAGTCGAGCTTTAGAGAGAATACGAGCGCATGGCGATTTACCTCATCCGACATTTCTTTCGTTTTGCCTACGCGTATTACTTTTCCGCCGTGATAGAGCTTTGAATGAAATTCCCTCAATTTCTCCTGCGAAATGAAGTTTACGGTGGTGTCGTAGTCGGCAAAATAGTCGGCCATTTGCTTTATGTCGCGTTCGATTTGCGCTTCGTCCGCTCCGTCTTTTGTAGCAACCCAGCAATGACGCGAGTGCATTTCACGCGCAGTGAAGTTCGGCGGAATCAACTCCAACGGAGTCGAATTGGGATCTGTGCATTTCCGTATCCGCTCTAGAGCACCCGCCTTCGGCACCGTGTATTGGATTGCGTCCGCAACGCCGTTTACCTTGCGGATGGCATCGGAATGGCCTTGGCTGACGCCCTCGCCCCAAAAGGAATATGTTTTGCCGTTTGGAAGCACGGAACCAAAAAAGAGGCGCATCAGCGAAAAAAGCCCCGGGTCCCAGCCGACGGAAACGACGGAGGCATGGCTCCCCGCTTTTGCCGCCGCGTCCATAGCCGAAAGGTAATCGGGGATTTTTGCGTGCGTGTCAAAGCTGTCCACCGTGTTGAACATTTTGGCAAATGCCGGGCCTTGCTGCGGCAAGTCCTGCGCCGAGCCGCCGCACAAAATCATCACGTCGATTTTATCGCGCCAGTCTGCCGCGTCGTCTACGTGCACCACCGGCACATCGGACTGGATTTTTAGCGCGCCCGGCGGTTTTCTGCGCGTAAAAACCGCCGCCAATTCCATGTCGGGGTTTTGGGCGATGTTAAGCTCGACGCCGCGCCCTAAGTTCCCGTACCCGCAGATACCTATCTTTATAAGTTCTTTTTTCATAACAACTATTATTCTAGCACATTTTAAACGCCGCGTCAAATGACAGGCGCCGCCAATGTCCTAATATGATTGAATGGACAAATAACGGGTAGTAATACCGCGGTTATTGGTCGACGTCGGGCGGTTCTACATGGCTTATCCCGTCTTCTTGGTCAAACCCGCTCAGCGAATTCATGCCACCGTCAAAAGCGTCTATGATGAGGTATTCACCGTACAAATCGTAGTACAGGGGGGGGGTATCGGCACTAAACCGCACAAGAACGCGGAAATTTTTATCGCCGTTCCCGCAATCCTCGTTAAAAACGATGCAGCCGTTCACGGTTTGGTACGTTCCGGAGCATTCAAAACCCCGCCCCTTGACGCGGTACCGCCCGTCACTTGAGAATTCGTACAGGTTCTCGTACGTCCCCCGGCTTTGGCGGAATGCCAACCGGTTTTCGATTTCAACCGGAACGACGCACTGCCGCAGGTATTGTTCGGTTAAATTATATTCGATGACCGCGCGTACCAGTGCCTCGCAAAAGCGGCTCTCAAATTCCGCGCAATAGTTTTTAAAATTTTCAATACCGTGCTCCGGCTTGCCGTCGCAGAACGCGGCGTACAGCAGTTTTAAGTCGTTAGGAGAAATAAAAATATCGTCGGCGTTATACAAAAATTCAAGCGCCTTAGAGCCCATGACCGTCGTGCCGTTATCGTAAGAATTTTTTTTAGCTAAGCTATAGGCCTCGTTAAGCAGCAGACAATGCATCAGCTCGTGCACGGCGACCGCTTTTTCACCCGAGCGCAATACGATGCGGCAATCCGTAAGAGCGCGCGCGCGTTGGCGGACAATGTAATACGGATACGAGCTTACGTGCGCCGTCCCCAGCGCTTTATTATTCTTTCTTTGTTCCGCCCGCACGTAGATTTTAGCTCCGGCGCTCCGCATCGGGCTTTCGGTCACCATAAAGTAATACGCGTCGGAGATGCGGGAGAAAACTTGCGCGTTTAAAAACTCTGCCGCCGCATAGAAACTGTTTTTTTGCGTGGCGGACAGGCTCCTATCCAGCACAATATTGACCATTCCGCCGGGAGGGGGTTCAAGGCGCTGAACGGTACGGTAACCGTATACAAAATGCCGCCAGTATAAGTAGCTGTCGTCCGCGTTTAATTCTGCGGCGGTTTTTTGAACGCCGCTAAAGGACGGCAACGGAGAGCTTTGCGCGATAACCGCCTCGTAAGCCCCCAATAAGAGCAGCAAAACAAGCGCGGCCACGCAAAAAAACAGACCCGATTTCCGTCTTTTATAGCGGATTCCGGCTTTGCTTTCGGGCTCTAGCAGCTTGAGGCGGGCGGACATAGGGGTAGTATAGCACAAAGAAAGTGAAAAGTAAAGTGGCCTTACGGTGTGAGGTTCAACGTTTTATCAAACAGCGCGGAGCTGAAGTAAAAATCCGGCACCTTGCCTACCAGCACGCTTTCGGTAACGGGAATGTGCGTCGTGGAGGACACGCGCCCGGTAAAACCCGGCAAAATATACGTGACATCGGCGCGAACCCGCAAAAATATCCGGTGCAGCGTTTGATTGATGCCGGCGGAGGTAAACTCGGACAATACCTCGGTGGAAACGATACCGATCGGCTTTGCGCGCAGCGTTACCGGCGGCCCGGCCCCTGCCAAAAATGTGAGCCCGGACAACGTGCCCAAAGGCACGCGGATATTTATTACCTCCGCACCGGACACGTTTGCCTGCGCCCTCGCGGCCGTAGTACGAACCAGGACGTGAATGAGCGTGGAATTTGCCTGCAGTAGGGCGATGTTGCCGTCCGCGTCAAGGGTGATTTGGATTAAATCGTTGTACGAATACGCATCGGTAACCGTTTCCGCTGCCGCCCGCCCGACCGACGAGGTCGCCACCTTGCGCGTTTCTTCTTCGGCGACACGCCTGACAATCGGGATGATATTAAAAACATAATGCGCCGCGCTGAGGGCCGCGACAAGCAAAAAGGCTGCCGCTATCATTACAAGCAGCCGTCTTTTTTTCTTCCGTTTTTGTTTTTTACCGATGACGCGGCAATAGTCCATGTATAGTTGTATATATGCGCAAGAAGCCGAAAGTTGAACCGTTCTGCGCGGGATTTGCAAGGAGTACCGAGAGGGTCGGGGTTCGGGGTTCGGGATTCGGGATTCGGGATTCGGGGTTAACGAATTAGGAATTAGGAGTGAGGAGTGAGGAGTGAGGAGTGAGGAGTGAGGAATGGCGGATGGATTGGTTACATTCTTTCCCGTAGGGGTCGATGCCCTCATCGACCCGCCCGCCGTTGTGCGAGGAAAAAGCCTTGCCGGGGGGAGGTGTCGGGGGGACGGGGACGCTGATTCAAAAATGCAAGATTTTTGAACCCTATCGGGCACTTCGCTGCGCTCGTGTCATCGTAAACCCGTCCCCGGGCAGAGCCGTAACCAAGGGATACCGATTACCCGTAGGGGTCGCACTCCCGTGCGACCCGCCGAAACAAACAATTTTAATAAGGTGCGGGACGATGAGGGCATCGTCCCCTACGGAATTCTAATGCAAAAAAACGAGGGCTGCTTCGCGGTAAAACGCGAAACAGCCCTCGAAAGGAATGTTACTTAACTTACAACTACTTAATCAAATACGGCAATTTGCCTTGCTCGAATACCCATTGGGCGCCGAAGCCCGCCGTTGCGAAATCGGAGAACTTTATCGCGGTCGAGAAGATCGCCAAACAGCCCGCCGCCGGGGTGAGGACAATGTTAGCCTGCACCGCCGTTGCCAAAGCAAACTCATCCGGTTGCGCCGGCGAAAGGTTGTCTGCGACTACCATGCACTTTTCCATCACCGCAGCCGCGCCTTGGTTCCATCCGCAGATGCCCCAGGTATACGAATTGCCAAAAGCATCGGTTCCGTTTTGGTTATCCTGTGCGTTTGTGATGCAATTACGGATGGTGCCGTTGTTGATGCCGGCAATCATGCCGCCCGGGCAATCGAGGCCGTACCACCATGTATCGTTGGTAATTTTACCGGATACATAGCAATTTTCAATCAGCCCGGTGTTCTTGCCGCAAATACCGCCGATAAACTTGTGCCCGAGCACCTGAATATCGATAACGTTAAGGTTTCTGATAACCGCGGTAGTTTTCAAACCGACAAATATTCCGTATGAACCATATTCTCTGGTCGGTCTGCCGGCCACGGGATTCAGAGGATCTTCGACCGTCACGGTGCTGACGTCCACCATTGCCGCGGCGTTTTTAGTCCAGTCAATTTCGATGTTTTTAAGCGCAAATCCCCTTCCGTCCAGTGTGCCTCCGAAATTTTCAGCCGGAGGAGCGAATGACACGTCAGGTTTGCCAAGCGGCGTGAACTGCGTCCCGGCAAAATCAATATCCTGCGTCAGGTGGAAGTTGCCGTTCCAGTTGCTTTTGATGAGGTCCGAAAAATCCTGGGGGGTGGAAATCGGCGTGCTGAGGGTAGCCGCATCCTTTACCCAAACCGAAACCTTGCCGATCCCGGCCGCGCCCGTGGCAACCGCAAACGCGTAGCCGGGAGCCACCGCCGTTATGAGACCGCTGGCGGCGTCAACCGTCGCAACCGAAGCGTCAGAGGAAGCCCACGTTACCGCGCCGCCGCCCGTTACCGTAGCCGAATCGGTCGCGCCGATAGAATCAAATACGACCGCATACTTAGAAAGCGGCAAGGTCCACCCGGGAGGGCTGACCGTCACCGTGCAAGTCCCTTGAGCCTCCGCGCCGTTTACCGTGGCTTTTGCGGTGATGATTGCCGTACCCTCGGACACGCCCGTTACCTCGCCCGTGGCCGAAACCGTCGCGTTCGCGGAGCTGCTCGTCCAGGTGACGGCCGTTCCTGCGGGAATCCCTGCCGTCGAAAGCTGTTGCTTCTGCCCAATATTCAACGTTGCGGTCGCGGGAGTCACCGTGAGCTTAGGCGCGCCAACCGTAACGGTGCAGGTTTTGGTGTAATTTGAACCGCCTACCGTAATCGTTGCGATAACGTTAGCCGTGCCGCTCTTGACGCCGGTGATCGTCACCGAATTGCCGTTGGGCACAATCGAAACCGTAGAGGAGTCGCTTGATGTCCAGGTTACAGTGGCACCGACTGCGTTTACCGGTGTGGCGCTAATCGTGTCCGAAGCGCCGAGATCGAGCGCCGCAGTGGTTTTACTCAGTGTGATGCTCGGGTCGTTCGAGTTTCCTGTGCCCTCCGTCCACTTTGCATACAGCGTCATGCTTGCCGAGACCGGCAGGCTGAAGTCGTACTTTGTGACGCAACCTTGGTCCAAATACCAGCCCTCCAACACGTAGCCGGATCTTGTGACGGTTTTGGCATCGACTGTCCGGCCGTCGACCACCTTTACCGACGTCACTCTGGGAGCGCCCTCATAGTTTTGGTCAAAACTGACCGTATACTTGCTCCCCCCGCCGCCGCACGCCGTAAGCGCAAGACCGAGCGCTAACGCCAATACCAGCGTGAGCGCTACCCACTTGAATTTTTTCATTGTGATTTATCTCCTTGATTTTTGATTACTAACTTAAGGTTCTGCCAAAGAATGACGTGTCGTATTTTTCGCCGCCGCCGTACATTTCTTCGTACCACCACGCGTTTGCCAAAGCATATAAATTTTGCTTGGTCGCGCGGCGCATCAATGCATTGATGGTCGCGTCGTTGGTCGGAGCCGCGGCTCCGCCGCTACCCTGATTCCACGGGCCGTTGCTGCCTATCCACAGGCTGTTCATGGCCCTCATGGCCGTACGGATATTCATGTGGTCGCTCGCATCGCCGTACCAACCGCAATAGTCCGTACAGATAGCGCCCCTAAAGCCCCATTCGCCCCACACGATGTTGTTCTGCAACGCCGCGCTTCCGCCGGTCCAAACCGCCCCGAGGAAGTTAAAGGAATTCATAATACCCGACGCATGGCCTCTAACCACCGCCAATTCAAACGGCTTTAGATAAATTTCGCGGAGCGCTTGCTCGCTCATCCAGGTCCTGAGGCCGCCGCGGCTGGTTTCCGTTTCGTTTGCCACAAAGTGCTTTACGTAAACGTACACACCGTTTACGATGACCGCGCGCGAAATATCGGCGCTCATCATTCCGGCAATGTGAGGGTCTTCGGAAAAGTATTCAAAGTTTCTGCCGCCGAACGCGCTCCGGTGCATATTGGTTGCCGGGGCATACCAGCCGCCGACGCCGCCCGCTCTTCCTTCCCTACCGATTGCCAAGCCAAAGTTGTAAGCAAGCTTATGGGACCAAGTCTGGGCGATTACCGTTTCGACGGGGAACATGGTCGCATTCGGAACATTAGGGCCCATACCGCCATATCCGCTGGGGCCGTCCTTATCCGACATTTGGGGCTTGCCGATGGAACCTATGTTGCGCGTAAAGTAATTGCCGTCGGAAACGAACCTGCGTTGTTCGTCTAGGGTAGTCCGGTCAAGCAAGGTGTCCCATACCGGGCTGTCCCAATTGGCGCCGGCCTCTAAGCCCATCGCCGTCAATTTGTTCCCGCTCATAATCGTAGCGCCGTTGCTTACGCCGTTGACCGTATTTTTTGCCGTCGGCCTTGTAAAGACTGCGCTGCCCTCAATAGCAAACGCCGTGCTGTTCCAATTCAGCGTCCCGTTCTGCGAGCTTGCGTCAATCGGGACGGGGATATTGTTACCAGGCCCTTGCGCGCTGCTGTTAGGAAGGCTATAGCCAAGCCCGCTCCGTGTCATTCTGACGGGCTGCGTAAAAGGCGTCGAACCGTAACGCGACATGAACGGAATCTTGTTGCTCGCCGTTGCACCGCCGCCGGTTGTGCCGACCACCTCGTTGTTTCCGAGCGAGCCGTCAATCGGGATGCCGAAGTAATACTTGTTTGCGGCTTTGTCGGCGTCCGTATTGGTAAAGTAATTGCGCGGTTGTGCCAAGGGACGGGTGTTGTTCGCCAAATCCTTAAAAGTCCTGTCGTAGTCTAACTTTGAGCCCGTGCACGTATACGTAATTACGCCGGCGGTAGCACCCGCGCCCGCTGCGTCTGTTTTGATAGTATGCGAGTCTGTTTGCAGTTTTATTTGATAACTGCCGGAATCCAGCTCGTATCCCGAAAAACCGTTCTTGTTGGCGTCATAGCAGTCATACGATGCAAAATCATACGCCTCAAAATCCAAAGCCAGGGTTTCGGTTTGCCCCGGAGCCAACAGACCCGTTTTGGCGTAAGATACCAGCACCACATGCGGTTTTTCTATACCGGGAACCAGCGGGTCGGCCGGCGCCGTAACATACACCTGCACCACGTCCTGACCCGGTAACGTGCCCGTGTTTTTGACATCCACCTGAATCTGGAAGGAGGTATTCATCGCAATCGCCGTGTTGGCTGCGGGCTCAACCTTTTTAACGGTCCAATCAAATTTGGTATTGCTAAGGCCGAACCCGAACGGATAAACTACCTCGTTTTCATAGACGATTTTACCGTCCTTTGCCGCGGTTTCGTAATAACGGTAACCGACATAAATGTCCTCGCGGTATTCCATATGGTTGTTCCCGCCGGTGTTAACGACGCCCAACCGTACCGAGTTGTTAAAGGACGGGTCTTTGCTCAGGTTCTTCGGATACGTGTCAACCGTCCTGCCGCTTGCATAAGCCGCGCCGTTGAGGATTTTACGTACGCCGAGCGCGCCGACGCCGCCGGGAGCGCCCACCTGCAACACCGCGTCAATCCCGTAGGCCGGGTTGTCTAAAAAGTCAAGCTGGAACACGTTGCAGGTGTTCATAATCAGAATCACCTTACTAAATTTAGCCGTACCGATTTGCGTGAGAAGCGTTTCCTCTTGCGTGGACAGCTGCAGGTAGTGGCGATCTCTAACCTGTGTATTTGAGGGAGCGGCTCCGCTGCCTGCCGCGCTTTGCACATATTGGTAATCTCTGGGCAGATCCAGCGACTCGCCGCCTTGCCTGCCGATTACCACAACGGCAACGTCGGAATGCGTCCTCGCGCGGGTCATCACATCGGCAGAAATCGTCGGCTCGCACAGGTTGAAATGCCTATCATACTGGTTTGCGTCGATACCGCTGGCCGGACGGTTGTTTCTAAAGTTTTGGCTGAGCGTAAATAATTCCTCATGGACCGCAAACGCCGGGCCGAATTCGCCGGAATTCGGGTATGCGGCCTTTAAGCTTGCCTCGGTGTCCGTCAGCGCCGCCCTCAGCTTTTTAGCGCCGGCACTGCTGCCGCCGCCCGAGCCCGTTCCGCCCAAAACCCAGCCGGCGTCGGACGCGGACCAGCCAAAGACGGAAAGCTTGGTTTCGCCCGCGGCGACATCCAACGGAATTATGTTGTTGTTGGTACCGTTTTTAAGTAAAACGATGCCTTCCGTCGCAAGGGCTTGGCTTAACTCGTTTTTAAACAGCGGGTTATCTACCGAGGTAGGCGTCGGCTTGGGATACTTTTGACCCGGATCGCTTTGATTCGGGTTATTGGGATCCGGGTTTTCGGGGTTACCCTGACTTGCCGTGCCGACCTTTCCGCTTACAATCGAGAAGTCTACAGCATTGCTCCAGTCCGAGTTCTTGTATTCCTTGCTTTTTGCGTCGGGTACCGCCCGGACAAGCATTCTGTGAGCGCCGTCGTCCAACTTAGAAACGTCAACCGATGTTCCGGTTGAGGACTGAGTCTTGCTGTCAATCATGACATCATATTCGGCTGCATTCTGAACACTGCTCCATGCAATCGAGGTATCACCCGTAACGGGCACCGTAATCACCGGCTTAGCTAAAGCTGTCTGTTTGACAACTTTTGTCGGGCCGCACGCGCCCGCCACCATGACGGTTGCCACCAGCAATGCCATGATAAGCACACCTAGTTTTGTCTTTTTCATTGCAATTCTTCTCCTTGAAAATTTACTTTGTTAAAATATACAAAAGCGACACCATAATGTTGCATACATTACGGTACCGCAATATGTACTAATCCTTTTGTGCTTTTTTGAAAAATATGCCCTTGAAAAAAGCAATTCCTGAAAACACCGCAGCCGCGAAAAATACCCCGACGAGCGGCATGACGGTCCAATAAAACCAATAATACCACTGGCCAAAACCGGGAGCGGGCAATTGGATTCCGCCATTGCCAAAATCCTTGAGGAGCGGGTTGAATTCTGTGTCAAGCCCGCCCTTGACGCCAATCGGTTTTTGCGTAGCGGAATCCAAAATGGGGCTTGGGAGCTTGTTGGCGGCAAGCACACAAGCGACAATTAAAAGCGTTAAAAACAATACGGCGGAGATGCCAAAGCAGGTCCAGGTGGTGATTTTCATAGACTTTTGACTCATTTTGCCGGAAATTGTAAGAGCGCTGAACAGGTATTTGAGGGCAACCGCAATCAAAACCGCAACCAAAATCACTACGAGAATCAGATTGACTATCAGGGCGAGCGGCACACCGGTTGCGCTTGAGACGGTAATGTACGGCTGGCGGACGAGAATCCATCCGTCGGATCGCACATTGTGCGTATAGCTGTCGTAAACCGAGGCGGAAGTGTCGGGGTCTAACAAATAGTCCAGCGTCATATTCGCCAAAGCAAAAAGTACCACCATTACAATCAAGAACAAGCCCAACCCGCTTGCCCTAATGATAGCGCCTTTTTTTGAAAGGCCGATTTTACCCAAAAACTTATCCAAAAATCTATCCTCTTTAAAATTATTTTTGAAAACTCTCTCGATATCCCTGAATGACAAAAGCAGTATAGCACGCCGCTTGCCGCGCTGTCAACAAAAAAATACTAAAAAACTATATTATTATCACGCGTCAAGCGAACTTGTCGGGGGGCCCGTCCCCCGGGAACCTCTAATTAGCCTTGACGATGCGCTTCACTTATGAAAAACCGCTCTGCCAAATCGTAGGGGTCGATGCCCTCATCGACCCGCACCATATAAAAACTGCGTTTTTTAAGCGTTTTTTAAGCAGTTCGGGTCGATGTGGGCATCGACCCCTACGAATGGAAGGTTTGCTAACTTTTTCCCGTTTTGAAAACAAAAACTAAATAAAAGATCCCCCCCCCCCCGACATAGGTTTTACCCGATTAAATCCGAAAGTTCTATGTACCCAAGCTTTTTGCGATCCTTATACACGCGCATGTTGCCCGCCGAAACCTCGTCGATGAGCGCAACCTCGCCGTTTACGAGCCCCGCCTCGACCTTGATGTCGATAAGCTCTAAGCCGCGAGCGGCTAAATCGTCACGGACGATGCCGCACACCTTTTTGACCAGCGCCTCGATTTCGGCAAGTTGCGCCGCTGTGGCAAGCCCCAGCGCCTCGATAATCCCGGGCGTCGCAGGCGGATCGTCGCGGGCGTCGTCTTTGAGGGTAATCTCGTAAACGGCGTCAAGCTTTGCCCCCTCCGCGATATAGCCGCCAAAGCGCCGCACAAAGCTGCCGGCCGCCTCGTACCGTACGACGAACTCAAGGCCGTTGCCGAATAATTGAACGGCTTTGACGGTCATTTCGTTGGCCGCTAAATTACTCGAAACATAGTGCGTCTTTATGCCGAGTTTTTTAAACAGCTCAAAATAGTAGGTGGTCATTTTGAGCGCGGCGGAGCCGACGCCGGCTTTTTCGCCGATGACTTGATTGCCGCCGGGATCCGATTCCCCCGTTGCGGCATGCCCCGTTACGGCATCCTTGAATTTTAACAGGATGTTGCCGTCCGGGAGGCGGTAAACGTCTTTGGTCTTTCCTACTTTAATAAATTCCATGGTTGAATGCGTCCTTTTATGTTATTTTGAGGCCTGTATGAAGGTTGGGCGTTAAAAGCGAATAGCGAATAGCGAATAGCGAATAGCGAATAGCGGCGGATGATTTTTTGAACGAAAACAAAAACCGAAAAACGAATAACGGCGGATGATTATGTTACGTATCATATAATATTTTTTGCGGCTTGTCCAGCAATTTTTTATACCGTTTTATTATGGAATGTTATGTGCTGGTTATGAGTCTGTATCCCTTTTTCGCAGTCGTGTTCGACGTTTTTTGTTTTTCAACATAATGAAATTGTTGACTACGTAAATATTCGTAGGGGTCGCCGTCCCCGGCGACCCGAAAAACCGTGTTTATTCCGGCGGGTCGCCGGGGACGGCGACCCCTACGGGTAATCCTAAATTATCTCGTTTTTCGTTATTCGTTATTCGTTCTTTAAACTCCTCGTCGCCCAAAATCGTTTTGCCGAGTTTTTTCGCTTTACTAAGCTTAGCGCCGGCGTCCGCGCCCGCAATGACATAATCGGTGTCTTGCGTGACCGAACTTAAAACCTCCGCACCGGCTTTTTCAAGCATTTGAGCCGCTTGGCGGCGCGGGATGGAAATCGTGCCGGTAAGGACAACCTTTTTGCCCGCAAAAAACCCGCTTGAGGCGGCGCGTTCTGTGTATACGGGGTCGATTCCGGCGGCTTTAAGACGCGCAATCTCGTCGGCGTTTTCGGCAAAAAACCGCACGACGGACTCCGCCATCACGCCGCCGAATTCGGGAATCTCCGCGAGCCGCTCCTGCAATGCGGCCGCCAAAGCAGGAATGCTTTTAAACGTCTTTGCTAAATCGAGAGCCGATTTTTTGCCGATGTTGGGAATGCCGAGCGCGACGATAAAATGCGCAAGGTCTGCTTCCTTGCTTTTTTCGACCGCCGCAAGAAAATTGGCGGTTTTTTGGTTTTTAAAACCGTCTAACCGCTCTAAATCTTCACGCCGGGCGTGGTAAAAATCGGACGGGACGCGAAAATTCAGTTGGTTGTACAGCAGCTCGGCCGTTTTTTCGCTGACGCCCTCGATGTTCATCCCCTCGTCGCAGGCAAAGTACGCAAGACGGCCGATGATGCGCGGCGGGCAGTCGGGGTTTTGGCAGTAGAGGTGCGCGCCGATTTCGACTGCATCGAAACCGCACGCGGGGCATACCGAGGGCGGCACGATGTCTCGGGATTCGGGGTTCGGGAGTCGGGGTTCGGGACTTCTGGAGTGAGGAGTGAGGAGTGAGGAGTGAGGAACGGTGGAGGAAACGCTTCGTGTCGAATCCTTTTTTTTATGCTCTAAACTCAGGCTTCCGGACGTCCGATTAACCCCTCGTTCCTCGTTTCTAACTCCTAACTCCTCACTCGTCCCCCGTTCCTCACTCCTAACTCCTAACTCCTCACTTTCCTGATCACTGATCACTGACCACTGATCACTGTTACTGTCCTCCGCGACGCCTAAAATTTCGGGGATGACGTCGCCGCTGCGCCGGATAAACACGCGGGAGCCGATTTTTACTTTTTTACGCGCGATGTCGGCGGCGTTGTTGAGGGTGGCGCGCGAAACGGTAACTCCGCCTAAGTTCACGGGTTCTAACAAGGCAAGCGGCGTCAGTTTTCCCGTGCGGCCGACCTGCCAAACCACGTCCGCTACGCGCGTGGTTGTTTCTTCCGCCTCGAACTTAAAGGCCATCGCCCACTTGGGGAATTTGTCCGTAAAGCCAAGGCGTTTGCGTAAGGCGTAGTCGTTTACTTTTATCACCATGCCGTCGATGAGAAAGTCAAGCTTAGCGCGGTCAATTTTTTGAATTTCGGCAATTAAAGCTTGGGGGTCGGAGGTGCGGAACAGCTTTGCCGTGCGGAAGCGGTTGCGGCGCAGGAATTCGACGGCCTCGGTTTGGGAATTTATGGGGGGATGGGGGATGGGGGATGGGGATTCGGGTCTGCTATGAGGACTAGCATTTTCACAACTCCCCTGCCGTACCGGGGGGAAGTGTCGGGGGGACAGGGACGGAGATTCAAAAAGGCAAGCTTTTTGAACCCTATCGGGCACTTCGCGCTTCGCGCTTGTGTCACCGTACCCGTCCCCGGGCAGAGCCGCATCCCAGCCTTCGCTTTTTACTATTCGCTCTTTGCTATGCGCTAAATCGGAATCATCCCCCACGGATAATCCATCCCCTGACCCTTCGCCAACATAGTTGACATGATAAAACACCACGTCCAAATTGCGCGCCCGGGTTACCTTGGGGTCTAAATTGCGAATCGCGCCCGCCACGCCGTTGCGCGGGTTTTTGAGCGGCTCTCGCTTATCATCGGGGTTTTGTGCGATTTTGCGATTGTAGGCTTCGAACGCAGAAAGGCGCATAATGCCCTCGCCCTGCACCTCTAAAAAGCCCTTGTAGCCAATGGAAAGCGGAACGGAACGAATGGTTTTGACCTGCTCCGTCACGTCCTCGCCGATGACTCCGTTACCGCGCGTCGCCGCTTTTTGCAGCATCCCGCCGTCGTATGTCAGGCATAGCGTAAGGCCGTCGAGTTTATATTCTACTGTAAAATAGACCGGTGGACGGTTCGAATGCGAGTCCGACGGCATATCAAGAAACGACAGCTGCGAACTATCCTCCGGCGGCGAGTTTTGATCCGCAAACTTGATTATTTTATCAAGCCATGCCCGCAAGTCCTCAAAATTATTGCACTTATCCAAGCTGTACAGCCGAGAGCGGTGTTTGTGCTCTTTAAAGCCCTTCAGCGGCTCACCGCCCACCTTTAGCGTCGGAGAATCGTGTAAAATTACGCCCGTATTTGTTTCGAGCGCAACTAATTCGTCGTACAACGCATCATATTCTTTGTCGGACACCGTCGGGTTGTCCAACACATAGTATTCGTATGCGTAACGGTTTAAGAGGGATACAAGGCGGGTCATTTGATCCATGGATTTGCAAAATACAAAATATAAAATATAAAATATAAATTAGAGATGATTGCTGTTTAGAATATTACGTTATGGTTCGCATTTGAATTTAGTCATTAATTTATATTTTATATTTTATATTTATCCTCCTCCGCCACTGTCAACGGCGCGTAATTAAGAGATAAATTCAACCGGCCTACCTGCCCGAAATCTATTTCGGCGTAGCAATTGTCCGGAGTGCCGGAAACGGACGCGATGATACCGACGCCGAATTTACGGTGAGAAACCCGCACCCCGACGCGGAATTCCGAGACAGGTACCACGTTGTTACGCAGGGGGAGCTGCGGGTTTTTGAAAGACGCGGCGCCCGCGTTCGATAAATAGCCGTCGCTTACGGCGGGGGCAAGCCCCCGCCCTACGAAACCTTCCGCGCCCGACATTGCCTCTCTCCTGCCGTTCCTCCACCATTCCTCACTCCTAATTCCTAATTCCTCATTCTTCCTATACCCCATCTCCGCCAAAAAGCGGCTCGGCAGGGTGCGTTTTCGTTCGCCGTACAAAAAGCGCGTAGCAGCATAGGATAAAAACAGCCGCTCCTTGGCACGGGTAATTGCGACGTACATGAGGCGCCGTTCTTCTTCTAAATCGCTCTTAGAATCGATGCTGCGTGTAATCGGAAAAATACCGTCCTCTAGACCCGCGACAAACACGCACGGGAATTCGAGGCCCTTTGCGCTGTGCACCGTGGCGATATGAATGCAACCTTCTTCCAAGTCCAAATCGTCGGTATCGGAATACAGCGACACGTTTTGCAAGTATTCGTCAATCCCCGCCTGCGGGTTCTTTTTGACGTAATCCTGCATCGAATTTATAAGCTCTTTGATGTTTAAACGGCGGTTTTCGTTTTCCTCGGTGTCCTCTTCGTACACGGATTTTAGGTCTAAGAGCCGCACTAAGTATTTTGTGAATTCGTCCACGGGAATCGTGCCGGCCGCCTCGGAAAGACATTTGACAACGGCGGCGAACGGCTCGATTTTTTTGCACATATTTTTCGGCAAATCCGTATTTTGCGCGATTGTTGCAATCACGTCATAAAGCGATTTGCTTTCCACCAAGGAATAATTCACAAGTTGTTTAACGGCGACGTCGCCGATTCCCCTTTTGGGGAAGTTGATGACGCGCAAAATCGCCTCGTTGTCGGCGTGGTTGACGGTGAGGCGCAGATACGCCAAAATGTCCTTAATCTCCTTGCGCTCGTAGAATTTAAAGCCGCCGGTCACCTTGTAGGGGACGCCGTATTGGATGAATTTTTCCTCGAACGCACGCGTCAGGGCGTTTAGCCGCAGCAGCACCGCAAAGTCCGAGAGGCGCCGATTTTCGGAGCGCTGGAGCCGCAGCACCTTTTGCGCGACATATTCCGCTTCCTCCGATTCCGAGTCGGCCGTGTAAAGCTTTATGTCCTCGCCGTCGGGTTTCTCCGTCCACAACGTTTTTTTCATGCGGTTGTCGTTGTGCGCGATGACCTTGTTGGCAAGCTCGAGGATTTTTTTTGTGGAGCGGTAATTTTGCTCTAATTTATATAATTTGCAGCCGAAATCCTCAATATAGCTATGTAAATTCCCGATTTCCGCGCCACGCCACCCGTAGATGCTTTGATCCTCGTCGCCGACCGCCATCACGTTTTTGTGTTTGCCCGCCAGTATTTTCACCAGTCGGTACTGAACCGCGTTGGTGTCTTGGAACTCGTCTACGTGGATATAGCGGAATTTGTTTTGGTAATATTCCCGCGCCTCCTGGCTTGACGCCAGCATTAAATATGTTTTTGTGAGCAAATCGTCAAAGTCCAGCGCATTGGATTTTTTGAGCTCCTCTTGGTACGCCGCGTAAACGTCGCGGATAAGCTCCGCTTCTCTCTTATATTCGATTTCTTTAAAATATTCCTCGGACCCTTGATCCTTATTTTTCGCGTCACTAATAGACCACAGGATTGTTTTTAGCGATTCTTCGTCCTCGGGTGATATTTCCTTTAAGAGCTTTTTTACAAGCCGCTCTTTTTCCACCTCGCCGTAAATAGAAAAGTTCTTGTCATACCCGATTTTGTCCCCGAATCTTCGCAGCATGGAAACGCACATCGAGTGAAACGTAGAAACCCACACGCCGCTGCCGTGCGCGTCCAGCATCCGCTCGACGCGCTCGCGCATCTCGTTCGCCGCCTTGTTGGTGAATGTAATCGCCAATATATGATACGGCGCAACACCCTTATCGTTGATTAAGTGCGCGATGCGGTGCGTGAGTAGCCGCGTTTTGCCGCTGCCGGCGCCGGCGGTCACCAAAAGCGCGCCCTCGGTATCGAGTACGGGCGCTAATTGGCTTTCATTCAGTTCTGACAAATCGAAACCCATGTTAAAGCACGCCGAACAAAAACAGTACCGCCGGAATCAGCAGGCTGAAAAGGGCGTTGCCGAGCACAAAATACGGCGAGGCCTTATCTACCGCCTTGCGTTTTAGCGCGGAGGCGATAAAGGCTTGACCCCACAAAAGCGCCCACATCGCCCACAGGTAGACAAAAATCCAAAGTGACGCGACAAAATACACGCAAGTATAGATGAAGTTGGCGATCGAAAAAAGGCTCATTAGCAGTGCAAACCAGCCGAACAGCGAAAAGTCCGTCAGTTCCTTATAGTGGTGGATGCCCAAGATGAAGAAGTTCAGCGCAAACGCCGCTCCGGCCGCCGCATTGGCGTAGGTGCCGACTTGGGTCATATCGAAGCCCGCAAAGCCGAGCCCCGCAAAGACGAGGCCGATGAGCGTGTTGACCGTCATAAAGCCCGCCGCAAGCAGGTTGATAAGACCCAGCGTTTTGCGGTCAAACGATTTAACAAAATAGCTTACGCCGTTTAAAAACAGCGCGATGCCCGCGAATAGCATGTTGAAACCTAATAGTCCCATGGCGTGTACCTCTTTATAAACTTCTTCTGTTTTCGGGATTCGGGATTCGCAAGCAGATTTCATCCTTATACGAATCCCGAAGCCCGAAGCCCGAATCCCGAAATATTTCATTTATCTTGCAACAATCGCCGCCGTCTCGTAAAGCTCCTTGTCAAAAACTTTTTTGAGCGCCAAGCCCTCGACGATGTCGATGTCGTAAAAGCGGTTGTCTTTGACGCCGATGATGCGGTTGCCGATGTCTTGATTTAAAAGCTTTACCGCGTACGCGCCCATATTGGTTCCTAGCAGCCGATCCATCATGCTCGGGTTGCCGCCGCGCTGAATGTAGCCGAGCACGGTGGTGCGCACGGGGATACCGGTTTTTTTCTCAATCACCGCCGCAATTTCGTCCACGTTCCCGGCGCCCTCGGCCAGCACGATAATCTCCGAATGCTTGCCGCGCACCTTGGCATCCAACAGCTTTCTGCAAATTTCTTTTAAGTCGACCGCCATTTCCGGCACTAAAATAATCTCGGCGCCGCCGCACATGCCGCAGTGCAGCGCGATGTCGCCGCAGTT
>Ga0123356_10002429_pt1 | contig 19927 bp, 11 predicted proteins | sample TergutEmb28metaG_2_FD_92546 | JGI IMG/M metagenome (GOLD analysis project Ga0123356, IMG submission 92546) | Embiratermes neotenicus P3 segment gut microbial communities from Petit-Saut dam, French Guiana - Emb289 P3 | ecosystem: Host-associated > Arthropoda: Insects > Digestive system > Gut ... | reverse complement strand
TTTATGACGGAGAAGCGGACATGATTACTGAATTGCTCCGTACAGAAGATCGCATTGGCAATTTTCTGTGGCCGGAAACATCATTTATGATTGATTATTATGCTCTTTTGTCAAAGTCGGAATTCCGCAATATCAATATCAATGAAATTCATTACATGAGAGTGGGGCTTAATAAAAATACACCGCAAACTGAAACATTCCACAAATGGTTCCCGAATCATAAGTATACTGTAGAGTACGAAGAATCAAGCGAAGCCTTTACCGCAATTGATAACAATGAAATAGACATGTTAATGTCGAATTTAAGCAGGCTTCTTATGCACACCAATTTTTATGAACAGGCAGGGTATAAAGCCAACATCACATTTAATTACCCTGTTGGTTCTACCTTTGGTTTTAATAAAGAAAAGGAATTGCTCTGTTCTATCATAGATAAAACGCTTCGCTTAATCGATCTTGAAGGAATTTCCGGGCAATGGATGCGTAAAACATACGATTACAACGCAAAATTGGCGAAAGCAAGAATACCCTGGCTTGCCGGCGTGTCTACAATGTCTGTGTTTATACTAACTCTTTTATTTATATTATTTCAAAGGAAGCGTTACGAAGGCAGGCTGCTCGAAACACTTGTACAGGAACGCACCATGGAACTTCACAATTCGCAGATGGAGTTGGAAACAGCGCTGGATGGCGCACAGGCAGCAAGCCGTGCAAAATCGGTTTTTTTGGCAAACATGAGCCATGAAATCCGTACGCCGATAAATGCGATAGTGGGCATGACCACCATAGGAAAATCCGCCGCCGACGTTGAACGAAAAGATTACTGCTTTACAAAAATAAGCGATGCTTCACAGCACCTTCTAAGTGTAATTAAAGATGTTCTTGATATGTCCAAAATAGAAGCCAACAAATTTGAGTTATCCCCCGCAGAGTTTAATTTTGGAAAGATGATCCAGCAAGTCGTGAATATTATCATATTCCGCATAGATGAAAAACAGCAGAAGTTAAAAATAAACATCGACGAGTCTATACCAAACACCCTAATAGGAGACGACCAGCGGCTGATGCAGGTTTTAACAAATATATTGGGGAATGCGGTAAAGTTCACGCCGGAAAAAGGCTCCATCTGCCTTGACGCGAATCTTCTGGAAGAAAACGACGGCATTTGCACAATAAAAATTACAATAAGCGACACTGGTATCGGCATCAGCGAAGAGCAGCAGAAGCATATTTTTCAATCCTTTCATCAGGCCGAAACCAGCACAGTCAGAAAATACGGAGGCACAGGGCTTGGATTAATCATATCCAAAACAATAGTAGAAATGATGAATGGCTGGATATGGATTAATTCGGAAATTGGCAAGGGCTCAACTTTTGGCTTTACAGTACAGATGAAGCGGTTGATAGAAAAAAATGAGATTTTAAAGAATCAAACCGGGGCGCCGGAATCGAAGGCAAATTTAGTTAAAGAATTCCCCGAAGATATTAACAGCCTGTTTGCAGGAAGGCGTATTTTACTGGCGGAAGATATGGAAATAAACAGGGAGATTGTAATTGCATTATTTGAAACGACCGGAATAGAGATAGATCAGGCTCAAAACGGAACGGAAGCAGTACGAATGTTTATTGAAAAACCGGAAAAGTATGACGCAATATTAATGGATCTGCAAATGCCCGAAATGGACGGTTATGAAGCAACGCGGCGTATCCGTGAATTTGAAGCTGAACGGATAAAATCATTCACTTACGAAGATTCGCGATTATCCGGCATCCCAATAATTGCCATGACTGCGAATGTATTTCAGGAAGATATTGAAAAATGCCTAAAAGAAGGCATGAATGACCATGTGGGAAAACCATTAAACTTTGATGAAGTTTTAAATAAATTGTATTTTTATTTCCGCCAAAAAGACAGCATTCAATAATTTGACCGTAAAACATGTCAACAGTCTGTATGGTATGTTGACTTTAATACGTTTTTTTTTCACAATTATGTGAATATGGAAGAGACTTCTAACGTTCCTTTATCGCGGCCCTGGCTGGAGAGCCTAAGCACCGGAGAGTTGATCAAGATGGCCGACAGCTTCGGCATTGACATTCCTCCCGGGCTGGAAAGAATTTTTATAATAGAAGAATTGCTTGAATACTCCGATAACAACGAAAATAAAGCCGAAGATGATTTGGAAATTAATCCATCTTTTTCAGAAGCAGTTGCGCTTCCCAAACAGTACAATATTTCGTTCATCGAAGTAATGATTAGAGATCCGCTTTGGGTTTTTGTTTTCTGGGAAATTAAATCGCATGACAGGGAAATACATGAAAATGCGGCGGATTTTAATGGGTATTGTCTACGTGTTATTCCGCTAAACGAAGGGGAGATAACTCCCAAATCCAAAGAAAACTCATTTACTGTAACAGTTGGCGCAAATGATTCCGCCAGATACATTGGCTTTACAGAACATTCGCTGCAGGCTGAGAACCGGTATGTCATAAAACTTGGCGTTATTCGCGGTTCTGCGGAATTACCGATTGCCGTATCTGAGCCTTTCAATATGCCCAGGCTTATGGAAAACGAAGACATCATCGGCATCTGCAAGAATCCGCTGATTCGTTTGTCGGGGACACATGATTTGTCCACAATAAAAAACATGGATCGTCAGACCAGAGCCAAGAGGTAGCAGTATGGAATTCCGCTATGCAATATCTTTGATTCTTGAAGCGCACCTTCCTTTTGTCAGGGAATTCCGCAATGAGAATGATTTTTCGCAAGCCGAAAGCTGGTTCTTTGAAGCTGTTTCGCAAACATACCTTCCTCTTCTTGAAGTTTTCGATCGCCTGGAAAACGATCGCATCCCTTTCCGTTTAGGGCTTGCAATTTCCCCCATGCTCTGCCACATGCTAAGCGATGAACATCTCCTTAACAAATACCTTATACATGCAGATAAACAAATAGAATTCGGCAAACAGGAACTTGAACGCACAGCCGGTAGCGATTTAAATAAACTGGTTGAACTTCATTACAATAAATTATTGGATAGAAGAATTGCATTCACAGAGCGGTACGGAAAGAATATCCTTAAAGCCATTAACAGTTACCGGCGCAAGGGAAAAATTGAACTTTTGGCAAGCTGTGCAACACACGCTTTTTTGCCGTTTATCAGCAGCAACTCCGAATCGACGCAAGCCCAGCTTGAAGTAGCAATCTCATGTTACCGCCGCCACTTTGGCGGATGCCCGCAGGGGTTTTGGCTGCCGCAGCTTGGCTGGACATCTGCGCTGGAACCGTATTTGCGGGCGTATAATTTCAGCTATACTGTCGTAGACAGTCACGCCCTGTTGTTTGGGCAGCCTTCTCCGTTAAAAGGTAGTTTTTATCCCGTAAAAACACCAAACGGAACATTTATACTTGCAAGAGATTTTTATTCCATACGCGAAATTGAACAAATAGCGAATGACAATACATACATTGACAATGATAGAGATGCCGGTTATGAACATGCGCCGGAAATCGTAAGCCAATTCCTGAGCGCGGCGGGAGAGAGGCACAGGACAGGATACAAATACTGGTCCAAAAGCGTCAATGGCAGCAATGCGCTTTATAACCCCAAGGCAGCTTCCGGCAAAATAACAGAATATGCAAGAGCTTTCCTGGAAAAAACAATTACCCGCCTGGAAGAAGTGTCAATGCACATGAAAGAAGCCCCTTTAAGCCTCTATGCGCATAACGCCGATAACTTTGGCCGTTTCTGGTATGAAGGGCCGCAATTTATTGAAGCTGTTTTCCGCATGGCTTGCGGGTACCGTGATTTTCAGTTTTTATGCCCAAGCGAATATATCTGCAAACAGGACCTTTCCGCGCTTCAGGTTTCGGAACCTGAATTTTCATCGTGGGGCGCAAATGGTTACGCAGAAACCTGGCTGGATGCTTCAAATGACTGGATATACCGCCATCTTAAACGCTCCATGGAACGGATGACAGAATTGGCAGAACGCTTCCCGGATGACACAGGGTTAAAAGAACGCGCCCTTAATCAAGCTGCAAGAGAAATACTTCTCGCTCAGTCTTCGGACTGGCCGGATCTGTTATATAAACAGGATTCCACAGAATACGCCCGCAGCCAGGCGGAAAATGCATTGCGTAATTTTACTACGATTTATGAAGCTCTCGGCAGCAACTACATCAGTACCGAATGGCTTACAAGCCTGGAACGCTGCCATAATATTTTCCCAAATATAAATTATCGCATCTTTAGAAGAAAAAAATAGCATTTTTAAGGGCTTTGCTGCTTTTAAAAACTAAGCCTGTGCATGTCTTCTATACGCTCTTCAAGAAGCCTGCGGTTATAAAGCATTTCAAGGCTTTCCCTTGCAGGATCGAATCTGCGATCCAGCTTTAGGGCTTCTTCCCAATAATATTTTGCCTCATCATAATTGCTTTGAGAATATGCTTCTACGCCTTTCAGATAGAGCTCATTAACTTCTTCCGCTTTCTGTTTTCTTCCGCCGTCGCCCAAATCAAAACGGACAGCCAGGCTGACCCTGTTTAGCGGCTGCATTTGGGTCAGCAAATCAAGGGTATAATTAACATCAACTGATATCTTGCTCAGGTTAATTGCGCTGCCGATAGAAACCAGGCTGCTTCCAGCCTTTATCATCGTGCCGGCGCGCATGGAAAAAAAGTTCGTAATATTAACAGAAGTGCCAAATGCAAAATAAGGGCGTTCCGAAAGAGTTATGTCCATCATATTAATTGGGCAGAAAAAATCCGCAGAAATAATCAACGGGCGTATTGGCTTATATGCCAGGGCTGTGTTAATAGCCGTAGGCAGCGGCTCATCCATGGACGGAGGGCCAAGATTCTTTATCACAATAGCGGCGGATGTATTTTTATCCCTTGCAGAGTACAACTTTAAAAAATTAAACCGTGTAAGAGCGCCAATATCCGCCATTCCCATTACCGCAGATTGAGACCACCCTGAGCCTTTTATTATCTCATAGTCTTTATCAGCATAATCCGGCATAACCCTAAAAGCGCCTTTCAGGTTTAATCCAACAGAAACTCCGGAAAAATAATAACCAGACAGGAAATTATAGGAAGTATTTAAAGTGGCTACCCCTTCCGAATAATAGCCATTGGAAACCCGCTCTCCGTAGATATTATACTCAGTAAATGGCGTATACAGCCATTTTATGCCTGCCGCAAGCCCTAAATTCCCAAAACGTGTGGCATAGGCCAAACCTTCAATTTTGGTATCAGCTATCCAATTATTGTGAAAAAAAGCAAGCTCAGATTTTGCAAGCATTGAAGAACCTGCCGGATTGAACTCAATAAACGAAATGTCATCGGAAACTGCAGAAAAAGCAGAAGCCATACCCCCGGAACTGCCCCCCATGGGTATATTTAAAACCGGAAAAGCTGTCAAACCGGCATTATCGTCTATTCCATAAATGCTTTCCAAATAATCGGCGACATTCCCGTAATTATCCTGTGAATCAGCAGCCCATACCCCCCCATGGGGCAAAAAACAAGAGAAAAATAAACCAAAAAGCAATAATTTATGCCGATTCATGCGCCTATAGTATACATCGGAAGATATATAAAAACTATAGCATATTTTATATTAATATTCGTAATCTTCCGATAATATTATATATTATAGTATAGTAAAACAAATGATAAACAACTTTCGTAAAACACAAATTCTCGCCTTTTTCTGGCTATTAACGGCTTTTTCGCCCGTTTTTGGCGGGGGAAACCGTGATATTGATATAAACAAAGCCGATGAACTAATAAACGAAAAAAAATATGACGAAGCAATTATTATTTTAAGCAGTTTTGCCAGGCGAAACCCGGATAAATTTGATCTTGCCCAGGACCGTTTACGGAAAATATATAAAATTCGCGATGAATTCAGCAGAACGGCAGAGGAACTACTGGATACAGTTACCAATGATCCTGACAATTCCGAAAAAATACTCGCTTTGTCAAAAAGGATGGAAGAACTGGAAGACAGCACAAACCCTGTCTTGCTGTCATTTATAGGCAGAATCAGAGGGCTTGCGCAATTTAGCCACGACCGCAAACGGTTAGCGGATATTCTTGAACAGGGGCGCGTTTATCTTGACAGGGGAGACTGCAATGCCGCTCTTCAAACTTATGCCAGCGGAATGGATTTTTACCGCAGAGAATTTTTTGAAGAAGGCTACGGAGAAATTATAGAGAATCAAGTGCGAAGGGAAACGCAAAGGATCAATCTGGTTCTTGAAGAATTTCAAGCCAGAAGCTCAACATTGGGATCTATTACAACAGAAATGGCCCGCGCAATAAATGCCGGCAATTTTGCAAGCGCACGTGAAATATCGGGGCGCTTGTCTCCTGTTATGGACAGGTTTATCGAACTGGAGCAAATTTTATATTCATCGGTAATTTCAATCGAGCGGATTCTTGATGAACTAAAAAACACAGATCATGATATGGGAGATCGCAATCATCTTGCATTCCTGTCTCATATAATACGCGGGCGGCAGGGAGAATCGATACAGGAGGGAATGTTAGGGGCGTTTGAAACTTACTGGAACAATTCAACCGGCACTGTTGTAAATTCCATTACGCAGAATATGCAAAGAATCTACACAAGCGGCCTTGATGTATTTAGAACCGGCGATTATCCTGCCGCAACAAGAACATTGGAAAGAATGGATGAGTACAGCCGTTTTTCTCCGTTGTTTTTTGAAAAGCATTTAAAATTAAAAGAGGGCGAAGAGTCCAAACTGGCTCAATTGTTCGATCAACAAATAGTACAGAATGATATTCCCTTGTTTATTAAAATTAAGTCTGTAAACGAGGCCAGCAGCAGCCTGATACAAACAGCAAATCTCTTTAGCCGCGGTAACATACTCGCAAACATAGACAGCTCCTCCTTAAGCCGCTGGCAGGGAGGGAACATTAATACAAATGCAGCATTAACAATGGAATTACAGACAAGAGAGAGCATTAACAATTTTCAAAAGACAATTGAAAATATTATTGCAGATACCCGCAAGATGGACAGCTTAATAACTCAACACCATGATACAGGCGATTTAAAAACCGCAATTAGCGCAATAGAAAATATTCAAACTGCCGTAACTGCAGAAGTGCGCCAGTCAACCCGCAGATATTACAGCATTGTAGATGCTGACCTGCGAAAAAATTTATCAGTCAGAAAAGAAGAACTGGAAAAAGGAAATATATTACTTCAGGGGCAAAGGCGTTCAGACGAAGACGGTTCTACAGTAATCGATCATTTTCCTGCCGAGGCCCTGGAAACATTAACCGCAATGCTTCAGGTAATTTCGGAAGACATAGACCGCGGTAATTCTACATTGTCGCGTTACAGCGGCGAATTGGCAACCATGACAACACACAGCGACATTAAGGTAATGCACGAAAACATTCAAGCAAATGTCAATGAAATGGCAGGCATCCGTTCACAAGGCGCAAATCTGATTGTAACTGCCCGCAGCAATGTCGCTCAGGCAGAAACTTACAGGCAGGAAGGGGAACGTCTTTTAAGGGAAGCCCAGGCTGCTTTTGGAAGGCAGAGTTTTGACACAGCAAGAGACAGGCTCCAAAGAGCGATAGAACGTTTTACAAATTCATTGGAGATTCAGGAATCCCCTTCTCTGCGGCAAGCATGGGATACCCAGGTAATTACTTTAGGTCAGGCAATTAGCCAGGCAGAGAATGAACTAATCATCGCGGAAGTGCGGAATCTGGTAAACAATGCGCGCACTGTTTACTTTGCGGGCAATTTTGAACAGGCTGAAGAACAATTGGTAAGGGCAAGAAACCGCTGGCGGCTTACCAACCCAGAAGAAAACGAAGAAATAATTTATTGGCTTGGCATTGTCCGCGGCGCTCTTTCCATACGCTCCGGCAGGATAATTCCGGCTACAGCGCCTCTGTATCCTGAGATGAGCCAGCTTCTAAGCGGAGCAAGAAAAAATTTTGACGAAGGCGTCCGCCTGATAAATGCCGGGAACCGTTCTTCGGGCATTGCCAAATTTGAAGAAGCCCGCCGTCAAACCAGAGAAGTCAAATTAATGTTCCCTGTTAATCAGGAAGCGGGAATTCTGGAATTGCGAATGGATTATTACACAGATCCTGGTGAATTTAACACTTCTTTTGAACAGAGGCTTAGAAGAGCAATAGCAGGAACAAAACAGCGTTCAATTGAATCTTTTGCGGATCTTCAAAACCTGGCGGAAATAAACCCCAGATACCCCGGAATAGCCGGTATTTTAAATCAAGCCGAAATTGATATGGGGTACAGGCTGCCTCCGCCAAATCCTGCAAATATAGCGCGTTCCAGAGAACTTACACAATCGGCAAACCGCATTCTGGACGGAAACAATTCTACTCAATATGAAATTGCGCTAACCCAGATAAACGAAGCAATAACGCTTAACCCTGAGAACATGGAAGCTGCGCGGGTTAAAGACCGGCTTCTTAACAGAATGGGCGCTCCCGGAGCAATTGTACTTAACAGCCAGGATGAAGCGGAATACCAGCGCGCAGTAAGGGAATTACAGGCGGGCAACAATCTTGCGGCATTGTCACTTGTAGAAAGGCTTATGCAGAATCCAAGAAATCAAAATATTACCAAACTTATTGAATTACAGCGAAGGATACAATCAGTCTTATGATGCAGCTAAAAAAATTAATCAATGCTGTCCGGAAATCTCATTTTCTGAACAACTGCATCATATATCAGGCACTATTTTTACTCTTCGCTGCAGGTCTTGCTTCGGCGGCGGATTTTTATTGGGAAGAACCTGAACTTTTTTATTCCGGCACAGGTAATTTCCCCGTAAGCGCATTCTCCGGCAGCTTATCAGCTTTGGCATGGCAGGAAACATCACCCAACAGAAACCCAAATTCTACAGCAGGCGGTTTTATTAATATTTGCCTTGCTGTTAAAACTTCGGGAAAGAGCTGGGAACACAGAGGAACAGCAGCAGGTCCGTACGCCTATTCAGGCACAGAACCGTCGATTATAAGCATGGTTATTGATAACCGCGACAGGATCATAATCGCTGCCGCAGCATCCGGGAATCAGGCAGAAATACTAATCTCCGAAGACAAAGGAATATCTTTTACCCGCCAAACGGTAAACCTGGGCTCAGATAATTCAGTCGCTCCGCGTATATATGTCCGCGCCGACGGGGGGTATCTGCTTTTTGTCACCAGAGGCCTCTCGCAGGCTTTGTCAATTTATTATTCACGTTCCGATGACGGTAAAAACTGGTCGCCCCTGGAACTTTTTGTGTCTGATAACAACCTGATACTCAACTTCCTGCCGTCTCATGCAAGTATAGAGCAAAGAGACGTAGTATTTTTTCAATCTCTTGTCATGGGGCTTGAGTCTTTTTCAACATTTCAGCTTTTTTATAAAACCAGCGATGATAACGGAAAAACATGGAGCGCAGCAAGGCGCTTTACAACATTCAACGATCCGATCATGCAAACTCAAGCGCCGCCGGACCGTTTTGACAATCAGCGCCCGCATCTTACCGTGTACGGTAACAGCATGTTCCTTGTGTGGGAAAGACGGTACGGTTCCCAGCCGCCGCAAATCTACAGCGCAACAATCGATTCGAGAGGGAGTTTAATTGGCCATGTAGAACGGGTAAACAGCGAAGAGGCTTTTTGCAATAACCCTATTGGTTTTATACATGAAAAATCGCCGACAGTAGTATGGTTCGACAACCGCCGCGGAAACAACAGAGTCACTTTGGCGCAGCGCGGAGACTTTGATTGGCAAAATCAACAGGTTTCAGGCGTTTCCGTAGAATCTTCATTTGCCCGCCCCGTACTTGATCAGGATGGAATTTTTGTCTTCTGGCAAAGCCTCGTGCGCGGCGTTGGGCGAATCTACCTGCTTTCACCGGATCGCTCTGTAGACAGCCCGCGCATAACACCATTAAACTTCGCTGCGGGAAGGCCCAACCGGTCAGAAAGAGCCCGCGTCTCATGGAATATTCCGGCAGACACTTCTGGAGTATTCGGCTTTTCATGGAGTTGGTCTCAGGATAAAACAGACAATCCGCCGAAGCAGGTAATGGTTTACAATACCGGCAGTACCCAAAACCTTAACCTGGATTTGAATGCCGGCATGGACGGGCCGTGGTACTTTAGCGTCTTGGCCCAGGACTTTGCCGGCAACTGGTCAGAACCGGCAAGAGTTGAATACTACAGAAAAACCACCGGGCCTGCCAAAGTAGATCTTGCCGATCTGGAATTGGACGGAAACGGTTATATAAAATCCAACAATTTCGATCTGGCGTGGATACCATCATCTGATCCTTTTCTGTCTGGATATACATGGAACCTTCAATTTTTGGGGAATGATGAAAACGGCAGAATAAACGCTCCTCCTTCCCGCAATATGGGAATTTCCAATTCTGTAAGATATGCAAATCAAGATAACGGCGTATGGGCATTTACAGTAGCAGCAATTGATGCCGCCGGCAATATTGGCGAGCAATCAAATATTGTGTTTAAAGCAAACAAATTTATTCCTTTTACAAATGTCAGTTATGTAGATGCCCGCCAGGATGAACAGGGAATACTTTCAATCAGGATAATAGGCCGCGGTTTTAGCACCGGAGGGCAAGTAACGGCAGTCGTTCTGGAACCTGCCGTAAATATTGCTGCGCCAGGCAATGAGCCTGAACTAAGATGCGATTTTAAAATTCAATCGGATAGGGAAATCGGGGACATCAGGCTTGATAATTTAGATGAAGGTCAATACCGCCTTAAACTGGAACATTCTGTCAGAGGATGGTACACTGCACCCGTTAATGTTAATGTCTCCAGAACCGGAACCGTCAAGTTCGGCGATTATTCGCTGGAATGGAAACCTTCCTGGTCTTTGGAATCCAGCCGAAAACTTTCATTGAATCCCGTTAAAATTCTTGTTTTTATGCTAATCGTTTTCTGCGCGCTTGGATCCATTGCCGCGATGAAAGGCATTGGAAGCGCAATTGCAGAAAGCATTGTAGTAAGACAGGAAACACTTGCGATCATTACAGGAGATTTTATGCCTATGGAAAAGAAAAAACGAATTACACAAATACAAAAAAAAGGAAGAGGGCTGCGTTTTAAACTTGTCTCTTTTACAATGGGGTTGGTTCTTTTGGTCGTCATAATGGTTTCTTCGCCAATATACATGATGATGATCAATACTCAGCGTAAAACCATGCTGCAGGGATTGTGGGACAGGTCTACGGTATTACTGGAAGGGCTTGCATCAAGCGCCAGAGCATATCTGCCATCCGGAAATTATACAGAACTAGGCTATCTTCCGGCACAGTCATCATCCATTCCCGAAGCTCATTATGTAACAATAGCAGGTTACGGTACCGGTTCCATATATGCAGATCATGTATGGGCTACAAACGATCCGGACATTCTTGCCAAAATCGATACAACAGAATTCCGGCCCGGCATTTCAAGAATAAACGATGTAGTTAACCTAAGCCTGGAAGAAATCAGCAAAGAACTCAATGACCTTGCCCACAGCACGGATGCCGCGAATCTTTCGCAAAGCATCAGCGAATTGTATCAGGAAGGCGTGGCTTTGGCGCTTCGTACCGACAGAGAAAGCATAAGGCGGCGCGACGACATACAGGCAAGCATTCGTTCGCTGGAAGCAAGGCTTAGCGCAATATTGGCTGGCATTTCAAAGATAGGTTCACAGCCGGACTTTACTTCCCAGCGTCTTGCCAGAGACGGAGAATATACATACATATTCTACAAACCTGTTATGTACCGCCTGAGTACAGATGATAATTTTTTCCGTGGGCTTGTGCTTCTTGAATTATCTGTAGACACGCTGGTTGAAGACCTATTTCAAGCCCAGCAGCGTTTATTGTTAACAATATTATTTGTCGCAATGATCGCATTGCTTATGGGATTTGTCGGCGCATTGACGCTGTCTATGCTTATTATTAAACCGATAAGAAAACTGGTTAATCATATCGAAATGATTCGCGACACAGAAGACAAGGCAAAGCTTCAGGGATTGGACATAAATCTTACCACAGGAGATGAACTTGCAGTTCTGGGCAGCACCATAAATGACATGACGCACGGTCTTGTAAAAGCTGCGCTCGCAGCTTCCGACCTTTCCATTGGCAAGGAAATACAGAAAAAATTCATCCCGTTAGGGCTGGACAGTCAGGGAAATAAACAAACATCCGGTTTCAAGAAGACAGCCAACCTTAACTTCTTTGGCTATTACGAAGGCGCCAAGGGCGTATCGGGGGATTATTTTGATTACAGAGACCTGGACGGGCGCTATTTCGCCATCATCAAGTGCGATGTTGCCGGCAAAGGAATCCCTGCAGCGCTCATCATGATTCAGGTTGCGACCATGTTCCTGAATTATTTCAAACAATGGAAACCAAATGCAAAAGGAATGCGCATAGAAGAAGTTGTTTATCAAATAAATGAATTTATAGAAACCCTTGCATTCAAAGGGCGCTTTGCCGCCTTTACCCTCTGCCTTTTTGACTCCGTAACAGGAACCGCCCGTTTTTGCAACGCCGGTGACAATATCGTCCATCTTTATGACGCATCCGAAAGAAGGCTAAAAACCATCACCTTTCCGCAATCTCCCGCAACCGGCGTACTACCCAATTTTATGATAGAATCAACGGGCGGCTACAGCGTGCAAACATTGACCATAGACAAAGGCGATATTCTGCTGTTATACACTGACGGTATTGAAGAAGCAAAAAGAAGATTCCGCAACAGTGATTTTAAAGAAATAGTCTGCACAGAAGGCCCGGCAGACACGCCTCACGACAATCATCTGTGCGGGCAAGGCGACGAAGAAATGTCGCCCGAACGGGTAGAAGCCATCATAAACGCAGCAATGGCGGGAGAAGTTTATACATTAAGCAAACATCATAATCCAGAAGGCGACAATAAATTACAGTTCGATTTTTCAACTTGCGAAGGCCATGTGGAAGATGTTATTATGGCGATGGTTTCAGTGGAAAAAATGTTCCGTTGTTATAAACCGGCAGATGCCGGAGAGGATTCCCGTGTTCTGGTAGATAAAAAAGTAGACGAATTCCTAAAAAACCATTTCCTGCAATACAGGCGTTATTGCGCCCATACTCGGGAATATCCTGAAAATCCTGCGTATATGTATTATACTCATGTTAAAGAAGATGAACAGTATGATGATTTGACCATTTTAGGTATTAAACGGACATAAGGAGGAAAGAAAATGTCATTTAGTGAAAGAATGAAGGATTTACTGGATCAGGGGCTGGTTGCATCCAAAGAAATTGCAGCAAAAGCTCAGGAATTGGGCGAACGCGGTATGTTAATGCTGGAAATCAAACAGCTGGAAGGGCAAGCTCAAAAAGTATTAACTCGTTTAGGGAACGAGGCATATATCGCTTTTGAAGAACGCAAGCAGCAAAGCATCAATTGTGACGAACCAGCGGTTAAAGCCATACTTACAGAACTTTATGCAATTAGAGAGATAATCGAAAATAAAGAAGTAGACCTGAAAAACCGTAAGGCTACTTGACCTTTTTTTATTTTTTTCCTAATATAGTGTCCAGATGTTCTTTTAAAGACTATCGTGGGCCGTTAGCTCAGTCGGTAGAGCATCGCCCTTTTAAGGCGGTGGTCGGAGGTTCGAATCCTGCACGGCTCAAGTTTTTTTGATAAATTACAGTATTATTGGGAGGAAAACCTGCCCAATAATACAATCAAATGCCTCGCAAGCAAGCTGTGAGCGTAAAAATTCTTAATAAAATTCTTTGACTTTTTAGTATTCATGTGTTATAATATCAATATGAATCTTAAGACAGTACTCTCTACAGATGCAATCGACTTACATCTTAAAGGTTCTAACAAAGAAGAAATTATCAACGAATTGCTTGATATTCTGGTTAGAACAGGGAAAATCCAGGACAGGGAAGCCGCTTTTAATGCAGTCATGAATCGTGAATACAAAATGTCCACAGGCATGAAGCATGGAATAGCAATCCCGCACGGAAAAAGTTCCACAATTAATGATTTGGTTGCTTGCATCGGGATTTCAGAAAAACCGGTAGATTTTGATTCACTGGATCATATACCATGCAGAATTTTTATAATGACACTTTCTCCGGTAGAAAAGACGGGCCCTCATTTGCAGTTTCTGGCAGAAGTCAGTCTCTTGTTTAAAAGCGCCGAGAAGCGCCAGGAAATACTAAAAGCTTCTACGCCGGAAGAACTGCTAAAAATACTGGCGGAATAACCAACATTTACAAAAGGCAGTAAATTAGTGTCTGCCTTATAGAAGAAGCTATGCGTATTCAAAACAATTTAATTCTTGACGACAAAGACAGGGTGCTCCTTCTGCGGGGAGTGAACTTGGGCGGCGATTCTAAATGCCCCTATGGGTCCCCAGGCAGTGAGTTTGAACCGGCATCTTTAAAAAACCCCGCTAATGTTTCTTTTGCCGGCAGGCCTTTCCCTGTAGAAGAAGCGGAGAGCCACTTTAAAAGGCTAAAAAACGCAGGCATGACTTTTCTGCGGCTGATAATCACATGGGAAGCTCTGGAACATGAAGGGCCGGGAATCTACGACGAAGCATATTTAGCCTATTTGCGGAAAATTCTTCAAATAGCCGAAAGCAATGGCATTTCTGTCTTTATCGATCCGCATCAGGATGTGTGGAGCAGATGGACGGGCGGCGACGGAGCGCCTGCCTGGACTATGGAAAAACTTGGCATTAATATAGGCATGATCGACCGCTGCGGCGCGGCTGTTACCCGCCAGAATTACGGTATTTATAACAAAAGCAAAAAACACCCAAATGGGGAGCCTTTCCCTAAAATGATCTGGCCCAGTAATTATAACCGGTATGCTGCCGCTACAATGTTCAGTCTTTTTTTTGCCGGAAAAACATACGCGCCGGACATATATGCAGACGGTGAAAATGTCCAGGATTGGCTGCAGAATCGTTACATCTCGGCAATTAAACACGCCCGCCGCCGCCTTAAAAATTGCAATGCAATTGCCGGTTGGGGCTCAATGAACGAACCTCACTGCGGGTTTATAGGGCACCAAAATCTTGAACTGCCCGAAAATTTCATAATACCGGTAGGCCACCGGCCAAGCCCCTGGCAGGCTATATGCGCCGCTTCGGGCTACCCTGTAAGCGTGCCAGTTTACAGCAAAAATTCATTCGGTAAAAAAATAGGGCACTACGAAACTTTTAACCCGGAAGGCGTCTCTCTTTTCAGGGAAGGATACAGTTGCCCCTGGAAACAAGCCGGAGTGTGGACAGACAGCGGCGGAACGCCGGAACTTCTGCGAAGCAATTACTTTGGCAAATATCAGGAACGCAGCGTTGCCTTTGCTGATGATTTTTTAAAACCGTTCATTGTCAAATATATCAACGCCATGAAAGAAACAGACGCAAATAGCTTTTTCTTTATTGAAGGATTGCCCCATTCTACACAGGCAGAAGCGCATCCGTCGTGGGGCAAGGACGACCCTGCCAACGTAATTAACGCATTCCACTGGTACGACGGATTGGCGCTCTTTACCAAAAGTTTCCGTTCATGGTTCTCTATCAATGTTGATACTGCAAAATTAGTCCTTGGCAGAAAAAATGTCAGCGCCTATTTCAGAGAAAGCCTTGCAAAAGGCATTGGCTGGACAAAGCAAAAAATGGGAAACATGCCGTGCCTTTTGGGGGAGTTTGGGCTTGCTTTCGATCTAAACAACCGCAAAGGGTTCAAAACCGGCGATTATTCAATACACGAAGAAGCCCTGTCCATGTACTACGATGCAGTAGATGCAAATTTGCTTCATTCAACGATTTGGAACTACACGGCATGTAACACAAACAAATACGGCGACTGCTGGAACGATGAAGATCTGTCTATTTTCTCCGAAGGCAAAGAAAGAGCAGCAGCCGGCTGGAAGCGCCCTTACCCAATGGCCACTGCAGGCGATCCGTTATCGATAAACTGGAACCGAAAGCGCGGCGTATTTGTTTTTCGATTCCATGCAGACGGAAACATCTCAGCGCCAGGCATTATTTATCTGCCGGCAGAAACTTTCGGTTCATCGCCAGAAATTATTGCAGAAACCATTTTAAAGAAAAACCTGCGCTGGGAATACCTGTACGAAGAACAGCGGCTTCTGGTATACAACGATGGTTACAATGGAATGTCGCAGGTAACAGTAAAGCTAAAATAACGCAAGAAAAGCGCCGGAAAGCTGTTCCGGAGCTTTTTCAGTAATACGTGTTTCATCTTCCTTTATCAGCCTGTTTTGAAACCTCTTTTCGATCTTGCTGCGGTTTTCCAGAATCCTGTGAACATAATCGAGAGTAACTTTTGGCGTACCGTGGTTTTTAACCCTTCCGGTACCGGCATTATACATTGCAAGAGCGACAATCTCATTGTTACTCGAATTCAGGCAATGCCGCAGATGGCTAACACCATAGCGTGAATTAATGCCGACATCAAAAAACGAACTTATTTCCAGATGAGGAAAAGAATAGCTATTTAATTGAAATAAACCTCTGTCAACGCTTCCGTCATGATTTCCACGATTTACCGCGCCTGGATTAAAACGGCTCTCTTCCCAGCCAAGGGCAAATGCCAGAGCAGGCGGCACTTCGTATTGATCCGCATTGTCCAGTATTGCCCAGGCAATTTCACGGCTGGAGCAGAGCCCGGCAAAAAAATCTATGACCCATTCCTGATAGTCCATATCGCGGTACAGCTTTAAAATAAAATCTTCTTCTTTTTCAGAATGTGAAAAAAACTTTGCAATATCTTCCTGTTCTTCTTCATAACAGATTTCTTCCGGCACTTCTGCAGTTGAACCAAGAAAACCGCTTTTGGCAGCAAACAAGGCGCACAGAAATATAGAACACACCATTGCAAAAAAGATGGGCACCGCAATTTCCATTTTAACTTCGCGAAAATTCATTCTTTCTTAACCATTCTTTTCAATTATGCGGACGCGAATAATACCATCTACCGAACGGATTCGCTCCAGCACTTGAGCCGGAATTTGCCGCTCTGTATCGACAATGGTAAAACCATATTCATCGCGGTGGTGGTTAATTAAGTCCTGAATATTAATATCAGCTGCAGCAAGGCTTGTTGTAATCTGCCCGACCATATTGGGAATATTTTTGTTTACAACAAGCAGCCTGTAAGGAACACGCTGCTCCAGCCTGCAATGCGGAAAATTTACTGAATTGCGGATTGCCCCGGCTTCCAGAAAATCCATTAGCTGTTTTACTGCCATAATAGCGCAATTATCTTCCGCTTCCGGCGTAGATGCCCCAAGATGGGGAATACAAATAACTTTTTTACAGGTCAAAAGTTCAGTAGTGGGAAAATCCGTAACATAACCGCCAAGCATTCCCTTGTCCAATGCTTCAATTATATCTTTATCTTTTACCAGCGCGCCGCGGGAGAAGTTGACAACACGCGCATTTTTTTTCATAAGACGGAGTTTATCAGCGTCAAGAAGGCCTTTGGTTGTTTCGCCAAGAGGAAGGTGCAGGGTAATGTAATCGGACTTTGCAAGCAAACTTTCAAGCGTATCGGCGCGGACAACTTCGCGGGAAAGATTCCATGCAGCATCAACGGAAATGTACGGGTCATAGCCGACAACATCCATGCCAAGCGCAATTGCGTCATTGGCAACCATTACGCCAATTGCTCCAAGGCCCACAACACCCAAAGTCTTGCCCTTAAGTTCCGGCCCTGTAAATTTGGATTTCTCTTTTTCTACCAGCTCGGGAACATCAGGTTTGCCCGCAACAGACGCAGCCCAGTTAATCCCGCCGACAATGTCCCTTGATGAAACAAGAAGAGCTGACAGAGTCAATTCTTTAACAGCATTCGCGTTTGCACCGGGAGTATTAAAAACAACAACTCCCCTATTACTGCACTGCTGAACCGGAATATTGTTATACCCGGCGCCAGCCCTGGCTATTGCCAGCACGGAAGATGGAATCTCCATGCCATTCATATCTGCGCTGCGCACTAAAACAGCATCAGGGTTAGATACATCGTTTGCAACCTCATATTTATCCCGAGGGAAAAGATCCAGCCCCAACGGGGAAATCTTGTTTAATGTTTGAATACGAAACATATTTATTTCTTTTACTCCTTATCAAAAAAATATGACCGCCTGAACAAACAGTTCAGATGGTCAAACAATCAGGCAAACTTTTCCATAAAACGAATAAGCGCATGAACGCCTTCTATAGGCATTGCATTATAAATACTGGCTCTCATTCCGCCAACCAGGCGGTGGCCTGCAAGGTTCATAAGCCCTGCCGCTGCCGCATCTTTTATAAAACGCGCTTCCATCTCACTTTTCTTTGCTTTATCCTGCTCTGTAATAACAAAAGGAATGTTCATCAGGCTGCGGTACTGTTTTTCTACCGGCGATGAAAAGAGCTTCGAGTTATCAAGATAATTATAGAACAATTCCGCTTTTTCGCAGTTCAATTTGGCAATTGCAGGAACGCCGCCCTGGTGCTTTAGCCACTCAAGCACCAGCCCAATTATATAGATGCCGTAACAGGGGGGCGTATTATACATGGAACCTTCGGCGGCATGTATATCATAACGGAGAGTTGCCGGCGTCCAGGCAGGCGCATGGCCAATCAAATCTTCACGGATAATTACCACGGTTGTTCCTGCCGGCCCAAGGTTTTTCTGCGCGCCGGCATAGAGCAAGCCAAATTTACCGACATCCAACGGCTCGGAAAGAATACAGCTGGAAATATCTGAAACCAAAGGAACAGAACCCGTGTCTGGAATTTTATCCCATTTAGTCCCGACAATGGTATTATTCAAAGTTATATGATAATAAGCATCGTCCGGGCTTGCTGCAGGAACTTCCGGGATATAGGTATAAGCCCTATCTTTGGAACTGGCTTTTATTTCCACAACAGCGTACTTGGCCGCCTCTTTTGCGGCTTTATCAGCCCAAATGCCGGTATCAACAAAAGCTACTTTTTTCCCGCTTCCCGGCGCATCACCGGCTGCCAAATTAAGGGGAACCATGGAGAACTGCATCGAAGCGCCTCCCTGTAAAAACAGAACCTTATAATTGGCAGGGATTCCCATAAGTTCACGTAAAAGGGCTTCTGTTTTCTCAATAATGGGCTGAAAATCCTTTGAACGATGGCTCATTTCCATAACCGACTGGCCGGTACCGTTAGCATCCTGCATTTGAGCGGCTGCTTTTTCAAGAACCGGCAATGGAAGAACCGAAGGCCCAGGCGAAAAGTTAAAAACTCGCATATTTTCTCCAATAAAAATAAAGAATATCCCTAATATACTGAATAACCGTGTTTTTGTCGATACGCTTTAGCGTCAATGCTTTAACATCAACCGTTGAACATCGTAAAAAATTACGCTAAAATGAAAATATGGCAGACAGGGTTTTTACCGTACTGGATCTCATAGACCTTGACTTAAAAGAACATAATTCTCTCAATCTCCACTGTATAGGCGGCAGGAAAGGGCTTGGTAAGGAAATAAATATACCCGACCTGAACAGGCCCATGGGCGCAATTATGGGTTTCTTTACGGATTTTGCCAACCAAAGAATTCAGGTTTTCGGGCGCGGGGAAGTCGCTTATTTACGCCAGCTGGAAAGCGAAGGCGAAACAAATTCAATAAAAGAAATGTTTGGGTATTTTATGCCCTGCTGCATTTTTACACATAATCTTAGCCCCCACAAAGAATTTCTGGAAATTGCAGAAAAAGCCCAATGCCCTATTTTACAGACCGATTTAGGATCTGCAGATTTTTCTGCCCGAATAATGCGTATACTTTCCAGGATTTTTTCGCCCCGCCAAAGCATTCACGGAGTATTGGT
>Ga0123356_10002428_pt1 | contig 19932 bp, 17 predicted proteins | sample TergutEmb28metaG_2_FD_92546 | JGI IMG/M metagenome (GOLD analysis project Ga0123356, IMG submission 92546) | Embiratermes neotenicus P3 segment gut microbial communities from Petit-Saut dam, French Guiana - Emb289 P3 | ecosystem: Host-associated > Arthropoda: Insects > Digestive system > Gut ... | reverse complement strand
TTCTTCCAGCTTGCCCGGTTGCGCGTCTTCGACTGCCTGCTCGGTGTCGGCGGCGGATTTTGCTCTGATTGCGGCTTCATCCCAGTCGTCGGCCTCGTCAGAGTCGATAGGCCCACCCGGTTCGGAATCAGTGACCGGCTCGTCCTGAATATCGACTTCCGTCGCGGCGTTCGCATCGGGTCCCGTGTAGACCTCGGGGTCGATCAGCGTGAGGGAAACTTCGGCCATTCCCGTCGGTTTGCGGTCGCGGGTGCCGGCGAAGATGACGTCTTCCATGCGCGCGCCGCGCAGGGTCTTGGCGGACTGCTCGCCTAGGACCCAGGCGATCGAGTCGGAGATGTTCGACTTGCCGCAGCCGTTCGGGCCGATGATGGCGGCGACGCCGTCGCCGTGGAACTTGAGCTCCGTGCGGTCGCAGAACGACTTGAACCCGAGAATCTGTAGCTTCTTCAGTTTGAGCAAGGCATCCACTCCAGTGGCCAGTAGTCCGTTGCCAGTGAAACCGGTGCCCAGGTCTCCGGGCTTCGGAGACGCTGGAATCCGCGGCGTGCGCAGGGCGTGTTTACCAGACGGATTCCTCCGGCTAGGAATTTGATGCCCCGAACTTCCGCGCCATGCCGCGGCTCACCCCTGGCTGGACGGGGCAGGCACAAAGTTAAGCTACTGTAACGGCGAAATCGGGCCGGGGTCAAGCGATATAACACTATATATAGTGTGTACTTCGAAGTGACCGCGCTGGGTTGCACAGACATTGCAGCAAGTGGACGTTCCAACGGTGGAGACAAAAAGGAGGTGGGAGAATCGCGAGAGCCACATAAGCCTAGACCATTCGGATCGAGGAATGCAATCAGGATTTTCAAGATCAGGATTTTCAGCGCGAGCAGCCAAGAATCCACAGGGCGGTTCGTAGCACGATTAGGGCGGGCCGAGCATTCCCTGAAATGTGGTTCCCAGAAATTTGCCTTTTGCGTCAAAGTTCCAGTTGAATATGGCGGAGCCGGCTCGGCCGCAAGCGTGACAACCGTTGATTAAGGGATAGCCGACTGTGAACTGAATCCCACCGTTCGGACCGGGCTCGGAGTTGGGCCAGGTTTTTCCGTCCCGATCTCCCGGCCATAGATCGACCTCGGGAAACTGGGCCTTCAGATCCTGAAACTGGGAGCTGCTTTTCATACCCTGGGTATCGAGCAGTTTCAGATCTTCGACATTTACGATTCGGGGCTGTCCATTGACCAACAAGAGGCCGTAGTTGGTATTGGCGCGCAAGGGATAAGTGATCCATGCGAAATCAACCGGACCTTCTTCCTGAAATCCCGTCATAACACCGAACTCGCCATGGTTTTTCGCGTAGAGCTCTTCGGTAAAGCGGACCGCGTCCCGAGGGGCACCCGCTTTTTTCATCTGCGCAATCATGCACTGGCCGTAGGCGGAGGTAGATTGGTCGCAGGCAGTGTGGGCGGTCGTCATAAACTGCTGCGGCATTTGCCACACCGCCGACTCAGTGATCTTCGCCCAGGGCGGCTTCGATTGCGCCGCGAGAAAGGTACAGAGAAAGAGGCAAGTGAGTGATCGCTTCGTCTTTGCCATCTCGTTCCATGGCGGATGTTCTTCGGTCTCGAAGAATTCTCTGCCGATCTTCCGCCAGCCTGAGATTAAGAACGCAGTCGAGCGCGAGAAACTGTTAGAGATAACAGGAAGTGCGGAAACGGTAAGCGGGAATTGGGTCGAGACCTGCCGCTGATTTACTGCTTGCTGCTTGGTTTCGTTGCGATAGCGAAAGAGCGAGGTTTCGCTTCAAACCCCCGCCTTCATTCGTCTGCTAAACGGAAACCAGCAGGCTGTAAAGCAGAATGACGAACACGACCGAGGTGAGCGCCACGTAGAGATGATCGCGTTCCCGGGCAAATCCGAAGATCGAGAGGGCGACGCGGGCAATGGGAGTGGCGATGAGCAATAAAAGTCCCAACTGGATAATTCCTCGGCCGCGGCCGGCGCGCGCATCGCTGAGGATTCCGCGGATGGTGCGCAGGTCGGCAGGCTCTCCAAGGAATGCGCCCAGGCTCATCGGTGAGCTCCCATGGCGAAACAGATAAATGACGGCGCCCAGAAAAACAACCGCCGCCGAGAAAAGCACCCCTGCCTGCAGCAGCTTTCCGACTAGGATCTCGAGTTTCTCATCACTCCACACCGCTCGCGTCATCTAGATTCTCCCGGTGATCCCGCTGTAGAGCATTTCGATCCCGAGGACCACGATGACCAGGCTGAAGCCGAGACGAAGCCACCGAGGATGCAGGATGATCAGTAGCCGGGCGCCGAGCAGGGAACCGGCCAGGACGCCGAGCATCACCGGCATGGCCAGTCCCGGATCGATGTACCCGTGTTTGAGATACAAACCTGCACTGGCGGCGGCGGTGACGCCGATCATGAAATTGCTGGTGGTGGTCGAAACTTTGAAGGGAATTTTCATGGCTTGATCCATCGCCAGGACTTTCATAGCTCCGGAGCCGATGCCGAGCAGTCCGGACAATCCTCCGGCGGCGAACATCAGTCCCCAACCTGTGGGGACGTTCTGCACGTGATAGCTTCGGCTAGCCCCGTCTTCAGGGAAATGACCGTTGAGTCGCAGCCGCGTGGCCAGGGGATCGGGAGGCAATTGGCGTTGCGCCTGAGTGCGTGGCTTGCGGGAGAAATACGCGGAAAACAGCAGCATGATACCGAACACGATGGCGATGGCATGAGTCGAAACGTGGGCGGCGAGGTGGGCCCCGAAGATCGCACCCAGAGTGGTCGCAATCTCGAGAAACATGCCAATGCGGATATTGGAGAATCCTTCGCGCACATAGGCTGCAGCGGCGCCGGAAGAAGTAGCAATGACCGAGACCAGAGAAGCGCCCATGGCGTAATGGATGTCCACCTTGAAGAGCAGAGTGAGCAGGGGCACCAGCACCACACCTCCACCCAAGCCGGTGAGGGCACCGATGAGTCCGGCGAGCAGCGAACCGGCACATACGAGCAGGCTGAATTCGAGGATCGTCATGGTTTCATCGTCCGTCGATGATCACCGCTGGCCCGCAAAGCAGCCGGTGCGGGCTAGCGGTTAGCGGGCTTCCACTCGCAGCGTGGCGCGTTGGCGCCTTCAAAAACGAGACGGCGATTCCACGCGGCGTGCTTCTGCCCTGCGGGACAGCCCGTCTGACTGAGCCCAGGGTTCGGCGGCTGTCCCCTCCTGCCGAGCCGATTGTCGCTACTCGCCCAGCTTCTCGAAGAACCTGCAGATGGTTTCGATCCCGCGGTAGAAGTTTGGAATGTGGAACTTCTCGTTAGGGGCGTGCAGGTTGTCATCGGGGAGGCCGAATCCCATCATGACGGATGGAATCTTCAGCACGTCCTGGAAGTCGGTGACGATGGGGATGGAGCCGCCGCTGCGGATGAAGACCGTATCTTTCTTGAACGTATCGTGCAAGGCTTCGGTAGCGGCTTCAATGTATTGGTTGTCGGTCGAGACCACACAGGCCGGGCCTTTGCTCCAGACCTTGACCTTCGTCTCGATTCCTTTGGGCGTGTTTCTCTTGATGAACGCCGTGTACATCTTGAGGATGTCGTCGGGATCCTGATTGGGCACGAGGCGCATGGAAACTTTTGCTTTGGCCTTCGCAGGAATGACGGTTTTGGCGCCATCGGCGACGAAGCCTCCGGGCATGCCGTGGACTTCGAGCGTGGGGCGCGCCCAGGTGCGGTAGAGAACGGAATAGCCGGGCTCGCCGGTGAGAACCTTTGATCCGACTTCGGTTTTGCGGTAGCGCTCTTCGTTGAAGGGCAGGCGCTTCCAGGCTTTCAGTTCCGCCGCGGTCGGAGCCTTCACCCCCTTGTAGAAGCCGGGGATGAGCACTTTACCTTTCGAATCCTTCATCTTGCTGATCATCTCAATCAGGGCAAAAAACGGATTCGGAGCTGCGCCTCCGTAAATTCCGGAGTGCAGGTCGGTCTTGGCGCCATAGGCTTCGATTTCGGTGTAGACCAGGCCGCGCAGACCGACGCACAGAGTGGGGAGATCGGGTGCGAAGAGTTCGGTGTCGCAGACCAGTGCGAAATCGGCTTTCAGCTTGGCTTTCTGCTTGCGGATGTACCCGGCGATCGATTCTCCACCGACTTCCTCTTCCCCTTCGAAGATGACTTTGACGTTAATGGGCAGCTTGCCGCCGCCACTTTCCATGAGCGCTTCAAGGGCTTTCACTTCCATCCAGAGCTGGCCTTTGTCGTCGACGGCGCCGCGGGCGTAGATGTTGTTGTTGCGTTCGGTGGGCTCAAAAGGCGGGCTGCGCCATTCGTCGAGCGGTTCGGCCGGCTGGACGTCATAGTGAGCGTAGCAGAGCGCGGTGGGTTGGCCGGCGGCGTGCAGCCAGTCGGCGTAGATGAGTGGATGTCCCTGAGTGGGAATCACCTCGACGTTTTCCATGCCGATGCGGCGGAGTTCGTCGGCGACATAATCGGCGGCTTTCTGGATGTCGGGCTTATGCTGTTCGAGGGTGCTGACGCTGGGGATACGGAGAAGGCCTTTGAGTTCGTTGAGAAAACGCTGCTGGTTGCTGCGGGCAAAATCGACGGCAGGAGAAGCCATGGTGAATCCTTTCTGTGTTCGACACTCGATCGCGGCAGACCGAAAACGATAGCGGCTTGATCGTCGGAGGAAACGAATCAGTATAGCGCGAAGCGGCGAGCGCAAAGCCCGCACTCACCAGACCCCGAGGCTCGGACCCGCACCGCCTGCTTCAAAAAAAGAAGCGGATTTAGAACCGTGATGGCGAAAACGGGGTCAGGTCGTGCGGTGGCTGGCGGCCTTCGATCACGTCAGCCATGACCTGGGCCGTGATGGGAGTCAGCAGAATGCCGTCCCGGAAGTGGCCGGTGGCCACGTAATAGCCGGGAGTCGCGGTCGGTCCCAGGATCGGCAGATCGTCTGGTGTGCCGGGCCGCAGGCCAGCCCAGTCTTCCAGAATTCGAGCGTCCTTCAGCCTGGGAACCAATTTCAATGCGGCTTGGTGCAGGCGCTGAATGGTGGCGGGATCGGTGCGCTTGTCGAAGCCGGCTTCTTCGACGGTGGCTCCCACCAGAAGGCGGCCGTCGCTGCGGGGGATGAGATAAACCTCGGGTGAGCGAATCACGTGTCGGAGCAATTCGCGGTGAGGCATGACGAGCGAAAGCATCTGGCCTTTGACGGGGCGAGTAGGAAACGGGGGCGCGCCGATTCCTCCGCAAGTGATTTGTCCAGACCAGGCGCCGGCACAATTGACGACCTTGGACGCGAGGAAGGACGTCTTGCTGGTGGTTACGCCGCTTACTTGACGGTCGGAAAGATTCACCGCGGTGACAGCGTCGCCGGAAGAAAAATCCACGCCGCGTTTTTTTGCTGCCTTGAGAGCGGCTGTGGTGAGCGCACGCGGATCGACCGAACGTTCCTTCCGGTAGAACCCGGGGCGTTGCCTGTCGGCTAACGCAGGTTCATTTTTCTCGAACCACTCGGAGGGTATTGCGAATGTCAGGCCGATCGGCGTGGCGGCGTCGAGCCCTGGAAACACAATCGTGCCCTGGTCGCGCAAATCCACTTTCATACCCGATTCGATTTCTAGTTCGTGGGCGAACTCGGGGTACATACGGGCGCTTGCTGTGGCGAGCGGTTCGAGGGGTGCGGGGGTTTCGGCGAAGTTATCCACCAGCATGCCGCCGGCGGCGTGGGAGGCTTCGCGGCCGGGTTCTCCCCGCTCGACGACGAGCACGCTGGCGCCGCGCTTGTGCAGGGCGATAGCGAGCGAGAGGCCGATGGTGCCTCCGCCGATGATGATGACATCCCAGGTCTTCACGTAGGAATTGTAAAAGAGGTGAGATTCACGTGGGTGACGCTGCGGGCCGCGAGGCGCGCCCGCGACCGCCGCTCTGGTCGGCAGTGCTATTAGGGACGTGACAGTGGGCGCCGGTCCTGCATAAAATGACACCCATGAAGAAGATCAGTGGAGTTGGGGTCGTGCTGGCCACGCTTTTGATGGCGGGTGTGGCTGTGGGTCAGAAGGACACAGGCGAGGAGCCCACGTCGTGGATTCACTTTTCCGTGGTCAAAGATGACAACGGCAAGCCGATTCGCAACGCCGCCGTCGTTATGCACTCGGTGAACGTGAAGGGAAAGCAGGAACGAGGTGGCATGGAACTGAAGACCAACGCGGAAGGCAAAGCGGAATTCGACGGGATTCCCTATGGCATGCTGCGGGTTCAGGTGCTGGCGCAAGGCTTTCAGACTTACGGGGAAGACTTCGACATCGAAAAATCGAATACCGAGATCACGGTCAAGCTGAAGCGGCCACAGGGGCAATATTCGGTGTACGACGATCACACCAATACCTCGAGCGCCCCGCCGAAGCAGGACGCCGCGCCGGCAGACTCCAAGAAGCCAAACTAGAGACGAGGATTCATGGACTACCTGCTGAAAACCGAGCCCTCGACCTACTCGTTTGCCGATCTCGAGCGGGAAAAGACAACGATTTGGGACGGCGTTTCGAATCCTGCGGCCCTGAAGAATCTGGGCAGGATGAAGCCCGGCGAACGGCTGGTCATCTACCATACCGGCGATGAGAAGAGCGCGGTGGGAACCGCGAGCGTGGTTTCCGTGGATGCTTCGGATACGCGTAATCCGCTGGTGAAGATCAAGGTCGGAAAGACAATCGCTAAGCCGGTGAGGTTAGCCGACGCCAAAGCCAGCGCTGTGTTCTCGGAGTCTCCTTTGGTTCGGCAGGGAAGGCTGAGCGTGGTGCCCCTGAACGCGGCGCAGTACAAGTTTCTGACAGGCGAGTGACTGGAGTTCCCTCAAAAATCAAAATCCCACCCTGTCCTCCCAAAATCCGGAGGACAGGGGTGGGGCACCCATTGCGTCACCGCTCACTCCACATCTTCATCTTCGACTTCCATGCTAGGACGCGCGCGCATCTCGACGGATCAGGGCAGCATCGAGGAAATATCCCAGGCCCAGCGCGAACGGGATCGCGCCGAAGGCCGCGGCCGTCAGGGCGTCGGGTACGACGCGGGCCACGATGGTAAAGGCCAGCATGTAGCCCACGGCGCCGGCGACGAGCAGGATTCCCGCCCGCCGCGAATGCGCCGCTTCTGACAGATCCGCTTCCATTGGGATGTTCACGCCGCGTTCCATTGCGGCCATGCGCTCCTGGCTGCGTAATTTGCGTACGCGGTAAAAGGTGTACATGCAAAGCGCGGTGAGAGGCACCGCGAAGGTCAGGATAACGGCTGCAAAACCGGTGAGTCCTTCCATGATAGATCTCCTTCCTGTCGCGGTTGGAGCGTCCAGGTTGAATTTTTCCAGCTGGTGAAAGCTACGGACAAGACCCGTCGAAAGTTCCCCTCACAGCCAACTTCTGATAGGTAGTATGCTTCCAATCAGTAATCGCTGCTTGGAAGCTGTTCGGGTCGCACTTCTGGAGACAAATTGTTATGAGGACTGTGACCCTACGTGGGCTTTACGCCTCCGCGGCGTCGATACTGTGCCTTGCGCTGTTGTTCGCCACCTCCGCCGCGCCAGCACAGGAAACCAAAGAAAAAGTTACGGTGGATGATGTGGACCGGGAATTCATGGTCCGGTTGCCGCGCGGTTATGACGCGAAGCAGCACTATCCGGTGGTGATTCTTTTGCACGGGATGAATCAGGACGCCGACGACATGGAGCGGCTTACCCGCTTCGATGAACTGGCAGACAAGAACGGCATCATCACCATATATCCGGTCGCGCTGCACGGGCGATGGAACGTTGGAGCACATCCTCAGGAGCGAACCACGGGCATGCGGCCCGGCGGCGGGCATCGCCGCGGCTTCGGTGGAGGTTATCCGGGCGGCGGTGGCGGAGGCTACCCGGGCGGTGGTGGTGGCGGGTATCCCGGCGGTGGCGGGCAGGGGCAAGGCCGCGGCTCGGACCAGGATCGGCGGGCAGCACCGGCGGATGACGTGGCCTTCTTGAATCAGATGCTCGACCAGGTGAATACCAAGTTCTCGCTGGATGGGGCGCGCGTGTACGCGTTGGGCCTTTCCGAAGGCGGTTTTATGAGCCTGCGAGCTGCCTGCTCGCTCAGTGACCGCATCGCGGCGGCGGCAGCGGTGGGCGCGGCGATGCCGAAAACGATGATCTGCTTACCGTCGCGCCCCGTGCCGGTATTGATGATCAATGGCACCTCCGATCCAGTTGTTCCGTATGGCGGTGGCACCGAGCACAATCTTCGCGTCGAGACCTTGTCGGCGGAAGACAGCTCCAAGGATTGGGCGAAGATTGACCGCTGCAACGACAAGCCGGAGAAAGGGAAGTGGTCGGCGGAACAGAAGGGGGGCACGGAGACGAAAACCGACACCTATGAGGGCTGCCATGACAATGCCAAGGTGGTCCTCTACAGCCTCAAGGGCGCCGGAAATACCTGGCCGGGGGGCGAACAGTATGAGCCCGAGAATACGGTGGGGAAAACGAGTTCGGACGTGAACGCGAACGAGATCGTGTGGAGTTTCTTGAGTAACCGGAAACTGCCTGAGAAGAGCGCAAGCGCGCCGTAGCCGGCCGCTCCTGCTGCCCTCCACCTTCTAGAGTTCAGCGGCCATTCTTTGCGCGCCCGGTCTCGCTACCTCGCACGCCGAACCTGGCCAGCATGAGCGGAACTTGATAGAAGGGTTAAGCAGGTGAAGGTCCTTTAGCTTCGCCGTGCCGTTCAGCATGGTTCCAGACAACGGAACAGGGAATCCCTTATACGGCAAGGCGGACAGTCTGCGCTGATCTATAGCCCGAAAACTTCGTTCTTGGTGTCTAAAATTTGGAGGAATCTAATCCCGGAGTCGCCTCACGAGGCTTTAGACTTCTGCCTTCAAGAGATCGAATGGCGCGCACTTGGTTCCTGCTGCTTGTCGTCACGACCTCCCCGTGGGGTCCCTTTCCGTCTGAGCAGGTATCGCCAGCCTCAGATCTGAAGGTCGAGTTGCGCTCCCGCACGGGGTCTAATCAATTCCAGATGGGTGAGGTCATCCCGCTGGATGTTCTCGTCTCAAGCAGCACTCCGGATCGCTATCTTGCGCCTTGTGCCATATTTCGGAAGAGCTGCTTCGGATTCCCTGAATGTCGCTACTTCAGTCGCTGGTCACTGGTCGTCACTCCCGAAAACGGCTGGAAAGACCTGGGAGAGTTTCGTTGCTCGAGCGTGAGTGGTCCAATACTCCGCCTGCCAAACCAAGACCTGACGGCGAAAGCTGAAAAATACTCCTATACCCTCACGGAAAGATTTCGATTCACCGAGCCGGGAAAATACGTCATCCGCATGACGATAAATGTGGGACCGATGATGCGACCAACCCGCTCGAGAAGGTGGAGAACCCTACGGTTAAGCCGCATGAGGCCAGCGCCAGTGGAGAGATGGTCTTGCAGATTGTGGACGCCAGCACAGAATGGAAGCAGTCGGTCATTGAAAAAGGGGTCGCCGCCTGGGCCGCCGGCCCACCGCCCGAAATTAGCCCACCATCGACGGCGGGGTTGCGATTCCTGCAGGAAACTGAGGCCTTGTGCAATCTCGACACACCGGAGGCGGCACGCGCACTGGCGGCCGTCCTGAGCCGAGGCCATCAGGAAGTCATGCACTGTTTGCAAACTAATTCGAATCGCGATGTCGTGATTGCCGAGATGGGGAGACTGATGACCGATCCGGACGTTGCGGTCTCGGCAAGCTTTTTCTCGGTTCTGGTGAATTTGCAAAACGGAGGCACGGCACACCAGCCGCTAATGCCGTGGCAGAAAATCGTCGATGCGGAGCGCGAAGCTTTGTTTGACGCCCTTCCACGGAAGAGCGATGCGGCTCGAATACCATCGCTGGTGACGATTCTGAGAAATCCTCCGAAGAATCCGCCAAGGCCCGATGGTGTGGATGAATTCTCCTACCCGGTGCCCTTTCCGCCAGCGGTGATTAAAACAGTGGCAGCAAACTTTGACCGGCTTCCCGAGGATGAACAGGCTTCTCTGCTGGCCGACGCTTGGGATACGATACGCTCGCCGCTGATGCTCCCCGTGCTCCGAGGCGAAGCACAGAAGGGAAACGGCGAAGCCTTGCTGCGCTGGCAGGAGTTGGAGCCTGCGCCTGCAACGGCATTCATGCGCGAAGAACTGATTAGAGCGAACCCCAGGTTTTCGTCTCACGCTCTGAGGCTTCCTGATGCCGCGTTGCCTGCGCAGGAGGACCAAATCGCCTCCAATTTTGTCGCTCTCAGCGATGTGTCGGAATTGGCGCGCGCGGCCACGTTGCTATATCGCTACACGACTCGTAAAACCTTGCCAACGGTCCTTCCGTTTATCGATCAGCATCTGGCGGCATGGCCCTGCACACTTCAGATTCCTGTGTTGGCCTATCTGCTGAAGGTTTCGCCGGATGACGCGGCGCCGCGCCTAAGGCGCGTGGTCGAAACAGTAAAGCCCGGGTATTGTCCTCGAGGAGAATTCCTTCCCGACCTTGGATATCTTGAATCCAACCCGATCCTCGAAGCCCTCGCGGTAAAACAGATTGAAGACGGAACGCCCCTTGCCATCGATGCGGCCGATTATTTGCGTTCCTTCGGCAGTAGCGCCGTAAAGAAGACGGTCTGGGTGCAGCTTTCGCGCTGGCGGATGAAGTACTTGGCCAGCGTAGCAGCGAAGAGAATGAGCCAGGGGCACGTGAATCAAGATGACTGGTTTCTGTCTCAGTTGGCTAGACAACTGTTGTACGCCTATGTGAGTGCACAGGCATGGATACTGTCGCCGGAGGACTCCGCCGCTTTGACGCAATTACTGGGCAGACAAGCGATCGCAGGATTGGCATGCAGGTATCACTGTGGCAGTCCGATCAGCATCGGGCCAGCAGCAGGCAACTATGCGATCTACGGCATTAGAAACGAACCGACAGGACCAATCGAGGACGGCATCGACTACCTGATGCCAACAGAACGACTGCAATACAAGGTCAATGGGTATGGTTGCCCGGATATGCAAACTCTCAAAAAGAAGCTGTTGCAATTCCCTGCGGATTCGACATTCGAATTCGGATATCCCCTGAGTGAGCGCGACCGAGAGGAGTTGGTCGAAATAGACGAATTCCTGAGGAGCCACGGGTACAAAGTCAACAATTCTAGATGGGCTTTTCTCGCGAAGGATTGAATCACGAGGCAGGAGCGCGGTATTACATTACGTCAAAGGATCTTTCGCAATTCGCGGCGGAGAATCTTGCCCGATGCGGTTTTGGGGATGCTGTCGAGGAAACGGACTTCGCGCGGCTGCTTGTAATTGGTCAGGCGCTCGGCAACGAAGCAACAGAGTTGGTCCCCAAGCTTGCCACTATCGACGAAGCCTTCGCGCAGCGTGATGAATGCGACCGGAATTTCTCCCGCTTCCGCGTCGCGCCATCCGACGACGCCGCACTCTTTCACTGCAGGATGCTCGAGCAGAACTGCTTCGACCTCAGCGGGCGCGATGGGGAATCCCTTGTATTTGATCATCTCTTTGCGCCGGTCCACTACCCGGTAAAAGCCTGCACGGTCGCGGGTGACGATGTCACCCGACCAGTACCAGCCATCCCGGAGAACCGAAGCCGTCGCATCCGGTTCATTCCAATACCCCAGCATGAATTGCGGGCCGCGCATGACAAGTTCTCCGGGCTGGCCGCAAGCAGATTCGGTGACATCGTCCGGCCGGTCGGCGGGATCGATCTCGATGTGCGCGAGAACGCGGCAATCGGTCAAGACGGCAGGTTGTCCGATGGTTTCGGGACGGTAGAGCTCGGGCTCGAGGAAGCCGAGGTGGGTGACCGGGGAAGCTTCCGTCATGCCGTATCCCTGAGCTACGAGGATATTCGTACGCTCCTCGAACCGGTGTGCTAGATCGGGAGCGAGCGGCGCGGCGCCGCACATGACCCAGCGAACTCGATGATCACGAGGAAACTCGCCGGCGTCAGACGCCTGGCAGAGGGCGTTGATGGCGGGCGGCACGAGCGGCATCATGGTGATGTTTTCTTCGATCAGGAGCCTGGCGAGTTGCTCGACGTGAAATCGCGGCATCAAGACCAGCTTCGCGCCGACCATCAACGCCGGGTTGAGAATCACATTCAATCCATAAATGTGGTAGAGCGGCAGAGAACATAGGAGGTTGTCAGAGAAAGTAAGATGGTTCCTATAGGCTCCGAGCAGTTGGTAGACGTTGGCGACCAGGTTGTGATGCGAGAGCATGACACCCTTGGGCAGACCGGTCGTGCCGCTGGAGTAGGGAAGCGCGGCCAGCGCTTGACTGGTGGATTGCTCTGCTACGGGAAAGTGGGCTGATACCGGTTTCAAGAGCTCTTGAAACGGCTCACTTCCCCCTGCGGATTGACGCGTCGTATAGACGCGACGGAGATTAGGCAGTCCGCCGAGATGGATGCCCTCGAGCTGCGGGCCGTCGCTGATCAACAGGGCTGCGCCGGAGTTTTCCAACTGATACCGCACTTCACGTTCGCGATACGAGAAATTGAGCAGCGTCGGAATGGCGCCGGCCAGTTTGATGGCGTGAAAAGCAACGCAGAATTCCCACGAGTTGGCGAGGAAGATGGCAACTACTTCGCCAGGCTTGGTACCGGCGGCGATCAGGCCACGGGCAAGGCTTTCGACACTGTCTCCGTATTCGGCATAAGTCAGCCGTCGGCCCCCGCAGGCATCAACGATTGCAGTTCTCTGGGGGTTGCGCCGGCAGGAAGCGAGGATTACTTCGTGAAGAAAGAGATTGTTCGGATCGGCGTAGAGTTCGGTGCGAAGCATGCCGGGAGGCATTGTACTGGAAGGGCGCCCGGGTTCGAAGCTGGTCAGTTCGCGAGTTTGCGCAGAAACTCCTGCTCGTCCATGCGATACTTGAAGGCCTTGCGGCCGTCGATGAAGACGACGGGTACTTCGTCGTTGAACTGACGGCGTAGTTCGAGATCGGCGTCGACGTCGATCTCACGCCAGGTGAACCCGCCGCGGCGCGAGAGTTTGCCGAGACTCTCTTTGACCACCTCGCAGAGGTGGCATCCTTTGCGTGAGTACACAACCACGCTGCGCAGGTCTGTCATGTGAATGTGATTTTACGTGGGAAAGGCGCGGTTTCCAAGAAAAAGTGAGCTCTGAAGGTACGACCGCAGTTGTTTTACAGTGCTGGCGGTAGAATTCCCCTCATGCAAGATCGTTCTGATCAATCGCTCGCAGGCAAGACCGCGCTGGTCACCGGAGCTGCGCGGCGGTTGGGACGCGCGTCGGCGCTGGCGCTGGCACGAGCGGGCGCGGATGTGGCGATCACCTTCCGCACCTCGGCGCGCGAGGCCCGGGAAACCGTGGTGGATCTGTCGGGATTCGGGGTGCGGGCTTTTGCCTTGCGCTGTGATGTGACAGAGGAAGCGAGCGTCCGCGCCATGATGAAAGAGGCGGGACGCGAGCTGGGCCGGATTGACATTTTGGTCAACAACGCCGCGGCTTACGAGACTGCGGAATTCGAGAAGCTGACGCTGCGGCAATGGGACGCAATTTTCGCTTCGAACACGCGAGGGCCGTTCCTGGTGGCGCGAGAGGCTCTGAAATGGATGCGGCCGAGCCGCGGCAAAGACGCGTCCCCGAGGGAAGCCAAGATCATCAATATGGGGTCGCTCGGAGGACTGCGGCCGTGGCCGGCGCACGCCCATTACTGCTCGTCGAAAGCGGCGCTGCACATGCTGACTAAAGTCATGGCCAAGGCGCTGGCCCCGGAGATTGCGGTAAACGCCGTGGCGCCGGGGATGATTGACCTGGGAGAGAAATCCGCCTCTGCGTTCATGCTGCGGATGGCGAAGCAGACGCCGATGCGGCGCAACGGACGCGGCGAGGAGATCGCTGCGGCTGTCCTGTTTTTCGCGACGGCCCCCCAATTCCTGACCGGACAGATTCTGGCTGTCGATGGTGGGCTTGGGCTCTAGCGGCGTGCTCCGGGGGCAAAGCCCCGAGTTTTCGAAAGCTGCCGCCGCCGTGGTTTCGAGCCGCGCCCTGCGAAACTGGGATTTCCTTGCCGGCGCTTCCGCCACCTGGTATGACGCCTCATCATCCGCCAAATAAATTTTCGGCTGTCCGGACTCGAGTCGGGCGTCGCCGCAGGATGGTAGGCTGGCGCGGGAAATAGCCATGGCCTCGCCCGCAAGGTATATTGATTTCGAATGAAGAAAGCGAAAGGCAAATCCGCGAACTCCGGTCTATCTCCCCTCTCCAAGGCATCTGGTTCGGTGCCGCACATCGCCATCGCTATCATGGCCGCAGGCAAGGGAACCAGACTCAAATCGGCGCTTCCTAAAGTGTTGCATGAGGTCGGGGGAAAACCGCTGCTGGAGCACGTAATTCGCGCTGCCATCAAGATTGTTCCGGCCAAGGACGTTTACGCCATCATCGGCTATGAGGCCGAGGGCGTGCGCGCCGCGATGGTGCACACCGGCGTGGATTTTGTGCTGCAGGCGGAGCAGCGGGGAACCGGACATGCACTGATGGTAGCGCGCCAGGCGCTGGCAGCTTACGACCACGTGATCGTGCTTTCCGGCGACGCCCCGCTTATTACTGCCCAAACGATCGGGAAGCTGCGGGATTTCCATCTCGAAGAGAAAGCGGCGATGACGCTGCTGAGCGCGGAACTTGAGCGTCCGTTCGGGTACGGACGGGTCCTGCGCAAGAAACCGGGAAGCTCCGAGGTTCAAGCGATTGTTGAAGAAAAGGCGGCGAGCGCCGCTGAGAGGAAGATCCGCGAGATTAATTCCGGCTTTTATGTTTTTTCGGTGAAGGAACTGTATTCACATATCGAGCGGCTCTCGACGGATAACCCGCATGCGGAGTACTACCTCACGGATATGGCGGGCATTCTCCGGAAGGCTCGCCAGCGGGTGGTGGCTTGGCGGACGCCGAATCCCAACGAGGTTCTAGGGGGGAATACACGCGCGGAATTGGCGGGCATCGACCAGGAGATGAGGTTGGCGAAGTGCCGGCAGTTGATGGCCGATGGAGTAACAATTTTCTATCCCGCCACATGCGTGATCGACGCCGATGTCGAGATCGCGACTGATACTGTGATCGAACCTTACGTGCAACTGCTCGGGAAGACCAAGATCGGCACGGGCTGCCGCGTGCGGTCCTACTCCGTGATACGCGATTCGGAGATTGGTGATGGAGTTGTCATCCGGCCGGGATGCGTGATGGAGGATGCGCGGATCGGCTCTGGAGCGGTGCTGGGTCCGTACTCGCATCTGCGACCAGGAAGCGAAATCGGGGAAGACGCGCATGTGGGTAATTTCGTCGAGACCAAGAAAATCAAGCTGGGGAAAGGATCGAAAGCGAATCACCTAACCTACTTGGGTGACGCAGAAATTGGCGCCGGAGTGAACATCGGGGCGGGGACGATTACCTGCAACTATGACGGCGTCAACAAACATAAAACTGTGATCGAGGATCGAGTCTTTGTCGGCAGCGACAGCACGCTGGTGGCACCGATACGAGTGGGCAAGGACGCGTACGTGGGGGCCGGGTCCTGTATTACGGATGATGTGCCGGCGGACGCCCTGGCAATCGGACGGGCCCGGCAGTTTGTGAAAGAGGGGTGGGCGCGGGAGAAGCGAAAGAAATAACCGTAGCAGAGGCCGGCATTCGAGCGGAGGCAGGGATTGGATGTTGCCGGCCGGCATAGTGAGGGAGGGGAAAGGCAAGATTCCTCGTGGCTTCGTCGCTCGGAATGAAAAAGAGAAAGGTCCGATTCGCCTGGCGAATCGGACCTTTTGTTCGTTGGTATCTAGTCTAGTGCGTGACTGCGGCAAACAGGTCCGAGTGCATCAGCGACTGGAACTGCTGGTCGCTGGCCTTGAAGTGCACTTGCAGGTTCGACCCGTCGGCGTCCACGGTGGTGTTGTCGACCGCGACTTTCTCGGCCGGGGTCGCGCTCAGCTTTTTGTAGAGAATGCCGGCCTTGACCAGGGATGCGACGGTGCCCGCCGTAACCGAATCGTCGGTCAAGACGGTGAGGTCGAAGTTGACTCCGCTTGAGAAGTTCATTGCGTAGCGGGAACCGAGGATGCGCTTCTTCACGCTCTCGTAGTCGGCAATTTTCGATGCGTCGCCCATAGCAGAGCGCATCATGTTCTGCGTGCCCTGCTGGTCGAGGATGCTCCAGACCGGGGCGGAGTCGACGTCGGTCATCATGTCGGCCATGTTGCCGTTGGTGTCAAGGCCCATCACTTGGCCGTCTCTGGTATCCAGGGCAACGCGAATCGCCGTGGCGTCTCCAAACAACAGCGTGCTGTCATCGAGAAAGCTCATCACGAAGCCGCCGTCCATCGGATAAATGTCCGCGTTGTCGTACTTTTTCGGCACATACTTCTGCAGCTTCATTTTCTTCAGCACGGTCTTCATGTCGAACGGGCCAGCAGCCACGCCAACAGTTTTCACACCTTGTTTGCCAGTGCGGAAAGATGCGAAGGTGAGCGTGTCGACGTCTTTTTCGGGATCGAGGCCGATCCGCTTGAGCGCTTGCTCGAACTGCTTGATGTTGTCGGGCATCAGCTGCTGCTTCAGAGCCATCGCTGTCGGCGAGTCCTTGAGAGCGCGGTAGTCCACCGTGATCAGTTGCAGCAGGTCGGCTGGAACGCAGGAACGGGCAGACGAGTTGAGAGGCATGGCGAACGCCATGCTCACCAGGAGCAGAGAAGCTAGACAAAGCTTAAAGAGTCTCATAACGCCTCGAGTCAGAAATGGGTCACGATGGGCCACCTCTGGTTGGATGCACGGTCGAGCCCTATCGTTATTAGATCGCTTTATTCTATTTTACTTGCATTTCCTCGAAAGCAAACAAAAGTACAAGGACCGTTGACCGATGGGAGACGTCCCCACAGTCCCCCGCCGGACACGCCGACTGGCTTCAGTCATTGTCAGGATCCGTTGGCGGCGTCCTATAGTTCAGGAAATGTTCCGCGTTCATGGGCGCGCTGATTGGAGTAAAGACCAGCGGAGCCTGGTTGAAGTTGAAGCAGTCCGAGAGATCGTCCGCGTAAGCATCGGCATACCCCAGCGAGTTCAGGCCGTAGGTTTTCCTCAATCAAGTTAAGGTTAAGGATGCTTCCGAAATCATGATTCACGTGCGAGATGTAGGCCGCCTTGGCGTATCGCGAGATTACGATCAAGGGCACGCGAAATCCGTAGACATAGCCGGATCCCCAGCTGGTGCCGTCGGTTACTACTTTTGGCGGGGCCACGTGATCGTACCAGCCTCCCCAGTCGTCCCAGGTAATGAGGATGGCAGTGTTCGCCCAGTATGGGCTCTTGCCGATGGCGTTGACGATCGCGGCTACCCACGACGGGCCGCCGGTTGTGGTGACCGAACCGGCGTGATCGGAGTTGTCGAGTTCGTCGGTGAGCGTTGGATGATCGGCGCAAGGGTACATCGTGGCGGTTCGTTGCTGGTGGGGTCGATGGTATGGACAAGCTCGGCCGGCGGAGCGGTGCAGCCCGTGTTGTTGCCCGCGCCTGGAACTGCTTGCGCATTTTCGGCGATGAAGCTGGTGCTGGTTGCCGAGGGTGCAGAGGTGCCGGAAATGATGAACTGATGCGCCGGGAAACTCGGGCCTTCGTTGGTCTGAAACATGTGATCGCCAAAGGTGTAGGTCTCGGCCATGGTGAAGTAGGGCTGGACGTCGCTGGGGTTGACGTATGGAACTGCGCATTCTGAGGCGGACAAGCGGTCGGGCCCTTGGAACAGCCGATCGGGATTTTGTCTGCACCGTCCATCTTGCCGCCGTCGTACATATCGAGGAATGCGGAATGCGCGTGGCTCAGATCGTGGTCCAACAGGCAAGCGGATCGACCCATGAGCGACCTCATACAGGGCTCGACTACCAGGCTGCTGCCCTAGTAGCTAGTCCAACCCGGAAGACAGGATTTCCACTCGCGCCAATCGGGGCTAGCGGCGAATCACAGCAGTTCGCCGGCGAACTTGGCCGGCAAACTCCTGATCCTTCAGGGATGCCAGATTGATCTCGACGTTCGCCAGGGCGCCAGTCCTGGCTGCCTGGGCCAGAGCCAAAGCGGTCGTCAGATCGGACTTCATGTTGGGGTTGGTGACCGGCTCCAGAGATTTGGCGATCTGGGCAATCTCTTCAGCCTTCTCGGCGACGCTGAGTGGGACGGCAGTCGCCTCTTTCAGGGCAGCGTCGATCAGCGCCTCGCCGGATTTTTCGTCGATTGCCTTGGCCGCTTTGTAGGCTTTCATGACCGAGTTATAGGACTCGGCGTCGGCATCGACAGCGGCTTTAAGGTCCTCGCGCAGGGCAGCGAGGCGGGCGATGGCGGCACTGAGTTGCGATTCGTATTGCAGGTAGGCTTTCTTGCCGCGGGACATTGCGGCAACCATGGTGGCCAGGCCGGCGGCCATGGCAGCGGCTGCGGCTGAGGCGCTGCCCCCTCCCGGCGTGGCTGTGGGCGCTGCCAATTGCTCGACGAATGGCTCGATACCGGCGCGCAGGCCGCCGACCGCCATCTTTCCGCCCATGACAGCCGCCAGTCGGTTCTCCACAATCAGCAAAGAATCGAAGTTCTCGACTTGCAGAAACCATGCGGCGGATTCTTCCAAGGCTTTCTTGGGAATCAGGCCGACGATTTCGCTCGAAACTGGAGTGACGCCGTAGCGGGCCGCTTCGCGTTTCACCATCTCGAAGACGCGGTGGATGGGGGTTTGTTCGAAGTCGGTGAGGTTCATCGAGACCTGGGCTTGGCCGCGTACCAGGAACCCCGCGCCTTTGACGAAACGCATCCCTCCATTCGAGAAGCGGACTGCCTTGGCCACTTTCTTCGCGATGTCGACATCGCCAGTGTTAAGGAAGACGTTATAGGCGATGAGGAACTTGCGGGCGCCTACGACCGTGGCCCCCGCCGTCGGGTGCACGCGCGCTTCACCGATGTCTGGTCGGCGACCCGCATTGGTAGCGATTTCGGCGCGGATACCTTCGAACTGTCCGCGGCGGATATTCTCGAGCCCCTGGCGCTCGGGAATTCTTGCGGCGGCTTCATACAAATAAACCGGGATCTGATAGCGCTTCCAGATTTCTTCGCCGACATAATTGGCCATCGCCACGCAGTCTTCGATGGTCACGCCGTCGATCGGGATAAACGGGACTACGTCAGTGGCTCCCATACGGGGATGTGCGCCCGTGTGAACGTTGAGGTCGATCAGTTCGGAAGCTTTACCCACACCTCGAATCGTGGCTTCTTGAATGGCCTCTCGCTCTCCGACCAAGGTGATGACCGAGCGGTTGTGGTCAGCGTCCATTTCGCTATCGAGCAGGTAAACGCCAGGCATCTTCATGGCGTCGACGATGGCGTCGACTTTGGTCTTGTCGCGGCCTTCGGAGAAATTCGGAACGCATTCGACGAGCGTAGGCATAAGGGATGAGGATAACGGGCAGTGAACGGGAGGCGCAAGACAGAGTCGCGTAGGCGCTCATCCGAGAGGGCACAGAAGGACTCGAGAGGGCTCTAGCGGCGCTGCCGGGTGAGAAATCGGCCAACTCCCAACCGTACCTGCACCGTGTTGATTCCCGGATTCAGGTTTCCCAGGCCCGCGTTCGAGATGTGCATGTAGCGCACTTCGACGCTGAGGTTGTATTTCACGCCCAGGATGTGGGTGCCCAGCGCGGCCTGATCCATGAAGTTGACGGAATTCGTATTCGTGGGGATGTCGTGGTTGGTGAACAGGACGCCACCGGTCAGTTCGAGGAAAGGCGAGAAACGGCCGCGGCGCTCGAAATTCCATTTGAGGCCGAGCGGATCAAATCCTGCGCCGTAGGCGGTGTTGGCCGGTTGGAAGACGACGAAGACGGGCACGACGTTGACCGC
>Ga0123356_10002427_pt1 | contig 19933 bp, 11 predicted proteins | sample TergutEmb28metaG_2_FD_92546 | JGI IMG/M metagenome (GOLD analysis project Ga0123356, IMG submission 92546) | Embiratermes neotenicus P3 segment gut microbial communities from Petit-Saut dam, French Guiana - Emb289 P3 | ecosystem: Host-associated > Arthropoda: Insects > Digestive system > Gut ... | reverse complement strand
GGCCGGAGCCCCTTGGCAACATGATCCCCGTGATCGCGTGATCCAGGTCCAGGTAGGTGCGCGCCACCCGGTTGACATCCGCCACCGTCACCTTCTCGATGCGCGCCAGGTCCTCATCAGGGGAGCGCAGCCCGTACAGGGCCACCACATCCGACCACACCGAGGCGAGATCGGCGATCGAGTTCTTCTGGAACTGCGCCGCGGCGCGCTCCTGGATCTTCGCGGCCTCGACCAGCTCCGGGGGCACCCCCTCACGCGCGACCTTGGCGATGATCGCGCGCACTGCCTGGTCGAGGGCCTTGGGATCGTGGCCCGCGACGAAGGAAAGGGTGGCGTAGGCCATGCCGGCCCGGGGCAGCGGCTCGAGCGAGAAGCTCGCATCGATTGCCTTGCCGGCCGGCACCAGGCCGTAGAGGTCGAAGCGGCGGCTCCCGAGCACGTCTGACAGCAGCTCGAGCGCCGGAAAATCCGGGCTATCCAGACCGGGCGTGCGCATGGCCAGCATGGTTGTGCCGCTCGGCCGGTCGGTGTCCACGGTGAAGGAGGCCGCCTTGACCGGCTGCAGCACAAACTTCGGCCGCGCCGGCAGCCGCTTGCGCGGCATGTCACCGAAGAGCGCGCGGATCTCCACCAGCGTGGCCCGGGGGTCCACGTCTCCGGTGATCACCAGGATCGCATTGTTGGGCGCGTACCAGGCATCGTGGAAGCTCTTGAGCATCTGTGCCGTGGTCTTCTCGAAGGAGGGTCGCGTGCCGAGCGCGTCGTGGGCGTAGGGTGTGCCGCCGAACATCGCCCGCCGCACCTTCTCGTAGAGGATATAGCCCGGCTCGGAGAGATCCTGTGCGACCTCCTGCTCGATCGCGCCGCGCTCCTGGTGCCATTCCTTGGCGCTGTCATCCACACCGCGCATGCGAATCGCTTCGATGCGCAGCGCGATGTCCAGATCGTGCGCAGGCACGGTGTAGAGATACTGCGTCAGGCTCTCGCGCGTGTTGGCATTGAAGTTGCCTCCCACGACGCTGCCGATGTTAGCGAGCTGGTCGGCGGTCAGCCCGGGGCTGCCGCGAAACATCATGTGCTCCTGCGCGTGCGCCGTGCCCGGGAAGCCCGCCGGCGCCTCATCGGAGCCCACCAGGTAGTTGACCGAGGTTGCGACCACCGGCGCGAGGCTATTGCGCACGATGATGACCTGCAGGCCGTTGGTCAGGGTGTCCCGCAGGACATCCGGCTCGTCGGCCGCAGCCGCCGCGGCTGCGGCCATGATGCACAGCGCGCCCAAGAGCCAGTGCGTGAGCCGGGCAATGCGGGATCGGGACCTCAAGGACCGGGGAGCGAAGCGCTGCGTCGGCATCACGACCACCTCAAGGTTTCCGAAGGCGAGCCCGCGCGAGCAATCGGGGCCGGGTCATCAAGGCTCAAGGCGCGGCAGCGCGCCTCAAGCCCGGTGGGTCTGATGGCTGCCGGCTGTCCTCACGCCGCTCCCAGCTGCTGGGCCGCGAACTCGTAGTTCGCAAGCTTCGCGAGGAAGTTGTCCGTGAAGTCCGGACGGCGGTTGCGGAAGTCCACGTAGTAGGCATGCTCCCACACATCCAGCACGAGCAAGGCCTTGCCCTCGCCGGTAGCGAGCGGCGTGCCGGCATTGGCGGTCTTGATGATCTTGAGCTTGCCCTCCGGGGCGAGCACCAGCCAGGCCCACCCCGAGCCGAACTGCCCGAGAGCGGCTGCCTTGAACTGCTCCTTGAACTTGTCCACGCCGCCGAAGTCGCTCACCAGCTGCTTCTCGAGGCTCCCCGGGATGACGCCGCCCGTGGGGGAGAGGCTGTTCCAGAAGAAGCTGTGGTTCCAGTGCTGCCCGGCGTTGTTGAACACCGGCACCAGGTCGTTATTGCCGTGAGCTGTCTGCACGAGCTGCTCGAGGGTCTTGCCCTTCAGCGCGTCATTCTTCTCGACGAGACCATTGAGCGCGGTGACATAGGTCTGGTGGTGCTTGCCATGATGCAGCTCCAGGGTCTCCTGGCTCATGCCGCGAGACGCAAGGGCTCCGGGGGCGAAGGGCAGCGAAGGTAGAGTGAAACTCACGTGGCTCTCCGGTGCGCGTTTTGGATGGCTATGGGGAGGGCGGATGATAAGCCCAAATGCATGCGCGGGGAGCCGCGGTGCGCAGGAACGCTCCCGCTCATGGCCCCGCTTCCTGTGCCCTCATTAACAGACTTTAATCATTTGGTCATCTCCGGTCCATCGGCCCAACTTTATGGTGGCGGCCACGTTCTCCTTAACCCGTGACGAGCGTGCTGCTGCCGTGAAGTTCCAGGGAGTCCCTCATCCTGGCCGGCTGGCGATCGGTGCGATTGCCGCCGCCCTGTGCCTGTCTGCTTGCAATCTAGGTCCGCGCTACCGCAAGCCCGACATTCCGCCGCCCTCGACGTGGCGTCCCGCCCAGCCGGGGGAGCCGGAGCCAGGCGCCCCCGGCACGTGGCCCTCGGCCGAGTGGTGGCAGGGCTTTCACTCGGCCCAGCTCAATCAGCTGATGCAGGAGGCGCGCCAGGCGAACGATGACCTCGCCGCGGCGATCGCTCGGGTCACCGAGGCGGATGAGACAGCGCGCATCGCTGGGGCTGCGCTGTTGCCTTCCCTGCAGGCCACGGGCGATGGCACACGGGCGCTGCAGAAGACGACCGGCGTGGTGTCGCCGCCCGGCGGCGGGCCACCGCAGATCACGGGCGTCGACACGACCGCCAACTCCTTCAATGCCGGCCTCGGCGCCAGCTACCAGGTTGACTTCTGGGGGCATTACCGCGCCCTGCACGACGCCGCGCGCATGGCGGCCGTGGCGAGCCGCTATGATCGGGCGACGGTCGAGCTGACGGTGATGACGAGCCTCGCCACCACCTACTTCGAGGTGCTCGAGCTCAAGGAGCGGCTGCGGGTCGCCACCGACAACCTGGCTCATGCGCAGGAGATCCTCGATGACCTCGCGCTCGAGCTCAGGGTCGGGACGGTCACCGCGCTGGATGTGGCGCAGCAGGAGACGACAGTCGCGACCTTGCAGGCCGCCATCCCGCCCCTGCAGCAGCAGTACGTGCAGACCCTGGATGCGCTCGCCATCCTGGTCGGCAAGCAGCCGCAGGCCCTCACGGTCAATCCCGGCACGCTGGCGCAGCTCACCTCACCGCCGGTGAGCCCGGGGCTGCCCGCCGAGCTCCTCGCCAGACGGCCGGATGTCGCCGAGGCCGAGGCCCAGCTCGTGGCAGCGAACGCGAACATCGCAGCCGCCCGGGCGGCCTTCTTTCCCAGCATCTCCCTCACGGCCGACGGCGGCTACGCGAGCACCTCGCTCACCAACTTCGTGAGCCCGGCCAACCGCGTGTTCTCGCTCACGGCAGGGATCACCCAGCCGATCTTTCAGGGCGGCGCGCTCCTGGGCCAGTACCGCTTCAACAAGGCACGCTATGCCGAGCTGCTCGCCGACTACCACAAGGCCGTGATCTCGGCATTCGCCAACGTGGAGGATGCCCTGGTGGGCTTCAGGCAGAGCACCCTGGAGGAGCAGCGGCAGCAGATCGCCACCGACAAGGCGCTGCGCGCGTACGAGCTCAGCCAGGCGCAGCTGCACGCCGGCACGGTGAACATCCTCACCGTGCTGAACACCGAGAATGCCTTGTTCACCGCCCAGGATGCCCTGGTGCAGGTGAAGTTCGCGCGCCTGCAGGCCCTCGTCACGCTGTTCAGCGCGCTCGGCGGCGGCTGGCAGCAGTCATGAGGCGTACCGAGCGATCCTGCGGGCCAGACCGTCGGCGCACCGCAAAGCTAACACCCGAGAGCTGTCATGTTTAACCTTGAGCGACTGAAGAACCCTCGCATCGTCCTGTCGGCGGCAGCGCTGGTCGCCGTGCCGCTCGCCGTCCGCTTCTTCCTGCCCGGAGTCGTGCGCCCGGCCGCGGCGGCCTCGACCTCGGCAAGCGCACAACAGGGGGTCCCCGTCGAGGCGACCAAGGTGGCGCGCACCGACATGCCCGTGTACCTCAATGGCCTCGGGACTGTGCAGGCCTTCTACACGGTGACGATCACCGCGCGCGTCGATGGACAGCTTGACAAGGTCCACTTCGTCGAGGGGCAGGAAGTCAAGCAGGGCGACCTGCTGGCGCAGATCGACCCGCGGCCCTTTCAGGCGGCGCTCGACCAAGCGATCGCCGCCAGGGCCAAGGACGTGGCGCAGCTGAAGAGCGCCGAGAGCGACCTCGAGCGCTACGAGGTGCTGGCGCCGAAGGATCTGGCGAGCAAGCAGACTCTCGAGGAGCAGCGCGCGCTGGTGGACCAGCTGCAAGCGCAGATCAAGGGCGACGCCGCGAGCATCGACAACGCGCGCACGCAGCTCGGCTACACCACCATCAAGTCGCCGATCAATGGGCGCACCGGAATCCGGCGCGTCGATCCCGGCAACATCGTACACGCGACCGACACGACCGGCATCGTCGTGGTGACCCAGCTGCAGCCGATCGCCTGCATCTTCACCTTGCCCGAGGATGTCTTGCCGACCATCGCCGCAGCCATGAAGGCAGGTCCGGCCGTGGTCGCGGCCGTTTCGCGCGACGGCAAGACCGAGTTCGATCGCGGCACCGTGGCGCTGATCGACAACCAGATCGACCAGACCACCGGCACCATCCGCATCAAGGCGACCTTCCCCAACGCCGACAACACGCTGTGGCCCGGAGAGTTCGTCAACGCGCGGGTGCTGGTTGAAACCGTGCATGGCGCCCTGACGATTCCAACCGCGGCGCTGCAGCGCGGCCCGGATGGCCTGTTCACCTATGTGGTCAAGGCCGATGACACAGTCGAGGCGCGCGCGCTGCAGACCAGCTCCGAGAGCGGCGCTCTCACGATCGTCACGGACGGCATCCGCGAAGGCGAGCGCGTCGTCACGAGCAACCAGTACCGGCTGCAGCCGGGTGTGAAGGTGCGCATCCTACCGCCCACAGCCCCGGCCACGGTTGCCAAGTCGGCCGCCTCGGCGCCCAAAGGCTCGAAGGATCAGACCTGACGATGAGCATCTCGACGCCCTTCATCCAGCGGCCGATCGCCACCTCCTTGCTGATGGCGGGGATCTTCTTGGTCGGGCTCGTCACCTTCCCGATGTTGCCGGTGGCACCGCTGCCGCAGGTGGACTTCCCGACCATCCAGGTCACCGCCACCCTGCCGGGGGCCGCCCCGGAGACCATGGCCTCCTCGGTCGCCCAGCCGCTCGAGTATCAGTTCTCGCAGATCCAGGGCGTCTCGCAGATGACCTCGACGAGCGTCCTCGGGACGAGCCAGATCACCGTGCAGTTTGACCTGGATCGCAACATCGATGCGGCCGCCCAGGACGTCCAGACCGCGATCGATTCAGCCGGCGGGCAGCTGCCGAAGAACCTGCCGGCGCCGCCTGTGCAGAAGAAGGTCAATCCGGCCGACTCGCCCATCCTGATGTACTCGATGCACTCGGACGTCCTGCCGACGATCCAGGTGGATGACTACGCCGAGACGATTCTCGCGCAGCAGCTGTCGCGCATCCCGGGGGTGTCCCAGGTGGCCATCGGCGGACAGCAGAAGCCCGCCGTGCGCGTGCAGGTCGACCCGGCGAAGATCGCGGCCATGGGAATCCAGCTCGAGGACATCGCCGGGGTCATCACCCAGGCGACGGTCGATGCCCCGAAGGGCTCGATCAACGGCACCGAGCACGGCTTTGCGATCTACGACAACGATCAGCTGCTGAAGGCAGCTCCCTGGAACGACGTCGTCATTGCTTACAAGAACGGTGCGCCGGTGCGCATCCGTGACATCGGCGTGGCGGTCGATGGGCCGGAGAACGCATACCTGACGGCCTGGCAGAACGGGCACGGCGGCATCCTGCTGCAGATCTTCAAGCAGGCAGGGGCGAACGTGATCGACACGGTCAAGCACGTCCAGGACGTGATACCGCACGCCATGCTGTCCGTGCCCAGCTCGGTCAAGCTCACCCTGCTCCTGAATCGCACCACGACGATCCAGGCCTCGGTGCAGGACGTGGAGTTCACCTTGGTCCTGTCCGTGGTGCTGGTCGTGATGGTGATCTTTCTTTTCCTGCGCAATGCCTGGGCGACCATCATCCCGGGCGTCACCGTGCCGCTGTCGCTGTTCGGAACGGCCGCGCTCATGTACGTCGCAGGCTACAGCCTGGACAACCTCTCGCTCATGGGGCTCACCATCGCGGTCGGCTTCGTGGTCGATGACGCGATCGTGATGCTCGAGAACATCTATCGCCACATCGAGGCGGGCATGTCGCGCCTGGAGGCGTCCATCAAGGGCGCCTCCGAGATCGGCTTCACGATCATCTCGATCAGCCTGTCGCTGGTGGCAGTGTTCATCCCGCTGCTGCTGATGGGCGGCATCATGGGGCGCCTGTTCCGGGAGTTCGCGGTCACCGTCACCATGACGATCGCGGTCTCGGCATTCGTCGCCCTCACGCTATCCCCGACGATGTGCGCGCTGTTCCTGCAGAACGAGAAGGACGTGAAGCACGGCCGGCTGTATCTCTTTGTCGAGGGTCTGTTCGACAAGCTGAACGAGGGCTACACGCGCGGCCTGGATTTCGTGCTGCGTCACCAGCGGCCGACCTTGTTCGTGTTCATCGCCACCGCGGCCGCATCCGTTGCCCTCTACATCGTGATCCCGAAGGGGTTCTTCCCGCAGCAGGACACGGGCATCATCGCCGGCCTGTCCGATGCGCCGCAGGACATCTCCTTCGACCAGATGGTCAAGCTGCAGCACAAGCTGTCGGCTGTCGTCGAGCGGGAGCCGGGGGTCGCGGCGTACGGCGCCTCGATCGGCGGCTCACGGCCTGTCAACAACGGCTTCATGATCCTCGGGCTCAAGCCGCGTAACCAGCGCGATGCGAGCGCCGATCAGATCATCAACCGTCTGCGGCCGAAGCTGGCGCAGGTGTCCGGCGGGACGCTGTTCCTGCAGGCGATCCAGGACCTGAACGTGGGCGGCCGGCTGGCACGCACGCAGTACCAGTACACACTGCAGGATGCGGATCTGGATGAGCTCGACACCTGGGCGCCGAAGATGCTCGAGGTGATGAAGAAGCTGCCGCAGCTGCGGGATGTGGGTTCAGATCAGCAAAGTAACGGTGCCACGGTCACCGTGGACATCGATCGCGACCAGGCGGCGCGCTTCGGCATCCAGCCCGCCGTGATCGACAACACGCTCTATGACGCCTTCGGGCAGCGCGAGGTGACGCAGTACTTCACCCAGCTGAACAGCTACCACGTCGTGCTCGAGGTCACGCCGGCGCTGCAGAAGGACCCCGACACCATCAAGAAGATTTATCTCACCTCGCCGCTGACCGGCCAGCAGGTCCCGCTGTCAACTTTCGTGCACTACGACACCAAGCACGTCGGCTTCCTCTCGGTGAGCCACCAGGGGCAGCTACCGTGTGTGACCCTGTCCTTCAACCTGGCCCCGGGCGTGGCGCTCGGCGATGCCGTCACTGCGATCGAGAAGGCGGCGGCGGTTCTGCGCATGCCCGCCACCATGACGCCGACCTTCCAGGGCACGGCGCAGGCCTTCCAGGACTCGCTGCAGAGCGAGCCCTACCTGATCGCCGCGGCCCTGGTCGTGGTCTACATCATCTTAGGGATGCTCTACGAGAGCTACATCCACCCGCTCACGATTCTCTCGACCTTGCCCTCGGCCGGCGTGGGCGCGCTCTTGATGCTGGGGGCCTTCCACTACGATCTGTCGGTGATCGCTCTGATCGGCATCATCCTGCTGATCGGCATCGTCAAGAAAAACGGCATCATGATGGTGGACTTCGCCATCCAGGCCGAGCGCGAGGAAGGCCTCTCACCGGAGGCCTCGATTCGCAAGGCCTGCCTGCTGCGCTTCCGGCCGATCATGATGACGACCATGGCGGCGCTGCTGTCGGCGTTGCCGCTGATGCTCGAGTCCGGCACCGGATCGGAGCTGCGCAAGCCGCTGGGCTACACGATGGTCGGTGGGTTGATCTTGAGCCAGGCGCTGACCTTGTTCACCACCCCGGTCATCTACCTGTACCTGGATCGCCTGGTGGGGCGCCGCCACCCCGAGCGGGTGCTGGCTGCGGGGGCGGCGCATTCCGAGCACGCGCACAGCGCTCCGTCCCTTCAAGGTTGAGATGGTCGCTCGCCGATGAAGCTCTTGCTGGTGGAGGACAATGAGCGAGTGAGCCGCTTCGTCATCAAGGGCTTGCAGGAGGCGGGGCACACGGTCGATCACGCCGACAACGGGCGCGAAGGGATGTTCCTGGCCGCCAGCGAGCCCTACGATGTCATCATCATGGATCGCATGCTGCCGGGGCAGATTGATGGCTTGACGATCATCGAGGCGCTGCGCAAGACCGGCAACCACACCCCCATCCTGATCCTCTCCGCGCTCTCGGACGTCGACGAGCGTATCCGTGGGCTGCGCAGTGGCGGGGATGACTACCTCACCAAGCCCTTTGCCTTCGGCGAGCTGCTCGCTCGCCTGGATGTGCTCGGACGGCGCTCGCAGGGCAGCCTCACGCAGACCTCGCTCGAGGTCGGGGACCTGAGGATCGATCTGCTCTCGCGCCGGGCCGCACGCGGGGAGCGCCCCATCATGCTCAAGCCGCGCGAGTTCAAGCTGCTCGAGTACCTGATGCGGCACGCTGGCCAGGTCGTGACGCGCACGATGCTCCTGGAGAACGTCTGGGATTATCATTTCGATCCGCAGACGAACGTCGTGGACGTGCACATCAGCAAGCTGCGCCAGAAGATCGATGCCGAGCTCGAGAGGCCCATGCTCAAGACAGTCCGCAATGCGGGTTACATGCTGAGCGCGGAGACGTGAGCGCGGACAGCAAAGTCATGCGGCTGTCGGCGTTCTCGCTTGCCTCGGGGTACGTCGCCTTTGGCATTGCCGCACTGATCCTGTTCGCCGCCCCGCTGTGGTATGCGTGGACCGTCACGATCGAGCACAGCCGCGAGGAGATTCTGCGCGCTGACACGCAGCGCATGACGGAGGTGTTCCGGCGCGAGGGCGCCACCGGCCTCAAGGCGTTCATCGATGAGCGCGTGGGCCTGCAGATCGCTGCCGAGCGCATCCTGCTGCTTGCCGATGCCTCCTTCCGGCCGCTCGCCGGCAATCTTGCCGCCTGGCCGAGCGGTGTGCCCACGAGCCCCGGCACCTACACGCTGCACGTCGATCTGGACGGAACCCCGGCCCACGCGGCCCTGGTGCGCACTTCGCTCCCGGGAGGTTACAACTTGCTCGTCGGGCGCGACCTGGCCTATTTCGCGCCGCTGACGAACTATTTCTGGTACGGCCTCGCCGCCGCGACCGCGGTGCTGCTGTTCGTGGGTGTGCTGGGCGGAGTGCTGATACGCCGTGCGCTGCTCGGGCGCGTGGAGAACATCCGCACGACCGTCCAGGCGATCGTGCGCGGGGACCTCGGGCATCGCCTGCCCACCTCGCGCGGCGGGGATGAGCTCGACACGCTCTCGCGCACCATCAATTCCATGCTCGATCAGATCGAGCAGCTCGTGCATGGCATCCGTGACGTCTCCAACGCCATTGCGCACGACCTGCGCACGCCGCTTGCCGAGCTGCGCTCACGCCTCGAGGAGCTGTCGCTGGCGCGCCCGCCAGCGGATGAGACCTTCGCCGAGATCGATGCATCGGTGGCCGATGTCGATCGCGTCATCGGGATATTCAACGCGCTGTTGCGTCTGGCGGAGATCGATACCGGAGCACGCCGTTCCGGCTTCGTGCAGGTGAATGCGACTGAGCTCGCATCGGAGGCGGTCGAGTTCTATCTCCCGGCCGCCGAGCTCAAGGACGTGGAGCTGTCCTTTCACGCGGCCGAGCCCATCATCGTGAAGGGAGACCCTTTGCTGCTGGCCCAGGCCGTGGGGAACCTCATCGACAACGCGCTGAAGTACGCAGGCGATGGGGGCGGCGTCGTCGTGGAGGTGGGCCAGCGCGCAGACGGCGCGGTGGAGATCTGCGTCGCGGATGGGGGGCCGGGCATACCGGATGCAGAGAAGCTCAAGGTGACCGAGCGCTTCTATCGTGGCGATGCCAGCCGCGGAACCCCCGGCGTGGGGCTCGGGCTCTCGCTGGTCGAGGCCGTCGCGAAGCTTCACGGTGGCGGGCTTACGCTCAAGGATAACCATCCAGGCCTGCGCGCCCAGATGCTCGTCGAGGGCGCGCCGCTGCCGCTGCCGCTGCCTCGGCCGCGGGAGGCCGCGCCTGCGCTGCCGCTGGCTGCCGGTGACGGGAACTCTGCCTGGGCTTCACCCGCCCGTAGCTCGCACTAACGGCGCATTAAGAATTCGCGGCGATGGCGGTACCCTAGGCCCCTCCCACGACGGCCGCCCGGGGAGATCCGCGTCGCCCATGAACATCGAAGCACGAGCGTTCGCGCGTGTACCGCTCTCGCTGCTCACGCGGCTGCGCCTGGTTCTGTTCGGGCACGAGGACCTGGCGGGCGTCATCTTCTGGGCCACCCTGGTGGGCTTGTGCGGAGCGCTGGCGAGCGTCGCGTTTCGCGAGGGCATCCGCTTCTTTGAGCTGCTCTTCACGGGTCAGTCGGCCGGGTTTGTGGCTGGAGCTGCGCACCTGGTGTGGTGGCACCGTGCGCTCGTGCCAGCGGTGGGCGGGGTGCTTGCGGGGTGCGTGCTGCACTTCATGGGCGCGCTACGCTCCGACAGGTCGGTCGATTACATGGAGGCGGTCTCGGTCGGCGATGGGCGGATCGGCTTCCGGGCAACGATCCTCAAGAGTCTCTCCTCGCTGTTCTCGATCGCCTCGGGCGGCTCGATCGGGCGTGAGGGAGCGATGGTGCAGCTCGCCGCCATGCTCGGGTCGCGCCTCGGGCTCATCGCCCAGACGCCGATTCCGCGGCTGCGGCTGATGGTCGCCTGCGGTGGGGCCGCGGGCATAGCCGCCGCCTACAACGCCCCGATCTCCGGCGCGCTGTTCGTCTCCGAGATCGTGCTGGGGTCCACGGCCATGGAGAGCTTCGGACCGCTGGTCGTCGCATCCGTCACGGCCAACGCGACGATCCATCGCTTCCTTGGTTACGGGCCGGTGTTCACCGTGCCCCATCTGCACTTTGGCTCCAACCTCGAGCTCGGGCTCTACATCGTGCTCGGGGTCCTGGTGGGGCATCTCGCGCCACTGTTTTTGACACTGCTGGACTTTGCGCGGTCGCGCTTCGAGGGCCTGCGCCTGCCGCTGTACTGGCAGCTGGGGCTGGGGGGCGTGGTCGTCGGTGTCATCTCCATCCTGGCACCCGAGGTCTGGGGCAACGGGTATAGCGTCGTGGGCTCGATCCTGCGGGGCGAGCTGCTCGGGCCGTTGCTCCTCCTGGTGCTCGTTGCGAAGGTGCTGGCGACCTCCGCCACGGTGGGCTCGGGAGCGGTCGGTGGTGTTTTTACCCCGACGCTGTTCATTGGCTGCGCCATCGGCGGTCTCGTCGGGCAGATCCTGCACACGCTGCTGCCGACGGTCGCCTCGGACCCCGAGGTCTACGCCCTGATCGGCATGGGCGGGTTCCTGTCGGCCACGACGCTCGCCCCGCTCACCTCGATCCTCATGATCTTCGAGATGACGCTCGACTATGACATCGTGCTGCCCTTGATGCTGGCCTGCGTGACGGCCCACTACACCGCGAAGGTCTACCGGCACGGCAAGTCCGTCTATCACGCCTCCTTGAATGTTCCAGCGCTGTCCCAGGATGATGACTGGCGGCTGAAGACGGTCGAGGCACTCATCAAGCCCGCCATCGCCAGAGTCTCGGCCGCGACACCCCTGGCAGAAGTCTTCGAGCAGCTTCCCAGGCGCCCCCTGGATCGGGTCTATGTGATGCATGGCGAGGAGCTCGTTGCGTGGCTTGACCCGCGGGAGATCTTGAGCCAGCTGCGTGAAGGCAAGATCGACGGCAGCTTGCCGGCCGGCCAGGTCGCAAGGCCCGTCAGCTTCACACTGACTCCGGGTATGCCGCTGTGCGAGGCGCTGGATGGCTTCCTGCGTGAGCGGGCGACGGTGCTGCCCGTGACCGCAGACCGCTGGCACGCGGCGCTGCTGGGCGAGGTGGCGCGCAGCGATGTGTTGCTTGCCGTACAGGATCGGCTCACCTATCCGAAGTAGCCTTGAGGCGAGCAGCTCCCGAGAAGATGTGGCTGCGCTCAGCTCAAGAGACAATCGTATCGGGGTGATCTGGCCTTTCCCCAGGTCGGTCTCAAGCCGTCAGGAACCGGTCAGCTTGAATCTCACCCGTTCAGCATGAATCGGCCTGAGCGGTGATCCCCATGCGTGCGGGCCGTGCCACGCGCTGCGGGTGCGTAACGGGAGGTCCGGCGTTGCTGGCAGCTGCGCGATCCGCAGCACAGAGCTGGTCAGCAAGCGTTGACGACATCCAGGCTTACAACCTCAATCCGAGGTCTTTATGTGAAGCTTCTTCGGTGCGCAATTGTGCCATCGTCGTGTTGAAAGCCAGCCTATAATCGTTAGATGTTTGTAAGCGCAAATGCGCAGGCGCTGGTTGCCTGGGCGCGCGATACCGCCCTGGGGCGCGCTCTCGCGGCGCTGCTGCTTCCACTTGCCGCGTACACGATACAGGTGGCTCTCTGGCCTGTGCTATCACCTTACGCTTGGCTTCTTTCCTTCCCCACGGTGCTGCTCGCCGCCTGGGTCGGCGGATTCTGGAGCGGAATCGGTGCCACTCTGCTCTTGGTCACGCTGGTGTACTGGCGCTTCATACCGCCCGAGGCGAGCTTCCAAGTGGCCTCCGAGAGGCTGCTGCTGTCGGGTGGTATCGTTGTCCTCATGGGTTTCGCGGTCAGCGTCGTTCAAGAGCGTCTGCAAAGCGCCACTCAACGGCTGCACCGATCCAACCATCGGGAACAGTTTCTCGCGCAAGCAGGTGCGATTCTGGCAGCCACGCTGGATTACGAGGAAACTCTGACCAGCGCGGCCAAGCTTGCGGTGAGCGAGCTCGCCGACCTGTGCTTCATCGAGCTCACTGATGAAAGCGGCGAGATCCGGCGGCTGTGCACGGCTGCCCGCAATCCAGGCCTGGAGTGGGCCTGTGAGATGCTGACGAACGCCTCTGTGGATCGCGGCCGTCCTTATCTGTCAGCCGAGACACTCAAGGCCCAGTCGCCCGGCCTGACCCAGCACTTGTCGCCCGACCTGATTGAAGCATTCGTACAGGACGACCCGGAGCGCCTGCGCGCGCTGCGTGCGATCCATCCGAAGTCAGTGATCATGGTCCCGCTCGTGGCTCGCGGGAACAGGCTTGGTGCGCTCGTTCTGGCTGCCTCGCGGCCATTCACCGCAGAGGATCTCCAGCTGGCGGAGGCGCTCGCGCTGCGCGCGGCCCTTGCCATCGATAACGCACGGTTGTACCGGCTTGCGCAGCGAACGCTACGGGCGCGTGATGAGGTGCTGGGCATTGTCGCCCATGATCTGCGCAATCCCTTGAACGCGATCGTGCTGAGCGCTCAGTTCCTGGGGCGTTCGGGAGCGGAGCGCGCGGATGCCCGAGATTCCGTGGCCGCCATCCGCCGCTCTGCGGAGCGCATGAACCGGATGATTCAGGACCTGCTGGACATCGCGCGTATCGAGGCGGGTCAGCTTGGGATTGATCGAAGTTGCGTGCCAACACGCGAGCTGATTCTGGACGCCGTGGAGGCTCAGAAGCCGATTGCCGCCGCAGCGTCGCTGCAGCTGCAAATGGAGGTGGCCCATGACGTCCCCGACATCTGGGCGGGTCGCAACCGGCTCTTGCAGGCCTTTGACAATCTCATCGGCAACGCCATCAAGTATACGGCCCCCGGTGGTCGCATCACGATCGGCGCGGCGCCGAACGTTGATCAAGTGCGCTTCTGGGTCGCGGACACCGGAGTCGGCATCGATAGCGATAGCCTCTTGCATATCTTCGACCGGTTCTGGCAGGCACGCAAGGGTGAGCACCAGGGTGCGGGACTTGGCCTGCCGATCGCCCGGGGAATAATCGAAGCCCATGGTGGCCGCATCTGGGTTGAAAGCGACCTGGGCGTGGGGACCGCGTTCTTCTTCACGATCCCGTCAGCCATCGCTGCAGATCTTGACCAGGGAGCCTGCCCGGCGACTGGCTCACCGAGCGCCGAGCCAACTGACTAAAGCGCGAGGGCTTTGACGTTCTGATGCGCGCATGCCTGACGGCTTTTGTGCAATCGCGCAACTCCAGGCAAGCCCTCGCGGTGCGCATCGACGCAAGCAAAGACCCAAGGTTCGCGACGACCAGGAGGCGGTGGCGAAGCCTTGCCAGGCTGCGGACGCCAGCAGCTGGACAACACCGGTTTCATTGAATATTTGAGATTCCGCCGACTCCTCAAGTCTCACCGTGAGATTCAGACATCGATCATTCTGACAGACGCGGAATGAAATACTGGAGCTTGAGCAGCAAGCGTCGATTTCCAATGTCAGTCAGCTGGCGGAGCCCCCCTCCTGGAGGCAATAAGCCAGCACGGCAAGGGATCGGTCCACATCCGGCTGGAACACCACGGGGGACTGAGCGGCGAGGTCGCGATACAGATCGGCCGCTTCCTGTGCGGCCTCGAGCGCGGACTCGCGCTGGCCCAGCTCGCGCAGCGAGAGGGCGAGGTTCTGCAAGGAGGCGGCCAGGCCCGGTCGCATGGTGGTTGGGCGGTGCTCGGTGAGGTCGCGATACAGATCGGCCGCTTCCTGCGCCGCCTCGAGCGCGGACTGGTGCTGGCCGAGCTCGCGCAACACGAGGGCGAGGTCGTGCAGAGAGGTCGCGAGATCTGACTGGAACAGATCGGGGCTCCTGTCCGTGAGATCGCGGTACAGGCCCGCTGCTTCCTGTGCCGCCTGCAGCGCTCGCTCGCCCTGGTTGAGCTCGCGAAGTGAGTGAGCGAGGTTCTGCAAGGCTCCTGCCAGGTTGCATGCGAAGACATCGGGGCGCTGCAGGGCGAGGTGGCGATACAGCTCGGCCGCGTCCTGCGCTGCCTGCAGGGCTGGCTCACGCTGGCTTGCCTCGCGCAGCAACACCGCGAGGTTGTGCAATGACGCCGCCAGGTTATATCGGTAAGCATCCGGGTGCTGCTCGGTGAGCGAGCGATACAGACTGGCCGCCTCCTGAGCCGCGCGCAGCGCGCGCTCGCGCTGGCCCAGCTCACGCAGGGTGAGGGCGAGGTTGTGCAGCGCCATGGCCAGGTCGGGCTGAAAGGAACCCGGGTGCTGCTCGCTCAAGGCGCGATACAGATCGGCGGCTTCCTGTGCGGCCTGCAGCGCGGATTCGCGCTGGCCCAGCTCGCGCAGCGAGAGCGCGAGGTTCTGCAGTGCTGCGGCCAGGTCAGGCCGGAAGACCTCGGGGCGCTGCTCGGTTAGCTCACGGCACAGATGGGCAGCGTCCTGCGCCGCCTGCAGCGCGGGCTCACGCTGGCCCAGCTCGCGCAAGGTGAGGGCAAGGTTGTGCAGCGAGGTCGCCAGCTCAGGCTGAAAGACATCGGGTCGCCGCGCGGCGAGCTCGCGATACAGATCGGCCGCCTCCTGCGCCGCCGCCAGGGCGGGCTCGCACTCGCCCAGCGCGTGCAGCGAGATGGCAAGCTTCTGCAGGGAGGCTGCCAGCTCAGGCCCGAAGACATCGGGGTGCTGGGCGGCGAGGTCACGGTAGAGCCGGACCGCTTCCTCCGTCACCTCGAGCGCGGGCTCGCCCTGGCCAAGCTCGTGCAGCAGGCTGCCCAGGGTCTCCAGCGAGCGCGCTCTGTCACTGCGGAACACATCGGGTCGCCGCATGGCGAGGTCGCGGTACAGCTCGGCCGCTTCTTGAGCCACCGCCAGCGCGTTCTCACCTTGGCGCAGCTCGCGCAGCAAGAGGGCCAGGTGCTGCAGCGCGCCCGCCAGGTTGGGCCGGAAAACATCCATGCGCTGCGCGGCGAGCTCGCGATACAGGCCGGCCGCTTCTTCCGATACTTTGAGGGCGTTCTCGCGCTGGTCCAGCTCGCGCAGCATGAGAGCCAGGCTGTGCAGCGCCCGGGCCCGGTCAGGGCGGAAGGCAAAGGGTCGCTGCGCGGCAAGCTCGCGATAGCGCTCGGCTGCTTCCTGGGCCGCCTGCAGCGCCGGCTCGTGCTGGCCCAGCTCGCGCAGCAGGGTCGCAAGGTTGCCGAGCGACCTGGCCAGCTCCGGCGCAAAGACATCCGCTCGCTGCGCAGCGAGCTTGCGATGGCACTCGGCTGCTTCCTGGGCTGCCTGCAGCGCCGGCTCGTGCTGGCCCAGCTCGCGCAGCAGGGTCGCAAGGTTGCCGAGCGACCTGGCCAGCTCCGGCGAAAAAACATCCGCTCGTCGCGCGGCGAGCTCGCGGTACAGCGCTGTGGCTTCCTGACCTGCCTGCAGGGCGGGCTCGCGCATATCCAGCTCGCTCGACATGAGGGCTAAGGTGTGGAGCGCTCGGGCCAGACCGGGGGATACCTCGGGTCGCTGCGCGGTGAGGTCCCGGTACAGCGCGGCGGCTTCCTGGGCCGCGTGCAAGGCCGGCTCCTGCTGCCCGGTGTTCCTGTAGGCAAGCGCGAGATACGTCAAGGTCTCGGCATGCAGCTCGCTCGGCAGGTCAGATCTTGAGTGACGCAGCAGCACCAGACGCTGTGCAACGCGCAGACTGATGTCGGCCAGTGCCACGCTCTCTGTGGGCAGGGCCGCGAGCATGTCCGCCAGCGCCTGCTCGTCATCTGCGATCCTCTCGAACAGCGCCTCGAGCCAGCGCAACGGCTCGGTCCGCTGCGGCGCGAAGTCCTGGGCGCAGCGGATCGCGGTTCGCAACACAGTCGTCCGCATGGAGTAGCAGCGCAGCAGGGTCTCCTGCCCCATGTTCTCGTCCTGGCTGAGGACGAAGGCCTCGCCAATCAGATCGGGCACGAGCGGCGCAATCCCCGCGCGCCGTGGCAGCGCTTGCTGCAACAGATCTGCGAGCACGGCGGGGTCGCCACCGGCAGCTCGTCCCATTGCCTGCGCCTCAGCGGCGACGCAGGCCTTGAGCTCATCGCCTTGCATGCCTTGCGCGAGGGTCACACATGCAACGAGGTGGATCGCCAGATCAGGGTCCACGCTGTGCCCCTGGCTGCTGTGCGCAGCAGCCAGCTCGCGGATGCGCTGCGCCTCGCGCCGAGCAAGATCGAGGGCAAGATCGGTGCGTTGCAGCGGCATTCGTGCGCCGTCAGCTTGACTGCTGCTCAGGGCAGCCATCATCAAGTACAGCGGATCACCACCCCAGTGGCTGCTGCGCACGGTCTGAAGCAGCGCGGGCTCGCATGACAGCCCGTCTTGCTCGCCGGGCGCGATCTTCCCGAGCAGCTCGCGGATCAACGCCCGGCAGTGCTCATCCACGTGCAGCGGCGACAGCTCGACCGGCTCACGCGGGTCAAGCAGCGCAGTCGTGCTGCTGTCGCCGAAGCCGCCGCGGGCAAACACGCGGGCGCACCAGCCCGCTTGCATGCTGGCGTGACGCTCCAGCAACAACAGGCGCAGCCGCTTGGTACGCGTCTGCCGGCGACGGGCCAGCTCCGCGACCCATGCGGCGAGGGCCTGCGAGTGCTGCGCCGCATAGTCGATGACAATCAGAGTGGGCCGTCGCCATCCCCAGGCCGACAGGCTCTGTTGCCCGAGGAAGCGGCTCATCTCCGTGTACTCGGCAAAGCCCGCGTTCCAGCCGTGCTTGCTCGCCCACTCGCACAGTTCCAGCGCCAAGCGGGTCTTGCCGCGACCCCCTGCGCCCGTGAGCACACGTGCCAGGATCGGACGCGGATCGGCGAGCAGCGCTTGCAACTCCTGCATCTCGCGCTCGCGGCCGATCAGCCTGGTCGAGCGTGTGTAGGGGGACAGCCAGTCAAGATCGCTGCGCACCTGCGGAGTACCCAGGTAGCGCGTGAGCTCAAGGTGCGGGTGACCCGGCACCACCTGCTTGCCGTTGCCGACCCTCTGGATGATCGTGCTGCCGAAAGTGGTGAGGGCGCCATGCCGCGCGGACCGCGGCCGCCCCCAGGTTGTCAGCCTTGACGCCAAGAAACGCAGCAAGTTGCCAGCCCTTCACCAGGTCCAAGGTGCCTGAGCATTCAAACACTATTGTCCTTGGGAATCAACAGTCTGGCGGCCGGGCGAGGAACTGGTGCTGCGCACGAGAGCGGTCCTGGTTCGTCCGACCTGGGCGCCACAATTTGTCACCAGACATCACAGCCCTGACGCGTTTGCATCACCGCGGCTGCGGGTCGCACCTGTGAGATGTGTACAGGTGCGGGACCCGAGGTCCCGTTTCCACCCCACGCACAGGAGACTTGTGATGCATACCCTGACCAAGCACCTGAAGGCCGTCGCGCTCGGCCTGACCCTCGCGGGCGCAATCGCTGTCGCCATCCCGACGTACGCCCAGGAGAGCACGCCTGCCCCGCAGGAGGCAGGCTTGACACCGCCCGTCACTGCAGCGCACCCAGCCGCGGGCCCGCCAAGGCGCCAGAACGCCTCCAGGCAGGAGAGCATCGGCGTCGTGACGGGCCTCGCGGTCGGTGCGGTGGCCGCCGGGCCATTCGGCGCGATCGTCGGTGCAGCCGCGGGAGCCTGGCTCGGTGATCGCTATCACAAGCAACAGGTCAGGAACGTCGCACTGTCGCGCAGCATCGCCGAGGAACAGGAACGCAGCGCGAAGCTTGATGGGACGTTGCAGCTGGCCGACGAGCTGCAGACCGACATCTGCTTCCGCACCAACGACGCGACGGTCAGCGCTGCAGCGATGTCCCCTCTGCGCAGGCTGGGGGCTCTCGCCGCAACCTTGCCGGACGTGAAGTTGCGCGTTGCAGGTTACACCGATCCGCGCGGCTCGGAGCAGGTCAACGACGTTTTGTCGTTGCGGCGTGCGCAAGCGGTTGCAGCGGTTCTCGAGAGCGCGGGTGTCAACAGGGAGCAGCTGATCGTCGAGGGACACGGCGAGACTGCCGCGCACAGCCAGGTGGGCGACCTCGATGGCTACGCGCTGGATCGCCGCGTGACCGTCAGCCTCGAGCGTAGCACCGAGCAGGTGGCGCGCCGTGAGTGAGCTGGTGCGGTGCGGCGGGCTCCGTGCCCGCCGCACCGCAAGGGCACGGCGATCAGCGCGCACAAGCGGATGCCAATCTCGATGAGCCTGCTACACTTGCGTGATGAGCGTGTCCCTCGTCCGGCTGGATACACCGCTGGCGGCGCAGGTCTCGAGCCCGCCTGCCGAGCGGGTGCTCGCAGGAGCGCCCGAGCACAGTCTGGCGAACTTCTTCACGGATGCGACGAGTCAGTTCTTTGCCGGCCGCTGGTCCTCGACGCGCGGCAAGTGGCGAGTGCGTTACACGGAAAGCGAGCTGTGCGTCATCACGGCAGGGCGCATCGTCATCGAAGGGGATTCTGGCGAGCGAGTCAGCTTTGGTCCCGGCGATGCGTTCGTGATCCCCGCCGGCTTCGTGGGCACGTGGGAAGTCCTCGAGGACTGCAGCAAGGTCTACGCGATCTTCGAGGCGCTGCCGCGCTCGTCCTGAAGAGGCGGTATCCGCACCTGGCACCGCGCTCGAGCATCGGCCGATACACAGCCGCGGCCGCTCGCCGTCAATCCAACGGTTGCTTTCATGTCGTGCCACGGGCCCGATACGCGACCGGTTTGCCAACAGCCGGCCGACGAACATCGAGGACGACAGCAGTTTACAACAGCCGGTCGAGCAAATGACTCATGGATACGCAGCTGCTTGTCATCTGCGTGCTGACATTCGTCATTCATCTCATCGGTACGCTGGCCTACGCGGCGCGCATCGCGGGGGTGCGTACACGACGTATCGCAGTCTCATTTTCGCTCTTCAACATCCTGATCCTGGTGTCGCGGACATCGAATTCATTCCAG
>Ga0123356_10002426_pt1 | contig 19943 bp, 19 predicted proteins | sample TergutEmb28metaG_2_FD_92546 | JGI IMG/M metagenome (GOLD analysis project Ga0123356, IMG submission 92546) | Embiratermes neotenicus P3 segment gut microbial communities from Petit-Saut dam, French Guiana - Emb289 P3 | ecosystem: Host-associated > Arthropoda: Insects > Digestive system > Gut ... | reverse complement strand
GCCAGTTGCAAAAAGACAACTCTGCCCACACACGACATTTAAATTGAAACACTACTTACAAAAATAACTCAAAACTAATGCATATAAGTGTATAGTACAAAAACACGCAGAATTCAGGTTATATAGACTCCAACTTTTAGTCAAATGAGACCCAACTTCATCATATGTGACCAAAAACGACTATGTACAATAACGCAGTTATGTGTTGAATTACGTGACACTGTTAAACATAGATTAACAAGAACATGCTAATTGTGTTCGACCCTGTGAACGACCCCGTGAAGCTAACCACCTGCACTCTTTATAGGGGAACTATATGGGAGTTTGTAAAATGGCGAATATATGCTTCCAACAATTTACACCCTTGGAAAAACCAGTTTTTTACATACGACACAAAAGATGATTTTTAGTTGAGAACGCTGAACTGTTACACGACAAATGCATGAAAAATTTTTGTGAGTGCTTTTAGCAGAGATACTTGAGGAAAAACGTTTCTATTTTTTAGACTGTTAAGAGTTGCTAAGATACTTTGTCAGATTAAAACTAATTATGTAACGTTTCTTGCGCAAACTCACCTTTTCTACCCACATCAACAAGACGAAGAAAAATCAAAGCCAATTTACGCAAAATATTCAAATTAAAAGCCACAAACACATCCAACGTACGATCCACATCCTCCCCAAAAGTAACATCCAAATACCAATGCCATAAACTTTGACACCCAACACAATACACTGTAAACTATAAAAAGTAAAGTTGTTATACGTTTTTTATGGAACAGTCGTGATAGAGTGCACAATCAGTACATGAAATTATTTCAGTCTTACTTTGACAATCTATAATTATTGCTTTATACACTTTATTTTACACCTCTAATAGGGGCATTATCATTACATGAAATTGTTAAACATTCAGAAATATTGTTGGAATAATTTGTTGCAACAACTAGTTTGACTTTTTCTTCGGGTTTTTTTGATGTTTTTTCATCATATAGTTGAATAAACAGGTTGCACATTCTTTTGCCTCCAGTCAAAATCTAAAAAGGCTACAACTGCTTTTAGGGTACCGCATATATTTTATATAGATAACATAAACGACTATCGATAAATGTCAGCTTAACACTAAATATTTTTTTTAGATAGTTTACCAGAACTGTGATAAACAAAGTTAAATTGCTATATTAAGCTTAAAGGGTTAAATTCACAAAAACCTAAAATACGTGTTATTGCGTTAGTTGTTTAGCATAGGTCTGGGGAGCTGAGGTAATGACTCAGCTGAGAGGGTAACTTAATGGTTGCCGACCCAATGAACCTGAACCAGGTAATACTGGCGGAGGGAAACAAGTGGGAAACATAAAAGAAAGTGCTTTAGGATTAAAGTTTAGTAACAGAGCTAGGACTCAAATTTTTGCAGAAGTAGCGGTTTTTGTTGCTTTAAGTACAGTTTTAAGTTTAATCAAAGTTTCATTGCCTCAAGGGGGGTCAATCACGGCAGGTTCCATGGTGCCTATGCTTTGGATTGCGTTACGGCGGGGTCCAAAAATTGGTATCTTTGCGGGAATTGTTTATGGTTTTGTTCAGTTAGCAGTTTTGCCCCAAGTGTATTATCCAACGCAGATGCTTTTGGATTATCCTTTAGCGTTTGGCTGTATAGGTTTAGCGGGTTTCTTTAAAAAAGAGCCAATTATAGGGGTTATAGTTGCCGTTATGGGTAGATTCATTATGCATTTGATTTCAGGGGTCATTTTTTTTGCTGAATTTGCACCTGCTGGAATGAATCCATGGCTTTACTCAAGTCTATACAATGGAAGTTACATGATACCTGAATTGGGGATAAGCCTCTTCTTTATCTGTTTGCTATGGAAAAGTAAAGTGTTGAGAGTGTACATGTAATGGGGAAACTTGCTGCTAAAGAACTTCAAAAAATGCTCAAGCATATCAAGTGTGATAGTCGGGTGCTAGTGCCACCCAAAATAGGTTTTGATGCGGGGGTTCATCGTTTGGGTGATCAATTGTTGGTGGTTTCAACGGATCCGTGTACAGGTGTTCCGTTGGAGTGGTTTGGGTGGTTTTTAATTAATTATGCGGCATCGGATCTTTCGCTTTTTGGTGTTAAGCCTCAATTTTGTACTGTTAATTTGCTTGGTCCAAGGTCGACTGATTCGGGTGTTTTTGAGGAGATTATGAAGCAGACGTGTGCTGCTGCTGATGAGCAAAATATAGCTATTGTTAGGGGGCATACGGGTATGTATGATAGTCTTAAGGATTTGCTTGGAGTTTGTACGGTTTATGGAATTGTTGAGCCGGATAAGCTTGTAACGCCGGGAAATGCTAGACCGGGTGATTTGATATTGTGTACTAAACCTGTGGGTATTGAGACTTTGACTAATTTTGTGTTGATGCATCCAAAGAGGGCGGGGGAGCTTTTTGGGTCTGATAGGGTTAAAGAGTTTGCAGGTATGGTAAAGTTGCAGAGTTGTGTAAGGGAGGCGCAACAGCTTGCTCAGGGGGGTTGTGTTAATGCTATGCATGATGCTACTGAGGGGGGGTTTGTAGTGGCGCTTAATGAGTTATCGGAAGCGTCTAATGTGGGGATTAGAGTGATTTGGGAGAGTATTCCAATTCCTCAGGAGGTTTTAGTGTTAAAAGAGTGTTTTGGTTTTAGTGATGAGCAGGTGTTGGCGTTGTCTTCTACGGGTACGGTTTTGGCGGCGGTTCCACCTTTGGCTAAGCAGAGGGTTGTTGAAATTTTAAATCAATTGGGGCTTTGTGCTTATTTTATTGGTGAGTTTACTGAAGATAAAAAGAGATGTTTGATAAGGGCTGGAAGAGAGGAAGTGTTTCCTGTGGCAGTTGAAGATGTTTACACGAGGTTGTTGTCTGTTGAAGGGTAGGTTATTGTTTGAGTTCGGTTAGTACATAGTTGATGATTTCTTCGGCAATGTTTATGTTGGTTACCATTTGTAGGCCTTTCCATCCGGGTTGGCTGTTGACATCTACAATTCGGGGTCCGTTTGGGCTTTCTAGGATGTCTATGCCTGCGATTTTGCATCCTACGGCTTTGGCGGATTTTATGGCTATGTCTTCGAATTCTTTGCTGATTTTTTCAGGTGTTGGTTTGGCGCCTCGGCTATAGTTGGTTTTCCATCCGGTGGCTATGCGTCGCATTGAGGCAACAACGCGGTCGCCTATGACAAATGCGCGGATGTCTGAGAAGCCGTGTTGTACGAATTCTTGCATGTAGATAACGCCATGGTGAAAGGCTATTGCTTTAAAAATGGTGTCAGCTATGTCTATGTCGTTTATTCGTGTTACGCCTTGGCCACGTGAGCCAAAAATTGGTTTAACTACAATGTCTCCGCCAAGTTCGTTAAAGGCGGCTAGGGCTTCGTTTACGCTTTCGGTTGCTAATGTTCGAGGTACAGGAACGTTTGAGTCTTCAAGTAGTGCTAAAATGTCGTATTTGTCGACGCAGTGTTCTATTGCGTTTGGTGGGTTTACGATGTATAGGCCTTTGCGTTCGAGTTTGTAGAGCATGTCCATGCGAAAGACGAGTTCTTCAAGTGAACCGCGGCCTATTGGACGTATTATCAATGCATCCAAGTCTTCAAGGATGTTTGTGTTGTTTATTTTAAAGGAGGGATTATATGCTAATCGGGCAACGATACGTGGAAAGGTAAAACATTCATAAGGTAGGTTATGTCGTGTCAGGGCGTTTCGTATTTGGGTGCTGCTCCATGCTTCGGGATTTCGGGTCATTATACCAAATTTCAAATAGATTGCGTCCTGTAGCTGTGTTTATAAGAAAACATGCTAAACAATTGGTTCTTAAAGGTTCTGGGAAAAAGAGAAAATAAGTTATTAAAAATATGTTTAAAGAGTGTTTAGGGTTTGAATAGTAAGGCTTGTATGCGACTGTTTTTGCTTAGTAATTCACCTATGAATGCGCCTATGATCATGCAGAGGATAACGCTTGGAATTATAAAGAATGGGTCAACAAATATGCTTTCTATAAACCCGGCGTTAGTTGCAACTAGTACTATGGCGGCCCATGCGCCAAAGCCTATAACTGAGGCGCCTATGAAAAGAAATGTGGCTCTTTTAGACACAGGCAAATTGGAAGGAGTAATTCTGACATATCCTATAAGACCAATTAGAAGGGTTATTGTGAGCAGTAAAACAGCAGTATTGGCTATGCCAAGATTCATAATGTAGCCTACAACTGAGAAAACTGTAACCATAACTCCAGTTAGCATTACCCAGTACCATTTACTTGTTGTTATCCCAAGAGGTTCAGGTTGCACTTTATTTTTTGTTTTTGTTGTTTGAGCTTTAGATTTAGATTTAGATTGTTTTGGCATGAAGGTAATGTTTCGTTGGAGGGTTTATTAACATTTACACAAAATTTTATGTAAAGTTTGCCACAAAAATAGTTTTTTAAATAGAAATAAAATAAAAGAATGAAGAAGAGTAGTTTACTCAGTTGTGTCTTCGTCGCTTTCTTCGATTTGCCCGTCGCTTACCGCTTCGGTTATGATGTCGGAAGGCGCCTGATGAGGCGCTGTGGAAGGGTGGCTGTCATGTGTTAGCTCCTCTACTGTTAGGGTTTCGACTACTGGGGAGTTTAATTGTTCCATGACTTTTTCAAGAGTTTGCTCAATTGGAGCGGGTTGGGTAACCTCGAAAACTTGAAGTGGAACATCTGCAACGATTTGTTCAGCAGTCATGTCGTCAACAGCCTCTTCGAGGGAAGTTTCGATTGTTGGAATAGTTTCAACTTGAGCTACTGCTGCTTCTTCTTCGATTGTAGGTGTATAATCCATTAGGGGTGCTTCAACTGTAGGTTCAGTAGTTAAGAAGACCGGTTCTGTTGTTGCAATTTCAATTGCAGGTTCATTTACAACAAATTCTGTTGGAGTAAATGGGGCTGCTTCTTCAATTATTGGAGCATCTTCAAACAAAGCCACTTCAACTGGAGCAGACTCCATCACAGGCTCCTCAACAACCACCGGAACATCCTCAAAAGCCACTTTCATTAGGGCTTCTTCAACTGCTATTCGAGCTTGTTCAATAGGGGATACTGCATCCATTGTGGATTCGTCAAGCATTACTGTGGATTCTTCAACTGGAGCAGACTCCATCACAGGCTCCTCAACAACCACCGGAACATCCTCAAACAAAGTTGATTCCATTACAGACTCCTCAACAACCACCGGAGCATCTTCAAACAAAGCCACTTCAACTGGAGCAGACTCCATCACAGGCTCCTCAACAACCACCAGAGCTTCTGTTGCAAATGTTTGTTCTTCTAGGGTTTCAGTAATTGGAGCTGGGGTAGCTTCGAAAATTGGAGTTTCGGTTAGGGCAGATTCAACTGGAGTCTCAATGGGCAGGGAAATTTCAACTTGTGGTGTCTCTTCTTGTGGGAGGGGGCATTCCATAACAGGGGTTTCAATTGCCGGAGCAGTAGTTGGAAGTTCGGGGGGTATGGGGGCTTGAATAGTAGGTACCGGAGCGCATAGTTGCATTGTTGCATGTTTGATTGTTTCTAATTCATTTTTGGCTGCATCTATTCCTGCGGTTAAGAGTAAAATGTCACGTTGATACGCTTCTTCTTCAATTTCGCCAATTACGTGTTGAATTTCATAATTTGCAAGAAGGGATTCTAAAGTTTTAATTTGACAAGATAACTCGTCTGTTTTAAGTTGCATTTTTTCTACAAGATCTTTTTGTTGTCTTTCAATATCAACAATTGTTGCAGTTATGTCTTTAATGAAAGAATCTCGTGTAAACTGTGAGATTTTTCCCGTTATATACAGGTTATCTACAGCTTGCTTCTTTTTCTTTGCCAATTCATACTCTTCGTTTAATCGTTTAAATGAATTTTTCCATGAAATCACGTTTAGGCACCGCTACACTGTACGGTAGGATAGGAGATAACGTTTGTTAATATGAGCGTATATATGTGACTAATAATTTGATTTTCCACAACAGCATAAATGAAAAGAATATGTAAACAAACAACACCCAACACAATTACTTTAGCATCAAACATTGAAACTTTTTTGACCCCCTCCAAAGACAAAACAACACTTACATGTAAAACAACACGAAACAACAACCACCCCAACACCCACATCTAAACAGCTACACATCAAAAAAAAACACACACAACACCAAACAAACACACAACACGTCACCAACCCATTTAACACACCACCACAACAACAATAACAACCACACCCACCAACTTTTTTTTCACACCCACAACCACTCAAAAATCAACACCCCTTAAAACTTAACCAAACCACACCACACAACCATAAAAATGTAGAAACATAAAAAGAAAAAAGCACACAAACCAAAACAAAAAAACAAAAACAACATCAAAGTTACATTTAATTCAAACAACAAAACAAAAAGACTAAACAACAACCATTACAAAATTATAAAATAAACCTTAAACATCAATTTAGCCTCAACAGAATCGAAAAACTAAAAAACCCCGACTTAACTACTAAGAACTCCAACAAATAAAAAGCGGGTCCGTAGCTCAGTCAGGCTAGAGCATCGGACTTTTAATCCGGGGGTCGCGGGTTCAATTCCCGTCGGACCCGCCATCATACAACAAACTTTCTACCGAAATTCTCCTTTAAACAACCACTTAATCTGACCTCTAAGAAAAACCAACTAAAACCCTTCAACACCTGCCTTCTCAGTCATAACACCCTAAATAAAAAAGCCAAGTATAGAGTAAATGCGCACACTACAGACATTAAACCTTATGATGACGCTGAACGGGTAAATCAGCCACCTGCTATTGCACTGTATGTTACGGGTATTATGCCTTATAGTTCTCATTTTAGGGCTAGGGTTAGACTTGGGAGTTTGGGTGGTACAGGGCTTAAAATTTTAAATGGTAAGCTCTATTGGGCGCAGGCACATTTAACAGTAACTAAAACAGGCGGCTCAGGAGGAATAGGCATAGACATACAACCCCACCCCGTTACCAACGTGAAACAAGACAAAGCCATTTGGAATAATCAATTCTCAACAATCAACAATGACGTCGTTATCAAGGGAGGGTTTATGCTTGTGGTAGGACCAAACATTGCCACCCCAATTAACCCAAACAATATTGTAGCAGACATTCAAACAAAAACCATCCCCTAATTCCCATCTCTTTTACAAATAACACTTTTACTTTTTTCTCAACAATACTTGTAAAAATTAGCTACTGTGATTATTCTACTATACATTAGTTTTGTATACTGTTTTCCAACATCAAAAACGAATAATGATGCTGTTTGATATTGTTATTATGTTATTATGTTATTTTTAGTTGCCAATATTTTACTTGGTTATTATTGTGTTCCCTTTCTCGTCTACTACAATTAGGTTTTTGTCTGATTTAGCGTTGTTGTTGGAGATTGTGCCTTTAAATACGTTAGAGTTATGATTGCGACTGTATACACCTCCTCCAGCTGACCAAGCTTTGTTGTCGTTAATTTTACCGCCAGTCATAATGACAGTACCCAAACTATATACGCCCCCACCATTTTCTGCAGTGTTGTTGGCGATTGCTCCACCTTTCATAATAAAAGTGCCATTAGTCCATGTGTCTCCACTGAGTAGGATACGGTTGTGTATGCCTCCGCCGTTATCAGTGGATAGGTTATTGGAAATTTCGCCGCCTAACATGGTGAATGTGCCCAAGTTGGATACACCCCCTCCATTCCCGTTAGCTACATTATTTTTAATTTTACCCCCCAACATAATAAACGTACCACAATTATACACACCCCCACAACTACCACCCCTACTACCCCCTGGACTAGTTATATCTGAGCCAGTGGCATTATTATTAGAAACCTCACCCCCAAACATAATAAAAGTACCAACATTAACCACCCCTGTCCAATGGGGGTACGTGTTATCAGAAATTTTACCATACGATAAAATAAGTGTACCCAAGGGTTCAACAAATACGCCTCTACCTCTATCACCTTCACTATGGGTTATGATGATACCTGCAATACGCAACCTTCCACCATCCTCCACAAGGGTTGTATTTTTATTATAGGCACCAATTAACTTGTAAAAATCAGAGTTGCTGCTACTTGTTAGGGTAATGTTTTTTTCCGAAGGTATAACAAGTTCCTCTGATAGGACAACATCATTATCTAGCGCAATAACAATTGACGTGTTGGGTAAGGCGTTGTTTATGGTTGTTTTTAGTTCACTTTCAGACTTTACATACACCGCGTCTTCTAGGGAGATAGGTTCATCAACAAAAGTAAGGTCGGTGTTGTTTGTTGTTAGTTTGTATATGATTATGGTGGTGGTGAGGAGTAGGGTGGTTATTAGTAGGAGGGTTATTATTAGTTGTTGGGTTTTTTTGTTGTGGGTGTTGTGTTTGGTGTTAACGTTTGGGTTCACGTTATTTGCCTAAAGTAGTATTTTGTGGTACGTGTTTAAAAATGTAATGTAATTTTGAGGTGGAGTAATAATTTGTTGGTTTGATGAGGGTGATTTGTATTTTGTTGTTAGGGGTTTGTTGTGTTTTGGTGTCTGGAGGTTGTTATGTGAGGGAGGCGAGTTTTGTTCCGTCGCAGAATGCTTTGCCGGCTATTTTTCCGGGTGTGCGGTAGCTTGAGTCTGCAAAGTTTAGGGTGCATAGGCCTAGTTTTGTTGTGTCTAGTTTGCCGTTTGTTAGGTATTTTTGTTCGCTGTAGGCGTTGATTATTTGTCCTATGAATAGTTCGTTTTTTGGCAGGTCTATGACGGCGACTAGTTTGCATTCTATGCATAGGGGGCATTCTTTTATCATGGGGGTGTCGGGTAGGGTGCCGTAGAATGTTTGGAATATTTGTGATTTGTCAATGTTTTCTCCTGAGACTAGCCCGCAGTAGTCGACTTTGTCAAGTATGTTTGCGGAGGGAAAGTTTATGCTAAAGGTTTTTCTTTCCATGATGTATTTGTTTGAGAAGCGTACTTTGTTTAGGCTAAAGGAGATTAAGGGTGGGTCTAGGCTGGCTGTTGCTATGGAGCTTACGGTTGCAAAATTTGGCTGGTTAGTAGTTATGTTTACTCCGATAATGCCCAGTGACATGGGAAACATCATGCCGTTTTTGCCAAGTGAGATTTTTTCCACAGACACACACACCTTAAATTGTTAAGTGTAAAGTAAGATATAGAGTTTAAGAGCGTTTTATTAATTAATTAAGAATTCTTTTTTGCAGAAGAATTAGGATGGATAACAATAGTTTTAGCGTGTATAGTTATCGTAGGGTTTTAGGAATGGTTTTTGGGGTTGGTTATTGTTTAAATATTTCAGGTGGTTTAAATGTGTATGAGCTTCAGTTCAAGATCAGGTTCTAGGCGTAATGCAGGTGTTAAAGTTCAGAGAAGTGACAGTCAGAAAAAGGCGGCTTTAAGAAAGGCGAAAGGGGGAGCTAAATATTTAAATGCCCAGTCAGCTGAGTTGACATTTCAGGATGTTGTAGAAAAAACTCTTGCAAACATTGAACGATTGGGAAATCAAACGTTTGCTCTTGCACCATTTAGTCAATACTATGATGATTGGTTAATTAATCTACGTCAAATTGTGTTAGAATTTGAAACTCTTCCGGACGTGACACCTGATACAGTTTTTATTGAAGAGCGTGAACAGGCGTTTTTAGACATTCAATCAGCATTAACAACTCATCGAATGCAAGAATCTGCTGTAACGGAGGCTGAAAAAGCCCTATACGCGCTTAATCAGGAACTAAGAACAATAGAAACAGCATACACAGAAGATAGCCGAACTTTAAATAATAAAAAAAACGCAGACACTCAACAGTTAACAAATCAAGTTAAAACCCTTGAAGAGGATAGAGCAAATCAGGAAGACTTAAAATTTGGCGTTTTTCAGTTTGGAGCAAAAAAAGCTGCAACCAAAAAACTTGAACAAACACAACAAAACTTAGCATCAACTAAAAAACTGTTAGAAAAGATTTCACAAAATTTCACAACAGAACATACGCAATTACACGAAAAATATGTTGCCAAAAAACAGGAACTTGCAACCAAATCAGAAACACTACACAAAACAATAGAACAAATAGAAATAGACACCTCCATAGAAACACGAAAAAAAACCTGCACCCAACTAAACAACGCCATAAAAGAATTAATAAAACGCCTACCAACAACCACTACTACTGCAGATACTAATTCAAATAATTAAAAATCAACATATATCATCACCTTTTGCTACTCACGCTATAGACAAACAGTATAGTTTTTGAAAAGAACATATGTGCTGTTCTTAAAGAGAACACTTAAGGGCAAAAATGTTCTCGAGGGAGAATTATATATCATTCTAAGAATAGTAAAGCCGTGAAAAAACAAATGAAAATAGAAAAAAAACTAATCGCACTAAGCATATTTGCCATAGCAATCGGAATAGCAACAGTTCTACCTATGACAGTCTTTATGAACGCAAAAGCCCAAACAGATATTGCGGATTCACTGTTTAACATAGACATTCCCTGTGCATACTATAACGCTAATATAACCTATAACGTAGAAATCAATGATATCGTACACGAACCGGGTGGTCAACGTACATATGATTTTTGGTATCGTGGTGGATCAGTAATTGCTGTCCAACCTTCAATTAACTTAACTGTCTTAGACGACAATGCATTGGCTAGAATAGAATTCTTGGAGTATAGCGTATACACCGATAAATTACAATTGGATAAATCATACAGTTATTTTGCGTTTAATGAAGAGGCATTTGGACAAATAGATGATCAACACATCGCTACGAAATACTTGGCAGAGAAACTAGTACCTAATAAGCGCATCGGTGGCCAAACTTATGGCGGTCTATCTACAACCGACCCCACGGAACCAATGATTCGATGGATAGCAGGTAATATGGACAGTATTGGAGTTGGATCAGGCAGATCCCTAGACAAACAATTTTACAACATTTTAGCTGCAATAGAGGACACACAAACAATTTACCTTGATGTCAGAAGAGTAGCATACATCTCACTTAGCAAAGACGGAACAATGGTAATAGTGGAAGATAACAAACTTTTGCAAAATTTAGAATTGACAAAAAACGATGATGGCTTCATGTTCGGTAACCCAGCAGCTGTAAAAATAGAGACCTACTTTAGGCTACCAGAAATTCCATATAAAGGCACGGATCTGCCAGAGAAATTTTGGCCAGAAGTCTTTGGAAAAAACCCTCCAACATAATGGAAGAGCTATCTTGTATAAGGGTGATAAAAGAATGGCTGACAATGAGTTGGAAGGAAACACGTTAAGTGTGTATGCATTTATTGTTCGTTCAGATAGGCCTGTGGGAACAAGAGATGTTACACGTGGTGCAGAGCTTAGCAGTACTAGTGTTGCACATCGTCACCTACAAAAACTTGAAAACCTTGGCTTGATAGAGAAAGACAACTATGGTAATTACGTTCTAAAACAGAAGACACCAATTGAGGGGCATGTGTGGGTTGGCAAGAACCTTGTGCCCCGATTGATGTTTTATTCCTTCTTTTTTATAGGCGCATTTGCCACAGAAGTAAGTATAATATTGCTCAGTTTGGTTATTAAGAATTTAGTAGTTGAAGCGGGCTTCTTATTTGCAACAGTAATAACCTTAATTGCAATGCTATTGTTCATCATAGAAGGAACAAGATTATATCGCAAACTAAACCCCAAACGTATAGCAAATGGAGAATGAGCACCTCTATTTAAAAACCAGAATTTCATTTTTTATTTTTTCTTTCTTTCTTTCTTTCTTTGTTTTTTAGAGTTTTCATATTAGGGTTTATTGTTAGGTGGATGTTGCAAGATGAGTAGTTGGCTTGATTTTATGCTGAAAGGTTGATTTGTATATCCTCCGTAGATTTGTTTTATGTTAAAGTTGGTTTTTGATAGTATTTCTTGTAGTTGGTTTAGTGTGTAGAGGGGGGTTGGGTGGTGGAAAAGACGTGTTTTTGGTTTGTTTTGTTTTTGGTGATCCATAGGTTGGAGAGTTGTTGGGTTTTGGGGTTTATGGTGCGTTTTTGGAGGGAGGTGAAAGGTTGGTAGGTGTGCCATTTGTAGAGGCTAAAGAGGATGTGATTGGTGATTGGTTGGGTGTTTGTTAGTAGAGTGGGTAGCAGGTGCCATTGGAGGCTTTTTATGTTGTGTTTTTTGTATTCTCTTTTGAGTTGTTCGTAGTTGAAAACATTAAGATGAGCAGGGCGTTTTGGGGTAGGGTTTAGTGTAGTTCTTTTAGGCTTTTTAAATCTGCTTCTTCTTTAGTGGGGTGTTGTTGTTTTGTGTGTAGGCAAAGCTGTTGTCTATGTTTAGGGCTGCGGTGAAGGTTTGTTTTTTTAGGGGTAAATGTTGAAAATCAGCTTTTATAAGGTGTGCTTTGGGTGTTGAGGTGGTGTTTTGCGATTTTGAGTAGGGTTGAGGAGGTGTCTATGTCTACTATGTTGTTGTAGTCTTCTTCTTTTGTTAGAGAAATTATGTGACGGCCTGTTCCGTAGTCTAAGTCTAGAATCCAGTTTTCAGGGGAGGTGTTTTTTTATGAAGTGGATTTGTTGTTCTGTGGGTCTTTTGTCAGCAATTTCTTGCCAGTATTTGCCCATGGCATCGAAAACGTTTGGTTGCATCTAATTTTCGTCTATGGGTTCTTTGTGAGAAGCTTAATAATAATGATGTGTTGTAATATTGTTTGGATTGTGAGTGTTGGTTTGACTGAGAAGCGTCAGTGGCAGCATGTTTACATGGTTTTGAAGCTCTCAGATATGGGTGCGTATCGTAGGGTTACAAAGGTGTCTACAGAGTTTTTAGCTGAGAAGCTGGGGATTTCGCAGCAGACGGCTTCGCGTTATCTTATTGAGCTTGAGCGTAAGGGTTGGATTAAGCGAAATATTACACCTGAGGGCAGTTTGGTAAAAATTGACGAGTTAGGCATACGTGAGTTGTTAAAGCTTTACTCAAATCTTAAAGGGGTTATTGAAACGGTTTATCCGCCTTCAGTTACGTTGGAGGGTGTTGTTTTTACAGGGTTTGGGGAGGGGGCATATTATATTTCAAAAGAAAAGTATCACAGGCAGCTTGTGGAAAAGTTTGGGTTTGAGCCTTTTCAGGGTACTTTGAATTTGAAGCTGGTAAGTGAGTATGATGTTAAAACGCGTATGGAGTTAGAGGCTTATCCGGCAGTAGAGTTGGAAGGGTTTAGAAGTGATGCTAGAAGTTTTGGACTTGTAAAATGTTACTCTGCGGTAATTGAGAACAAAGTTAAAGGTGCCGTAGTGATTGCCACGCGCAGCCATTATGATGTGTCAGTTTTGGAAATTATTGCGCCCATTTATCTGCGAAAAAAGTTAAACCTCAAAGATGGGCATAAAGTAAAAGTAGAAGTATTCACAACCGCCCCCACATCCACATCTGCCTCAGTTACTACTTAATGCTACTGCTGCTAAAGCTTCTTGTTGACGGTGTGATATTGTTTGATAAGAGTGATAGTAGTTGATTGTGTATTGGTTTTCTTCTTCGGGTTTACGTTTTGATGCTAGAAGGTATCCTGCAATTAAGCCAAATACTAGCCCACCAAGATGGGATAAATGGTTAATGTTTGGTCCCATGTTTATGATGAAGAGAAAGCCTGCAAATATTAAAGCGCCAATTATGGATTGTTGTGCAGCTTTTCGATCATAAATTATGCAAGCACCAAAGAGGGCAAATATTGCCCCTGACGCACCAACAGAGAGATATTCAGGCCCAAACGCTAAAGAGAGCAAATTACCAGTTAAACCTCCTAATAGGTATATACCCAAATATTCAGGCAGGGTAAACATTTCTTCAGCTCTTAAACCAAAAATTAACAGAAACATCAAGTTACCTACAATATGCATCAAATTAGCATGTATAAACATGGAAGTAAACAGTTGATAATAAAAAGGAAAACCATACTCTAAAATTAGCCAGTTAGATTGCCCCAGTATGGTTATTATTGATCTATTTATTTCAAGTGCGTTTCCACCTACAATAACACAGTAAACATAGAAGGTAATATTTAGAGCCATTAAAACGAAAGTAATTTTGTATCTTTGGGAACTTTTTGGAACTTTAACAATCATGGGGAAACTTCTCAACTATTTTTTGTTTAATCTTTGAAGAACTATCTAAAGTGTCTGCTTCAAATTTACCAACCCGAACAAGCTGCACACAGAAATTGTGCTCTTTAAGATAAGCCTCCACATCTTGAGCCATATTTTCTTGATCATACCCTAAAGCGATAACATCAGGTTTAATTTTTGTCACCATCTCAGCTATGGCCATGTTTTCAAAACCTAAAACTGCAAGGTCAACAACTTTGAGGGATTCTACTAGAGTTTTTCTTTGGCTTTCAGGCATTATGGGTTTTCGACGTTTAATTTGTTCAACAGTTTGGTCTCGGGCTATAATGACAACTAGTTGAGCATTTTCTCCACCGGCACGTTTTGCTTCCTCTAAAAATTTTACGTGTCCTAAATGCAGCAGATCAAATACGCCACTTGCAAGAACTATTTTTCGATTTCCGTTTCTGTTTCGGTTTTTTTGGTTGGCCATTCAAATTTCACTGCTCCAAGGAGTCTTAAAGCGTCAAGTAAACCCTCACAATAAGCTATAGAGGTTAGACTTGTTTCAAGCTTACCGCTTGTCTTATAATACTTTGCATCTGCCAAGTAATCACGAATATAGCCTATCAGGTCATTAACATCTTCACTTGTTATACTTATAGAGGCAGAGTTTTTTTGTTGCATAGTTTTTAGTACGAATTCTGCTGAAGCAATATATTTACTAGTTAAAGTTTCAAGACTCATTTAAAGGATAACCTCTTAAGTTCAATTGGAGCGTCTGCAAAGGCAATTAAGGCGTCAATTTCCATGAAGTGTAAATCGCCTGGAAAAATTAGACTATAAGGGGGCATACCAAAGTTAAAATTAGTTAAATTTTTAATAAAGTCAGCTTTTAGGGTGGGTTGATTGCTGCCTGCTCGGGCAACTCCTAGGGCTACTGTGTCTTGAGTGATGATGTTTTGTTGTTTTTGTTGTTCTATGGTTTGTAGAGTTTTAATTGCTTGGTTAATTGTTAGGTAACGATTTTCAGGTTCTTTTAGATCTAGAAGACATAAAGTGTGTAGACCTGATTTTTTGTTTTGGGCGATGACGTTGTAGGGGGTTTGGGCAGAGGTTTCAGGGAATGGTACAGTTACGGTTTTGCCGAATTTATAGTTGTGAAGTCCTGAGAGGCTGACTATGGCAGACATTATAGATATGCCATGTATAATTCGTGTTGGGATGCCAATTTTTTGGGCATCTATACGTAGGGTGATGTGGGTTGTTGCGATGAAGGGGTCACCTGGTACTAGAAATATTGTTTTTCCTGTTTGGGCAGCTTGAAGGATTTGTTTACCGTTTTCTTCTTCTAAAGTTTGGCGTGTAATGAGTTGTATTTTTTTGTCACAGAGTTTTTCTAGGTGTTGTATGTTAAAGTCAGGCATACGACTAGTATATGTTTCCATAAATACAGTGTTAGCAGTTTTGATTTCTTCTAAGCCTTTTAGGGTAATGCCATATTCATCATTTAAGCCTAAACCTACAAAGACAAGTTCCTTCATCATCGTTAGCATATCATCATCTGCATATAGGTATAGTTTGGTTTAAAAAATTAAAACGTTGTGTCTTTTCTTGTTTTAACGCATTATAGATGGGTGTGGGTGTTTGTACTAAAACTTTATATCGTCTATTGGGGTTTGACAGGTGCTTAGGAGTGTTTGTTGGTTGAGGTGTAAATTGTTATGCGTTGTGTTTTAATTGTGGGTGATGGTATGGCTGATTTGCCGTTGCGGGAGCTTGGTTTTAAGACTCCGTTAGAGGTGGCGGATGTTAGGGCGATGAATGGTTTGGTTTGTCGGGGGGTTTTGGGTTTGCTTGATCCTATTGCGCCGGGTATTGCGCCGGGTAGTGATGTTGCGAATTTGGCTTTTTTAGGTTATGATTTAGGGGTTGTTTGTAGAGGGCGGGGTGCTTTTGAGGCGGCGGGTGTGGGTTTGCATGTTGGTTTGGAGGATTTGGCATTTAGATGTAATTTTGTCACTGTTGTCAATAAGAATAATGAGAATGTTAGTGGAGATGGGGTGGGGTTGTGTTTGGTGGATGAGCGTGCGGGTAGGATAGGGGGTGTTGAGGCTAAGGTTTTAGGGGAGTGTGTGGCGCAGGAGGTTTGTCTTAAGGTGCATTCGGATGTTGAGGTATTTTTTAGACAGGGGTTGGGTTTTAAGGGTGCGTTGGTTTTGAGGGGGAAGCGTCTTTCTTGTAATGTTTCTGCCGTTTTGCCTAATGTTGGGGAGTCTGTGGGGGTTGTTGCTCCTTTGGATGGTTCTTTTGAGGCAAAGCGTACGGCAGATGTTCTTAACGAGTTTATAGAGTTGTCTAATAAAGTGTTAAAAGATCATCCTGTTAATGTGGAACGTCAAAGGATGGGTAAGATGCCTGCGAATGCGGTTTTGCCGTGGAGTGGATGTGGAAGGCCTGATATGGTTTCTTTTGAGGAAAAATATGGTTTAAAGGCGTCCTGTGTTGCAGCGGCAAGTTTGATTAAAGGTATAGGCAGGTTTAGTGGTATGGAGGTTATTGATGTTGTAGGGGCAACAGGAGATGTTGATACAGACACTTTAGCTAAAGCAGATGCGGTGCTTGCAGCATTAAATAATGGTGGGAAGGATTTTGTGTATGTTCATGTAGAGGCAGCAGATGAGGCAAGTCATGATGGGGATGTTGCAGGTAAGGTTTTGGTTATTAAAAAAATTGATGCCCTAGTAGGTAAAATTGTTGCAGGGGTTGATTTGTCTAATACAGTTATTGTTTTGGTGTCGGATCATGTTACGTCTTGCAGGTTTAGGGCACATACGGGAGATGCGGTGCCGGTGTGTTTTGCAGGGGGTAATGTAGTAGGAGTAGTGTCAGATGGAGTAAAAGGGTTTAGTGAGCGTTTAGCCTATAAAGGGGGATTGGGGCGTATTAGGGGTAAAGACATAATGCCCATGGTGTTAAATTATATGGGTAAACCTGAAAAACTTGGCTGGTAACAAGAATATGAAGCCTATTTCAAGCTTAGTTAAGAATCATCTTAGGAATCTTAGGCCGTGTGTTCACGGAGGAGAGGTTTTAGATGCTGCAAGTAGAAGTGGTTTTAAACGTGAGGATCTTTTGGATTTTAGTTCCAGTGTTAATCCTTTAGGTACTTCTGTGAAAGCGTTGGCTGCAGTGGAGAATGCGTTTGGTCAAGTGGCAGCTTATCCGGATTCTACTTCGGGGGAGTTGCGGGAGGTTATTGCAAAGCATTATAATGTTGTAAAAGAGAACATTATTGTTGGGAATGGTTCAACTGAGCTTATGTATCTTTTTGCAGAGGTTTTTCTATCCGAAAACGATGTTGTGGTTATGGCGGCGCCGACTTTTGGGGAGTATGAGGGGGCGGTGCGGAAAACAGGAGCAAACATACGTTTTATTAATCTAAGAAGGGAAGATCAAAAAGTGGATGTTGAGGCGTTCATTGCAGGCATGACGGGTGCAAAGATGATTTTTGTTTGTAATCCAAATAATCCTACTAGCTTATTGGTTGCGGAGGATGATTTGAAACGTATTTTAGATGTTGCCTTAGAGCAGGATATTTTGGTTTTTTTGGATGAGGATTTTTTAGAGTTTGTGGAAGATGAACAAAGATTATCTATGATTACCAGTATAGACAAGTATTCAAATTTGTTTATTTTGCGCAGTTTTACTAAACTGTTTGGTTTAACAGGATTGCGTGTGGGGTACGGGGTTGCGTGTAGGGAAATTATTGAGGCACTTATGGGAGCAAAAATTCCGTGGAACGTTAACTGTTTAGCGCAAGCAGCTGCAGTGGTTGCCTTAAATGATGTAGAACATTTGCAAAAAACCCGTCAGTTGATTTATGAAGAGAAAGCATACTTACAGAAGGGATTAGATAGCATTTTTGGGTTTAAAGTTTTTGTACCTGACGCCAACTTTTTTTTCATAGATATACGCAAAACCGGTTACACCTCAAAAGAGCTAACTCAAAAGTTACTTGAAGAGGAGGGCATTATGATACGAGATTGTAGCAGTTTTAAAGGTTTAGATCCCTACTACATTCGAATTGCCATACGACTTCATGAGGAAAATGTTAGGTTACTACAGGCGTTAGGTAAAGTATTATAAGATAAAAGGTGAATGTAACCTCAATAAACAATGTTTCCCTTAGACTATACCCTATTTACCGATGCTGTGTTCATCTTTGCCTTAGCATTTCTATTTGACATTGTTTTAGGCGAAATTCCCGACAGAATTCATCCAACAGTAGGTATAGGTAAAATTATAGGCTATTTTAGACCAAAAATGAAAAACAAAAATGCTAAAATAGAAAAATTCAACGGAGTACTATTACTTGTTGTGGTAGCATTTCTTGTTGCGGCACCGGTATTTTTAGGTCTTTTTGCAATTCGTTTCTATTCAAACGCAATACCATACATAGGCACAATACCACACATAGGCTCAATACTTTACATCATTATTGGCGCAATTCTCTTTAAATCTACTTTTGCCATTAAATGCATGCGCCACTACACAGTACCAATTGCCACAGCCCTCAAAGCTAAAGATTTAGAAACAGCACGCAAATATTTACCCTACATAGTTCGTCGAGACCCCAACAGCCTTAACGAAGAACAAATAACCTCCGCCGCCGTAGAATCTATCGCCGAAAGCACCACCGATGGCATAACAGGACCATTTTTCTTTTTCGCCCTTTTAGGAGTCCCCGGCGCATTCATATACCGAGTAATTAACACCCTTGACTCCATGGTAGCCTACAAAACACCAGAACTACGCAACATCGGATGGTTTAGTGCAAAAATGGACACAACCATCAACTATATACCCTCACGCCTAACATCGCTGATAATGGTCATAGCCGCAGGACTTGCAGGAGAAAACGCTAAAGAATCCTGGCGCATCTTAAAACGAGACAGAAACAAAACAGCCTCACCCAACGCAGGCTACACCATTGGAGCCATGGCAGGCGCCCTAGAAACACAACTAGCAAAACCCGAACACTACACCCTAGGCGACAAAGGACCCATAACACCAGAAGACATCTTTAAAGCCCTACGAATAATGACCATAACAGCAATACTATTTGGACTAATCACCATCACCCTCATCATACCAATCATAACCCTAAAAATCCTCCTCACAACCATAATCATATAAAACTAACACCAATAATTACCATAATTCAACTAGATTCGAAAACATAACCAAGTAGAGAACAAACCTTTACACACCAAAATAACAATCAAAACCTAAAAAACAACACTTTCCACCACAAAAATCCTAAAACCCAAAAAACACACCATAACCCCAAAACAATAAACTACCAAAAGAAAAAACAAAAAAAATAACAAAAATAACAAGATAAACATAATGTTTTATAGCAGGCGCTGTAAGTGTTTATTGTGGAAGTAGGGCACCTTACTCATACAACCCATATAAATCAACCCCCATACAGGCTCTACTTCCACACTACCATCATATCACGTCTTTTTCAGCAACAACAGTCACAACAAAACAACCTGTTCGGTCAAAATAAACTTTTCAAACCATTAACCTAGCACACAAAATTCAACAACAAAAAGACAAAACAGAAAAAAGAACAGACTAACTACCCTACAACTATTTCACTTCAATAACAATATCCTCAAGCTCACTGTTATAGCAACTTGATTTTACATTAATAGTGATATCCGTCGTGTTTGAACCAGTGTTCAATATTGCTAAGAGTAATGGCAGCTAACGCCGTCTTTAGAGCCACTTGCAACTCCTCAAAAGACCT
>Ga0123356_10002425_pt1 | contig 19944 bp, 16 predicted proteins | sample TergutEmb28metaG_2_FD_92546 | JGI IMG/M metagenome (GOLD analysis project Ga0123356, IMG submission 92546) | Embiratermes neotenicus P3 segment gut microbial communities from Petit-Saut dam, French Guiana - Emb289 P3 | ecosystem: Host-associated > Arthropoda: Insects > Digestive system > Gut ... | reverse complement strand
TACTATTCAAGCATTTCGCGTAGCCATGGTAAAAAGACAAAGGAGAGCCAGTTATGGCATTATGATGCTTGAGTCAGGCGTGCTTGCCAAACAAACTGACTATAATTTATGGGGAATTTTAGTTACAACTAGGGCAACAGCTAGCACAACAGCCAACCATTGTTTTGGCTGTGTTCTTAGCTTTTCCTTAAGAGTACGCATAATCTGTCCTCCTGTTAAGGTTAATGGTGAGGATAAAAGTGAAGTGTTGTTGGGTAATTTGTCGAAGCGTGAGACGCAACAGATACTATAATGCGATGCAAGATACTACAAAATGTATCTGTAAGTGTGCTCAACATGCCTCCAGATTATACATGCTTTAGATTCAGTGTCAAGAGTGGATTGTGCTAATCTCTACATCAAACCAAAACTCACTACAGTTTGGCTATTTCATCCATTAAAGCGGGAACAAAATCCTTTTGCTCAATGACGGCGATCTGCTGTCCACGGCGGAAAAGAACTCCCTTGTTTTTGCCACAGGCAATACCGACTTCGGCATCCTTAGCTTCGCCGGGGCCGTTAACGACGCATCCCATAACCGCAACCCGTATTGGCTTGCTTACCTTTCGCAGCGCCTGCTCAACCTCTCCCGCAAGGGTCATAATGTTTACCTCTGCTCGCCCACATTGGGGGCAGCTTACCAGAACGGGTCCCCTCTGCCGAAGGTCTAGGCTTTTTAAGATCTCGTATCCGGCGATAACCTCTTCCTTGGGGTGGGCTGTTAGCGAAACACGGATTGTGTCACCCATCCCCAAGTATAAAAGGGCCCCAATACCGACGGCAGAACGGATAACACCCGTGCCAGGGAGGCCAGCCTCGGTGATGCCCAGATGCAGCGGGTAGGGGGTGAGCTCGGCTATTTGGCGATAGGCCTCAATAGTGGTATGTACGTCAAAGGCCTTGAGCGAGATTTTGATAAGGTTGAAGTCCAGTCCTTCCAGTATTCTGACGTGCCCAAGGGCGGCGTCCACCATACGCTGGACAACGCTTTGCCCGGCATCTATTGGCGGGGGTAAACTCCCAGCGTTTACCCCGATGCGGATTGGCACCTCGCGTTCTTTGGCGGCCCGCACAACAATAGCGACTTTGTCCTGATCGGCAATGTTTCCTGGGTTGAGGCGTAGACCATCGACCCCTGCCGATAATGCTGCCAAGGCTAAGTTGTGGTCGAAGTGGATATCAGCGATAAGGGGTATGCTAATTCCCTTTTTGATAGTCGCTAGGGCGGCGGCGGCCTCTGTGTCTGGTACGGCCACTCGGATAAGCTCGCAGCCGCACTCCTCAAGCTCTTTTATTTGGCGCACAGTTGCCTGCGCGTCGCGGGTATTGGTTTTGGCCATGGATTGCACAACGATAGGCGCCCCGCCACCCACGACGACCCCGCCGATGTTTATGGCCTTGGAGAGACGTCTCCCGGTCATGGCAGGAGGCTTCCCCCGTTAATGATGCGCATAATATCATTGTATGTAACGAGCAGGGCCAGCCCAATAAGCAAGGCGAAGCCCACGAGATGAATTGTGCCTTCTACTTGGGGGGAGATGCGTCGGCCACCCCTCGCCCACTCGATGATAATAAATGTTATACGACCGCCATCTAGTGCTGGCAAGGGTAAGAGGTTGATGATGGCGAGGTTTAAGCTCAAGAAAGCGGCGAACTGAAGTAGAATACTAAAGCCAGCCTGGGCGGCCTCACCCGTAATCTGGGCAATGCCAACCGGGCCGGTGAACTGGAGCTGGCTCGAGCCGGAAAAGAGGCCGAAAAGGGCATCTTTAAAGGCAACAAAGGTATCGAAAGTCTGTTTGATACCGAGGGGAATGGCCCGCCAGAAAGGCTCAGATCTCCTTTCGGTAAGGGCTTGGCTTTGGATACCCATCGCCCCTTCGCCCTCGGGTGGGTTACTGCGGGGGATGAGATGAGTTGTTGAAATCTCGCCGGAGGCTTTTTGAATCTCCAAGGTTACTTCTTGCCCCAGATTAGCCTCAACAACCTTGCGGATATCCTCAAAAGTATGGATTGGCTCGTTGTTGATGGAAAGGATGATATCGCCTGGGATTAGGCCTGCCGTGGCGGCCGGGGAGGACGGGGCAACATCGGCAACAGCAATCTGGCCGGAATAGGCATCATGGGGGACCATAAAGGCGATTATAAAGAGTATAAAGGGCAAGATAGCGTTAACTAGGGCCCCTCCGGCTAAAACAAAGATACGGGTGGGGCGACTTTTGGCGGCCAGTGAGTGGGGGGCATCGGGGTCTTCCTCGCCGGATAATTTGTTGAAGCCACCAAAAGGCAGGGCGTTAATCGAATACAGGGTATCGCCATAGCGCTTGCCCCATATACGCGGTGGATAACCGATGCCAAACTCCTCAACCCTTACCTTGGAAATCTTGGCGGCAAAGAAGTGTCCCAGTTCATGGGCGAGGATAATGCCAGTGAATACTAAAATAAACGCAATGATTGTAATTAGCAAAGCCAACTCCCTTTCTCGGCGGTCTTGGCGGTAACCCCTTTTGCCCACAAACCGGTGGCCATAATATCGGCGATAAGTGGTTGTGCAATAGGTTGATGGGCTGTGAGGACGCTTTCAATGACAGGGGCAATGTGGATAAACTTAAGCTTGCCAGCCAAGAATAGCTCGACTGCCTGTTCCCCTGCTGCGCAGAGGACGGCAGGGTAAGTATCACCCATTTTCCCGGCCTCAATGGCGAGGGCGAGGCAAGGAAAGCGGTTATAATCAGGGTCTTCAAAGTCCAGATGTTTGGTCTGGGTGAGGTCTAACCGTGGTAAGGTGTTATTATCCCAACGCTCAGGGTAGCTTAAGGCGTATTGGATTGGCAGGCGCATATCGGGTGGGGAAAGCAAGGCCTTGAGGGCGCCGTCGCCAAATTCTACCAGGGAATGGATAATACTTTGGGGATGGATGGCAACCTCAATGTTGTCAAAGGGCATATGGAAGAGATGGTGGGCCTCAATAACCTCCAGACCTTTGTTGAGGAGGGTTGCGGAGTCAACTGTTACCTTGGGGCCCATGTTCCAAGACGGGTGCCGGAGGGCCTCGGCGGCAGTCACAGTTGTCAGCTTTGCCTGGTTATAGGTGCGGAAAGGGCCACCTGAGGCGGTGAGGATAAGGCGGGTGGGAGGGGTGTTTTCGCCAACAAGGCATTGCCAGATGGCGCTGTGCTCACTATCCACAGGTCTTAGGGTAGCCCCGGTTTTGGCCGCCTCGGCAAAGATGATATCCCCTGCGCAGACAATTGACTCTTTGTTGGCAATAGCGATAGTCTTGCCTGCGCGTACGGCGGCCATTACACAGGAAAGTGCGGCCATGCCAGGGATTGCCACTACAACGATATCCACATCCGGGTGGGCGGCCATCTCCTCGGGGGTTGATAACTGGTTGCCGAAACTAGACTCGTCATCTGCGGCGAATACAAGGCGTGGCCGGAACTCGGCAACCTGTTGGGAGAAAAGTCGTGAGTTATGCCCCGCAGCAAGCCCTATAACTGAGAGCCGGTCAGGGAACTGGCGAACAACGTCTAGGGTCTGGGTGCCGATAGAGCCAGTTGAGCCTAGGATAGCAAGCTTAGTAACCATGTATTCACATAATATAGCGGAAATAAACCGAGACAACCAATCACCGGGACAAGACTGTCGGTGGGGAAGCTACCCGCCTTGGCTGAAGATGACGTAAAAATAGACAACCAATCCCGCAAAGACAACGCTGTCAATTCTATCCAAAAAGCCACCATGCCCGGGAATAGTCTGGCCTGAGTCTTTGGCCCCGGTGTTACGCTTGAAAAGCGATTCCGCCAAGTCGCCAACTTGGCCAAAAACACTGACGGCCATTGCAAGTATGGCGATACCAACGTAACTGATAGGAAGTCCCAGCCATCGTTGCAGGACGAGTGAGGCAACTGTGGCCCCAACAACCCCACCAACCGCCCCTTCCCAAGTCTTTTTGGGGCTAATGGTGGGTGCTAAGTAGTGCCGACCGATGGCGCGGCCGACGAAAAATGCTGCGCTGTCGGAAACGAAGGTAATGAACAAGGCAAATATTACCCATTCGCGACCAAAGTCCAAGCCTCGGAGGGCGACATAGTGGCTGGGAAGCCAACCCAGATAAATAATACCCGCCAGCGTCCAGATCCAACTTGCGAAGGCAGCTGTCTTATCGCGCCGTAGCATAACCCATGCCATTGGTATTACAGCGGCCAAGGTAAGCGTTAGGCGTTCCGATCCCGAAATAGTGAACAGCGGTTGGATAATTATCAGTAGGGCAAGGATTAAGCCCGGAAAGATTAGAGGGCGGCCTTTGCCAGTTGAGTGGGCAATGCGAAAGAACTCATAGAGGGCACCCAAGGCCCAAAAAGCCATAAAGACAGTGAACCACGGCACCGGTGTCTGCGGAAACCAAGCCGATGCCCAAACAATGGGCACTAGTATTACCGAGGTAACCAGGCGTTTTCGGAGCATTTCTTAGAGCCCTCCAAAACGCCGTTTGCGTTGGGCAAAGTCGGCGAGGGCTTTGTCTGCCTCGGTACAACTGAAGTCTGGCCAGAGGATGGGGGTGGCGTAGTATTCGGCATAGGCAGACTGCCATAGTAGGAAGTTGGAGATACGCATCTCACCCGCAGTGCGCACCAGCAGGTCGACATCGGGCAGACCTGCGGTATAGAGGTGGGTGCTTATTAACTCCTCGCTGACATCAGCTGCCTTTATCCCGGCGGTAATGAGTTTTTGTATAGCGTCCGCTATTTCCTGTCGACCACCGTAATTGAGGGCGATTGACAGGTTAAGCCCGGTATTAGCGCAGGTAAGCTCTTCGGCTGCTGCGATATCGTTGGCAATTTTGGCATCAAGTCCCGTGGTGCGACCAAGATGACGGATGCGCACGTTGTTCTTATGTAGGGTGCGAGCCTCTCTCTTGATGGATTGGGCCATAAGACGGAAGAGCCCCCGGACTTCGTCTGCTGGGCGTTTCCAGTTCTCGGTCGAAAAGGCATATAGTGTGACATAAGGGATACCCTTTTCGCCAAGATGACGGATCAGATTACGGATAGCCTCCATGCCAGCACGATGGCCTTCCAGGCGGGGTAATCCGCGTGTCTGTGCCCAGCGACCGTTGCCGTCCATAATGAAAGCGATATGGCGCGGCAGGATAGCAGACTCAATCATACCGGGCTATTGTATCATACAATGCCTGACTGAGGGAGATAGTGCCCTGAACCTTGTTGCATAGGAATGTGGCGGTGTTGGCTGTGAAGATTTGTTGAAATGTGGCCATTGTTTGCACCAAGCACAAGCTCGGCGTAGTTGATAGTGCAAACAATAACCCCATCTTTGACACCCATCGCAAAATCATGTGTGCCTGAGTAGGCGTTAAAACAGGGGGGAGTAGTTATTCCAATAGTAATGAGTAATATATCATGCGGTTTCGCTTATGTATTTGGTCACTATTTGGTTAGATGCAACTACACGATCGTCTAGGTTATCAGTATTTTCGGTGGTACCAACCATGAAACAATCCATCCATTGATTGGTGTGCCATCTTTTCCTAAAAGCATATTTTTTCATCAAGCACTATCGTACAGCATTACAATTACCCCAAAAATAATGACGTATCTGACGAACATTAAAGTATCAAGAGGTCTATATCGTGGATGCCAGTTTCGTTGAAGCTCCAAGGCGCAAGAACACTGAGTAGCGCGAAGCTCCTAAACGGGGCATAGTACCGGATGAATGGATTGACATGGAACATCCCCAGAAACAGAAGCAGAGGGACCCTTGTGCTAATTGGGCAAAAAGGGGAAATGACGTTCACTTCGGATGCAAAGATAACATCAAGATGGGTCTAGGCGGTAAGATCATCGCTGGCTTCCAGATAACAACGGCGGCTACCAATGTTGTAAAGGGTGCGGGCGGTTTGTTCAGCAATGACGATAATGTTGTTTATGGCGAAGCCGCTTACACTGGCTTAAATCTTATCCTTGGTGTAGACAACCGGATTTGTGAAAAGGGAGTTCGCACCCGTCCTTTTACTGATAGACAGCGAGAGGATATCCACCAAAAGGCCAAGCCAAACTGTCGTGTGGAGTTTGTTTTCGCCGACATGGCACAGATGGTTGGCGGTTGTGGTATTAAATGCAAAAACATAAGTCGGGCAATCTCTAGCATTACATTTAATAATCTGATGCACAGTATGCGCCGCGTCATATCATTTCTTGGAAGTGTGTGGCCTAATGGTGTACTTCTGGGGGACAAAGAGACGAAAAGGGCCTTTTTGGGGATAACAAAAATGGTTAAGGCGTTAAACCAGAGGTGCAGTAACTTTATTATGGAGTGGCTGGGCCCCCCTAACCAGAAATGCAATGGTTACAAGAGGGGCTAAGTTTTTGTGAAAAGCATCGTACATATTGGCTGGCCTTGTTCCGAGAGAGGCGCTATGCATGCTGAAATGCGGTGGCTGTGGTGAAAGGGTGAAAATAATTGGGCGTTAACAGGAAAAACTTGGTTGATTTTGAGGGTACGGATCTTAAGGTGGTCCGCACTTTGCGTTGCGCGAGGAGGTCATTCGGCGGGTATTCTGGCGCCAGCCCCTCGGGGACAAAAAGACAATTAACAACTGCGTGGCTTTCTTTGGTCGTCACGTGTGGTTGTTTGGGTATGGGGCTATCAAAGCTTACGTTGACATTTCCTAGGCGGATTGTATCTAGGCAGCTTTCCGCTTACTTACCATAAAAAACAATTTACAGGGAAGGTATCACTATGAAAATAAGAATTCTTAATCTATTGCTGAGTTTTGTTCTTGTACTCTCTTTGTTTACGGGGGCTTTACCTGGGGGAATATTTGCCCCCCATAAGGCGCAGGCGGCATATGACACTGCCGAACATATTAATGTTAATGCGCCTGTTACCGGTGCTATTACCATAAATAGTGGCGGCGAGTACCGCGTTTATGGTGAGAATGAAGCAAACACATTCATAAATGTTACTACCTCAGATCCGGTTACGTTGTATCTGGATGGGGTAAGTATTAAGAACCCCACGCGCTCACCGTTACATTTAAGCGCAAACGCCAATGTCACCCTTGTCGTTATGAATGGCACCGACAATACCTTTTGGTGTTCTAACGGAACGAATACTGGAAGTTTACCAACCGCCGGCATATACGTTCCGGCCGGAGCAACGCTTACCATAGGTGGTAGCGATGTTCCCAATAGCGGCGGTATCCTTAGCGCCATGGGGGGTGGTGGAGGTCAAGGAGGAAGCTCGACGTTCGGTAGTGCAGGAATTGGTGGTAGTAGCTTTGCCGTTGCAAATGCTGGCACTATTACAATAGACCACCCTGATGTTACAGTGAATGCTACTGCCAACGTGTCGGGCTTATCAGGCACACCTGATGTTGGCTACGGTGGCGGTGCAGGCATTGGTGGTGGTGCACAAGGCAATGGTGGAACATTTAATATGATTAGTGGCACTGTTGTTGCCATGGCTTGTTCAGGCGCTGGCATCGGTGGCGGTAGTTTTAGGGAAAACAACAATAAGGGCGAACCCGAGTTAGGCAACGGTGGGATTATTAACATTTCCGGTGGCACGATTACCGCAACAAGCCGATACGCTGCTGCTATCGGCGGTGGCCACAATGTCTTTACTGGTGGTAACTCATCAGGCGGTAGCGGCGGGAGAATCACCATTTCCGGTGGCACAGTATATGCAACAATCAAAACCAGTAATGATAACACGGCTGCAGCCGCTATCGGTTACGGCGGCAATTGGAATAATAATGCCAACTATGACCCAGCAGGGGTTATCGTCATCACGGGAGGTAGTGTTTACCCGATTCAAAACAACGGTGGGGTAGAGCAGATCTCTATTTGCGAAGGTAATGGACCAGGTAAACCTAATAGCAATAAAACATACACAGTAACTAATGGTGCATCTAATGGTTCTATTAAAGTGTATCCAGTAGAAGTTGCAATAACGGTGCCAGGGGGGTTTGATGCAAGTGGTGTAATTATTACGGTTGAGGTCGGAGGGGCATTCCCATATACATATACTGCCGTAACCAATGCGGACGGCAAGGCATGTATATGGCTACCTGACACTGACACTGGTGCACCACCATATACCAACCCACCGCATATAGTAAAAGCTGACAAACCTGGTGATGATTTGTGGGGACAAGGTAGCGTAAACTTAGCGGTGGGCGCTAGTATTTCTCCTGAAGTTAACTCGGCGGCTTCGCTTAGCTTTGCTGTGGGTATTGCACGTTTGACACTGAGCAAATCTCCGGATGCAACCAAGGTGTACAGCGGCGGCGTTACGCTCAGCGCAGAGATGATCAATACCCTTGCTGCACCTATTATAGGTGGCGTTGATCTGAAGATCTCCGAAGTAAAATGGTTTCGCGAAAACTTAAACGGCGCGACAAATATCGCAGATATACAGGACTCGGTCGTATATTTTAATGCAAACTATGGCACCACAGGGCTAGGCAATTACGGAACACCCGGCGGCGACCTCAGTGATCCTGAAACTGACACTATCGATGGCGGTATTACACACAGCTATACAATGACGGTTGACAAAAATGCCCGCTATTGGTTTTATGCCAAGTTTACTGATGGCTATGGGAATTCTTGCGAGAGAGTTAGCTACAAAGATGTAAACAATATCTTCGCCCCGTATGTCATCTACGAGAGAGGCTTTGCGGAGCATTCAGATGATTGGCCAAGTTCTCCTCCGGCAAGTTATTACCTATACTATCCCGTGGAGAACGGGTACTTCCCTCTGCCTGGCGAGCATTACGGCGTACCGTTTGATATGAATGAGACGGTATTAAGCGAGGTTTTGGCATTTGGTGGATATGATTCTTTTATCATTAACTCGCGACCGGAGTATCGGGATAACTGGGAAGCCTACTTGGAAGGGTCTCCAAGGTATAATTTACCCTCATATCTTTTCCCCTCAGCTCAACCCTACACCGTGGTTATGAATGAAGAGTTTTTAAGCGGGGCATATCAAGACACGCCGCCAACGGGTGCGGCTGACAATGCTTGCTACTATACCGTTGTTTATGAGAAGACCCAGTGGTGGCAAGATGTTGTTGTGAAATTCATGGATACAGACGGGAACACTTTAACCCCTACGTCTCCGGTTCCAGACACATTGTACTTTCCGTATGACATGAACGCCTCGCCAACACCTGAATTCTACGTAGACTTTTTACTTAGAGGCGGAAGATACATCCCACCCACACCAATTGAGAATACTGCTGGCGATGATTACATGCCGGTTGGTTACTTTGTAGGTACATATACAAGTTTAGATTATGGCGAAATTAAATGGGTACCAGACTTTGGCCAATTTGACCCGGTGGGCATACGAACTGATGCTGCCCCACCAACGATAACTATTATTTATTCAAATACAATAAAGTTAATAACGCAACGCTACCGACACATATCCCCAGACGATTACAGTAGAGTGCTGTCTCGGGATGCTACGGCCATTCTTGTCGGCGATTACATAGGTGGTCCCCAGCCGGTCGTGAGGTTTGTGCCTGTGGGGTATGTGATTACGGGCTTGGTTGATGGAGATAGAGAGTACGATGATGAGTTCTGGTTTATATATCCCGGCCCTGCTGGCTATAAGCTTACCTACCCATGGGACTCTCAGCTTGGGCACCCATCATTTATAGTTAATATCCCGTTTGAGCATATTGGAGAGAATACCGTCGTTACTTGGCTGTATGATGATGATTTGTCTGTTGTAGATATGTCTGGCGTAACAGGTATACCCAGAAGCGATGGCATAATCATTACCACCAACTGGATTGGACATACCCTTGATATCGGAGATGCGAATGACGCCCCGGTCATCATCAAAACCGAGACTACATACTCGCGCAAGTACAGTGTTACTGACCCTGATATGATTACCATTACCAATGATGGGGAGACTGGGAATTGGAACCATTTTTTCTCAACCGGTGTCGGTGACGGGAAGTGGTTGTATGCTAAAGGCGTAAGCGGGGCCCCTGCGGTTGATATTAATATGGACGATGACACCTTGGTGATCGAGTTCCATTACTACCTCGACAGCCAGGGAAATGGCATCCCAGACAAAGACGAGAAGGTCATTGAGAAATACTACTACATTGACTATGTGGATTATGGCGATGGGCCAGAAAGAGTTATTGAGGAGTTTCTCACTGCCGTGTATCCCTCTAGGGAGTTCCCCTTTCTTTATGGCGTTTCTGGTTCTCCTGCCGGAACATATAACAAGAGGGCCCCGTCAATATCGGGGTATGTTGCCGTGGGCTGGTTTATCGGGGACTGTGATATTATGTCTGGTAGTTATCCTGATGACGCGGCCATTAATCATATTCCTAATAGTAGCACTCCTGTGAATGCGAGCTTCGTGCCCGATGATGGCGGTAACACAATATCTTTCTTCTATCGCGAAGAGGGGAGTCCAGTTACGGTATACTGGAGAGGGCACTTGCTCGGTGGAAATGCAATTGATCTTGGTCAATTGAGTCTGACTGGTTGGGTTGGTGAGACAACCCGCGTTACACGTAGCGATAAAAATATTACTGCTCCTTGGAAACCGGAACCGGGCCCAGACTATACATCCTATAACGATGACTACTTCGGCTCAGACTTTCCTGATGATTATTACGAGGTTGTTTTACGTGGTGCCGAGACATTAGGCGGTGGCACAAAGTATGAGTATGAGTTTGGCTATACTCAAGACTTGGATAGTGTTTTGATATATGTGATGGGAGTTAGCGACAGCGGCGCAGTGTTTTATAACGATCCGCCGCAAACAGTTAATATCAAAGATCCTCCCGGGGGTAATACATATACAAAGCAGGCAAATTACTACCTTGGCTATAGCGTTTATAGCTATAACATCACGGATATCTATGGCAATCGTATGCAGAAGACAAACCCGGATACTGGCGAGCCCATCTTTGAAGACGACGGGACAACCCCTGTCTATTATGGCTGTTATGATGGTAGCGGCTCGCCGGGAGAGGTTATGATTGAGCCAAGATATGGCGATCAGATTCTTACATTCCTCTATTCTTCTAGCATGACCACTGTTACTATAGTTGGTTTGGATGCTGGAGCAGACGATCCGCATGAGAACCCGCTGTTTACAACAACTCGTGACGCTGAAACCGGCGCGCCATTTTATGCCATAGCATTGGGTTATCTAGATGTCGGGGGAGTACTCTATGTGCTATCCCCAGATGACGATCCTTCATTTGATGGTGTGTCGCTGGTCGATTATGCGTATCGTCAAATAGCAGCGGTTCAGCCTGGCCAGAGAATAGAGTTTTACTATAGACAACTACCAGCTGATGCCGTTTTGATACGTCTGCTTGATAGTGAAACAGGGGATATTATTGGGGCGCGGATAGCGTGGACCTCTTCTTTATCAGGATATGTGATTCCTGATATGTCGGTTGTGTATTACACCTTTGATCACACCGATGATGGTGAACTGGATTGGTCAATTGATGGGAAACAGATTGTAAACTTTGTAATAAAGAGTGACGAAATATTCTACGATCTTTATTACACCAAAGACAGAATAAATATCGTGATCGTCACTGTTGACAAACTTGGCAAAGAGACGCTTGATCAGGACGGGCAACCGGCTGAGCAGATTACTACCGGAACCCCCGTGCCTTTAATGTACGAGGAACGCATGGGTGAAATATTCACATTCGTTCCCCCCATCTTAAACGAGTATACCCTGAAAAGCGACTCGAGAATGGCCTTTTATGCCGACAAACTTCACCATTCTTGGCCAAGCGGGAATAACTCGATGGTTCCCAACGGAACAGGCGATGACTTCGTTGGTCCGGATATGGACTTGGTTGATACCGATCAATACCATACCTTTTATGATGCGGCAACCAATACAATCTATGTCTACTGTATCTATGCGTTTGATCCTAATACAGCCACGGTCGTGTTTGACTTAGGCGGCGGCGAGTTTCCTAATGATGGAAGACAACCCAATCCAAGTGATCCTCCTCCTACGGTGAGGCGCAACGATCCGGGCAAAGGGTTTGATGTGCCGGAACCGACGCGTGATGGCTATGAGTTTATCGGATGGTCACCATCGCTTACCCTGACTGATATAAATGAATACTCATCGCATGCCCCTAACCTTAACCCTGATTATAAATACTACCATGGCACCTTTGGTAGTGCGGGGACGGTGAGGGTATACAAGGCCCTTTGGAGCCCAAAAGCCTATACAGTAACGTTTAGTGAGGGTTACCACGGCGAGTTTAGCCCTCCGGCGGTCGCGACGAAACTATATGTGACGTATGACAAGGCAGTCAACACTGGCGGCACGACAGTCGGCGCTGGCGATTTTGTGATGATCCCCGGAATTACACCGGATACGAACTACTATATGACGGGCTGGGGCTTACTTCTGGGAAGCACCGGAATCCCGGGAAATGAGTCGGAGTTAATCTTAGACGGCGTCTATGATGATGCCGCGGTGGCCTCTTACATTGTATTGAGTGACGTTACCTTCATTGCACTGTATGCTTTTGCTGATGATGCTACGGTTATCTTTAACTACCAGGGTGGCCTTGACGACGAAGGCAAGTCCTTTAAGATGACCTTTGGAACCCCGAGCGATCCTATTGTCAGTGATACCTTTAGTGTGCCGATACCGGAGAGGCCCCACTACGATCTTAAAGGTTGGCTGTTGCCTGATGATGACACAATTTACACAAAAGCAGACATTGAGGATCTTACCGAGGGACACACATTTGGCGCTGCGATGACCGTTACGGTCTACAATGCGGTGTGGGAGCTTACGAATTATACCGTTACCTTTGACGCTGGCGATGGCGGCACGCTTATTGGTGCTACCACTCGGTCTAAAACATACGGAGAGACGGTTGGTACGCCGCCGACTGTGGATGCATTTGCGGCGACCTATTATCACATAGGCTGGAGCAAGCTTCAGAATGGGGCCCCTGTCGGCTTCTTTGATGATATTGCTCTTGCCGAGTACACTGTATCTGGAGATGTTACCTTCGTTGCAGTGTACACTGAAATGGATAAAGCCACAGTTATCTTTGTCTACAACGGCGGTACCGAATCAGGGTCAACAGCCACTGAAAAGATAATCCGCGGTCTGCCGGGTTCCTTATATGAAGATGCGGGTGGCGTACCGGTGTTGTCGAGGAAAGGTTATGTGTTGAGCTGGAGAATGACCGAAGATGGTGGCGCACCGTCCGATGCAACACCGGAAGGTACAACACCCTTCTCGGATACCGTTCAAATAACAACATATTCGGCTGTATGGACGCCCGAACAATACACTATCACCTTTAATGCGGGTGTTGTAAGCGGAGCAATAACAGGCGGTGTTTATGTACACCCAACCAGTGTAAATTATGGAGCACAGATTAGTTCTATTGGCAGCAATATTATTCCCTCATTAACGATACCAACAACTCATACCTTTTCTGGCTGGAGTGATGATTTCGGAATTTTCTCAAGTGATGGCGTGTTGAATTACACCGTCACCGGTGACGTAACCTTTACGGCGCAGTGGGTTCCCATTAACCATGCCATGGTTGTTTTTAACTACGATGGCGGAACCTACGACTCAAAATCCTCTCTACTGATCAGTGGGTTGCCGAACAGTAGTTTTGCCGATGATGTGCCAACCCCGACGCGTTATGGCTATGCCTTTAACGGCTGGGCGCCATCAATGGATGATAAAACTTTCGGGGATTCTGGCACGACGACGGTCTACGATGCCCAGTGGTTACCAGGGCTTTTCTCGGTAATATTTAGTGGTGGCGATCACGGATCAATACAAGATACGGATCAATTCAGACCTTTGGCAAATGGAGATCTGGTGGGAGCGCCGCCTACGGTAACGCTGACGGATTCCAGCTATTACATGACGGGCTGGAAATCAAGCTTGGTACCCGGCCTCTTTAGCGACACTGATGTGGCGGCTCTCATTGTTACAGATGATGTGACCTTTACGGCGCAGTATGCTCAACTAGATAGTGCCAGGGTTATCTTTGACTATTATGGTGGTATAGGCACAACCGGTGTGACGTTGACTGGTGAACAAGGGACGGCATTTGATGTGGATAACCCGACCCGTGAAGGCTACGAGTTTACCGGTTGGGTTGGTGCTGCAACGCTTAGCCCCAAAGGTGCTGACGCATACACCGGTTTCTTTGGAGCGCCTAGCTCCGTGAATATTTACACGGCACAGTGGGGCAAGTTGTCTTACGACGTTGCCTTTGATTCGGGTGCTGGAACAATGTCTGGTAGTTCTAGTTTGTCGGTGGAACATGGGAATCTGGTGGCAACAACGCCCACGATAACGCCTCCTACGGGCAACATATTTACAGGCTGGAAAGCAGACCCAGGGGATGGTTTATTTGATAGCAAGGCGGTTGAGAATTACCCCGTTACGTTTGAGGTGACCTTTACTGCACAGTATGCGAGCGTGGTTACTACCCCGCCGACAACTGTGACAGTGACGGCGACATCGACAGCGACGTCTACCGGCCCTCAAATCACTATTCCATCTGGCCCGACCGTTGTGCCGGCGACGATGACAACAGTTGCGGCCACGACAACTGTAACAGCAACGTCAACAGTAACGTCCGCTGCCACGACGACGGTGACAACCTCAACGGGGTTACCTGTTGCTACGACGACAGCCACGACGACACAAACAGCGACAACGACGGTTACCGAGCCGGCATCAACGTTACAGGCAACTGTCACTGTGACTGAGTCGTCGTCCCCGACAACAGTGATTGCAACAACGACAGTGACTACCTCTACAAGCGGTACAAAGGTAGGGCAGTCAAATGAGAATGAGAGCTGGGCTATTCTTAATCTCGTGTTCTGTGCTATAGGTGCCCTGTTGGCGATTTATGCGGTGTGCCGCGCTTTTATCAGTGGTGGCAAGGGGGAGGGACTTGTGGTGAGGCCCCTGTTTATTCTGCTCGCCGTCATTTTGGCTGTGGCCGGGGCTGTAGTATTCTTCCTTACCGAAGACCTTAGTCTCCCCATAGGTATCGTTGATAACTGGACTGTTGTTAACACAGCAATCCTGGCCTTGGGCCTTTTATGTGTACTCCTGAGCTTTGGGCGGGAGCGGGATAATTACCGGGCGGCAGGATAAGCTGCCGAGTACCTAAGGAAAATCTTAGGGGGCGTGGATCTTCGGGTTCACGCCCCCTAAATGTTAGGGGCAGTGTGGATTTGAGTCCACACTGCCCCTTTATAAGCCCTTCTTGTTGAGAGGGATTAACGCTTGGTGTACTGAGGTGCCTTGCGGGCACGTTTAAGGCCGGGCTTCTTGCGTTCCTTGGCGCGAGAGTCGCGGGTAAGGAGCCCCTCAGCGCGCAGTAGAGGCTTGTGTTTCTCATCCTCTTTTAGGAGGGCACGGGCAATACCAAGCGAGATAGCATTGGCTTGTCCCGTAATACCGCCGCCATTACATACCACAACTGCATCGTATTTGCCGATGGTATCGGTGGCTGTGAATGGTCGCATAATTAGCTGGCGGTGGTCTATGCGAGTAAAGCGATCCTCGTAAGGTATGCCGTCTACTACGATGGCGCCGCCACCCGAGGTGAGTCTAACCTGAGCGCAGGCGGTCTTGCGTTTGCCAGTGCCGGGGCTGTAAGTCTTTTTGACCATAGTATAATCTCCTTAAGCAGTAGTAGCTTGGATGTTGCTGGGGGCCGCTCCCGCATAAACGGTAAGTTTTTTAATCATGGCATCGCCAAGTTTGTTTTGGGGTAACATGCCGCGGACGGCGTGCTCAATAACGAACTCTGGCTTGCTGGCCATCATATCGGCCAATGTGATAGTCTTGAAGCCGCCAGCATAGCCTGAGTGGCGATGATAGGTTTTCTGTTGAAGCTTGTTGCCGGTAAGGCGAATCTTGGCCGCATTGTACACGACTACGTAGTCCCCGGTATCCAGATGGCGGCTGAACATGGCCTTACTCTTGCCCATAAGGGTTTGAGCAACCTCGACGGCGAGTTTGCCCAGAACTTGGCCGTCGGCATCGATGACGAGTCGTGCGCGTTTAATCTCCCCGGCCTTAACGCTATATGTTTTCATAATCTTCCTCGCTGTTATTGTTATACAACACTTTATTCAAATAGAGCCCGCAGGCCGGGACTGTGGGTCCGGCAAGTCCGGGCTGACCTGCATCCAATATGCTCTTAAAATGCGCGGTGGTTATCTTGCCTTGTCCTACGCGGATGAGGGTGCCCACCGTTGTGCGTACCTGGTGGGGTAGGAAGGCATTGCCAACGATACGGAACGCCAAAACGTCACCACGCTCGCAGAACAACGCCTCGTAGACATGGCGAACAGTACTCTTGGAGTCGTCATCCATCCCACAGACAAAGGACGCAAAATCATGTTCTCCCACAAGGAAAGAAGCGGCCTCATTCATGACACTGATGTCCAATGCCCCCGGCAGGTGATAAGCCAAGTTTCGCCATAGGGGTGAGCGTGTCTCGCGGTTGAAAATGAGGTACTCGTACTCGCGCTTGAGTGCTTGACGGCGCGGGTCGAAACTGTCTGCTGTGTCTTTGGCCGTAAGGATGGCGATATCGTTTGGCAAGTGATAGTTTAGGCCATGCACAAAGGCACGGAGGGGTAGCTCGCTGTCTGTTTGGAAGCTTATGACCTGACCACGAGCATGTACCCCGGCATCGGTGCGTCCGGCTAAGCTAATAGTAACCTCGGATCCAGTGAGCTTGGATAAGGCTTCCTCCAGACATGACTGAACAGACGGCTCGGCAGCCTGACGCTGAGATCCAGCGTAAGCCGTGCCGTTGTACTCCACCACCAACATCAGCCGCCTAGTCAACTCAGACCGGGGTTTGTCGGTGGCTAAGCATTCTGGAGAGAGGGTTGGGCTCATATGGCTATGACACCAACTCTATCATGGCCATAGGGGCACAGTCGCCCAAGCGGGGACCAAGCTTGATGATACGTGTATAACCACCGGGACGCTCGGCATAACGCGGGGCAAGGTCTCGGAAAAGCTTTTCGACGACGTTCTCGTCGTAGATAAAAGCTAGTGCCCGACGCCGAGCCGCCAAGTCACCCTTCTTGCCCAAGGTAATCATACGCTCGGCCATGCGGCGTATCTCTTTGGCTTTAGCAGTTGTGGTGACCATTTTCTCACTTGCCAGCAGGCTGGCCACCATGTTGCGGTACATGGCCATCCGCTCGTGCGTTGGGCGGTCAAATTTTCTACCTGATACCTGATGTCTCATGTTTTCACCTTATTGATGTTTTGAGTTAAGGGCTTATGGCTGAGGGGCATACAACTCGAGACTTGCCGTATTAATATCTTCGTGTGTAAGCCTTCCTCATTAGTATTCTTATTATTCCCCGGTGCCATTAATAAACGACAACCCAAGGGTTTGGAGTTTCTCCTCAACCTCAAGACGGGATTTCTGCCCGAAGTTACGGAGGGCCAAAATCTCTTTCTCGTCCATACTGACCAGTTCGCCAATAGTGCTAATTCCGCTACGGCGGAGGCAGTTCATGGCCCGTACAGAGATGTCCAGCTTCTCCACAGGCATATTAAAGAGGTCATTAGGGATAGCGGCTCGCATGGCCTGACGCTCCTCATCGATTTGATTGGTGCGTCCATACTCCACAAACGGACGGAGCTGATCGGTCAGAATAGTTGCCCCGCGGCTAATAGCCCTTGCCGGGGTAATTGTGCCATCGGTCCAGATCTCCAGAATAAGACGCTCCAAACTAGTCTCGCGCCCGAGGTGGACCGGTTCAATGCTGAAGTTAATCTTACGCACTGGGGTAAAGATGGCATCCATAGGAATAGTTCCTATCGGCATGTTTACCGAACTACCTGCCGGTTGATAACCGGTGCCGATTTCAACATCCATCTCGACCATCAAAGAACCCTTAGGCGTATCAATGGTGGCCAGGTAAAGCTCGGGATTTACGATCTCAAAGTCAGCCGAGGGGGAGATGTCTGAGGCATGAATTTCCCCCTGACCCTCTTTCTCGAGGTATAGCTTGCCCGTCTGCCCCGTTATGGGCCGGATCTTGAGGGACTTGACGTTGAGCAAGAAGTCCAAAACATCCTCTTTGACATTAGGGATGGCAGTGAACTCGTGCTGAATGCCCTCAATGCGTATGTTGGCAACGGCGGCACCGGGTAGATACCTTAGTAATATCCGGCGCAAACTATTACCGAGGGTAGTGCCAAAGCCTTTATCAAGCGGCTCGGCAATAAACCGTCCGTATTTGTCATTCTGTTCCACAGTTTCAATTTTAGGTATTGACAGGGTTACCAAATGGGCCTCCTTGAATGAGCGACCAATATAACCGGGCTACTTGGCTGAGGTGGCTCATTATCTCCTAACGAGAGTAATACTCAACCACGGAGGATGCATCAAATTTAGCTTCGATATCGCCGGGGGTTGGTAGACCCAGAACGCGTCCTACCATCTGCTGGCGGTCAACCGTTAGCCAGCCGGGAATAATCTTGCTGGCGATGCCTGCGGCCGATATCTTGTAGTACTCACCTTTGCGTGAGGCCTCTGTCCAGCCGATAATATCCCCCTCCTTAATCATGTATGAGGGAATATCGGTGCAACGACCGTTGATTAGAAAATGGCCGTGCTGGACAAGCTGCCTTGCCTGAGGGCGCGAGTCAGCAAATCCCAAACGATAGATGACATTGTCCAAACGCCTCTCCAAGAGGACGATTAGGTTGTCGCCGGTAATGCCAGCCTGGCGCTCTGCTTCCGCAAAGAAGCGGCGGAATTGGCGCTCCAAAAGCCCGTAGGTATAACGAACTTTCTGCTTTTCGCGTAACTGCATCCCGCGGTCCGAGAGGCGGCGACGGCGATTCGGTTGTGGTCCGGGTGGTTTGGGTCTCTTATCAAGGGTGCATTTGGCAATGCACTTATCGCCCTTGAGGAAAAGTTTATCTCCGCTACGCCGACAAAGTCGGCAGACAGCTGCGGTATATCTAGCCATGGTTTAGACGCGCCTCCTTTTTGGCGGGCGGCAACCGTTGTGGGGTACGGGGGTTACGTCGCGGATAGATGTGACGAATAACCCTGAACTTTGAAGGGAGCGGATGGCCGCTTCGCGTCCGCTACCTGGTCCTTTGACAAATACCTCGACCTGCTTCAGGCCAACTTCCTGAGCCTTGCGCACGGCGCTGGAGGCGGCCATCTGGGCCGCATAAGGCGTGCTCTTGCGCGAGCCCTTGAAGCCGGAGTTGCCGGCGCTGGCGCTGGAAATAACGTTGCCCTGAGGGTCGGTTAGGGTAATAATCGTATTATTAAAGGTGGCCTGTATAAAAGCCTTACCCTGAGGGATTATTCTTTTTTCTCGCCTCTTACCCCCGCGCTTCTTCGGTTGTGGTTGTGGCATTAAGTCCTCCTAGTATTTCCGAAATGCAATATCAAAAATTAGTCTTACCGGAAACTGGCTATTTCTTAGCCATGCCGCGCTTCTGGCCGCGCCCGGCTACTGTCTTCGCCTTACCCTTGCGGGTACGAGCATTAGTGCGGGTGCGCTGACCGTGTACAGGTAATCCACGGCGATGGCGTAACCCACGATAGGAGCCGATGTCGATGAGGCGCTTGATATTGAGGTTGACCTCTTTGCGCAGGTCTCCCTCAACACGATACTCGCGGTCAATAAGCTCGCGGATACGGTTTAGCTCGTCTTCGGTAAGCCGATCAACGCGGGTGTCGGGGTTGACATTGGTGGTTGCCAGAATCGCGTCCGCGCGCGTTGGGCCGATACCATAGATGTACCGCAATGAAATGCGAATGTGTTTGTCTCTGGGGATGTCTACCCCGGC